>VOFI01001953.1_pt1 | contig 11936 bp, 12 predicted proteins | sample 5384131 | NCBI WGS metagenome assembly VOFI01 (sample SAMN12384728, study PRJNA508395) | human gut metagenome | isolation source: healthy gut H | host: Homo sapiens
TTCATTACACGCAACACATAGTCCGCCCGGGCAATATCCACCGGCTGACCGTCAATAGTTGCCTGCCATCCCGGATAATATATTTCAGAGAAAACAACTACACCGTCTTTAGCGGAAGAAGTCTTATAAACCAAACGATTCGGCTCATAGCTCGTCAAACGAATGGCAGACAGAGAGTCCTTATATCCTTCTGTCACACCTTTCAGCTTTTCCTTAAACTTCGCATCTACTACAGCGGTTTCCGTAGGAAGAATATCATTCAAAGCATCAATTTCCTCATTTGCATTATTCACATACTGCACCTTGTCTACAAACCAGGCATTACCGTATGCATACGGATTTTCCACAGGAACAGGCTGCCCCTGTTGTCCGGCAGGGAAGATGAAGTATTTCGTGTTCAGCATATTCAGCACACGAAATTTGGAAGCGTCTACGCTGTCCATTTTGCCGCCGGCAGCAGCTACCTCCTGATAGGTCCTGCATTTCGGGCACGATATGATGATCGATCATTTCCTGATAACGACGAACTTGGCGGCATGATAACCACCGACACTCTTATGCCAGTATGCTGTATTGTTTTCATTAAATGTATTACCGGGGAAACCGATGAAGTTCAGTACACGATAATTTAAGGTCGTATCCTGAAGAATAATTTCATCCGCCTGCGTCTTGACGAATGCTTCTGCTCGCTTCGACTTCGGAACGAACAGATCGTCATACAAATAGCGTTTATTGACACTCCACATATCTATCAGACACAAAAGTGCAATACCTCCCAGTGTAAAAGAGGCTTTCAACTTCTTCAGTTGATACAAGAATAAGAGCAGGCAACCTATAATGATGATAAAAAAACTACGCCATGCGTCCGAAGCAATAATAGCTTCACGCATTTCAGTCAGGTTTGCCACAAACGGAGCCAAATGTTCGGCAGGAAGTGCTTGTTTCAAAGCAGTCATCTCTTGTGTCGTTATAAAACTGGAGAAGAAAACTCCCGGAGCAATAGCTAGAATCAACGCAACACCGGCTGTAAGCACCAACGTGACAATTACTCCTCTACGGTTCTCTTTCAGCTTCAGGATATCCGGTTTGCTCAGAATCTCTTTCAAGGCAAAAATCGCCAACAACGGAATTGTAAATTCGGCTATTACAAGAATAGAGGATACCGCACGGAATTTATTATACATCGGAACATAATCGATGAAGAAATCAGTCAGCCCCATGAAGTTCTTTCCCCACGAAAGAAGGATAGAGAAAATGGTGGCTCCCAACAGTGCCCATTTGAGCGGTCCTTTAACTATAAAACATCCCAAAATAAACAGGAACACAACAAATGCTCCCACATATACCGGCCCGGCAGTCCACGGTTGCTCGCCGAAATAGCGCGCAACTGCGAATAAATACCGTACATCGGGTTTGCTTTTGCCATAGCAGCTTCGCTCTGTGACATCGTAGATCCTGATATTCCCCCTTTTACATTCGGAACCAGCAACGTCAACGTTTCACCTATGCCATAGCTCCAATTTGTAATATAATCGCGGTCCATCCGCTACTGGTCTGGTTGGCAGCAGGGCCTTCCTGTTTCAGTTCGCTCTTACCGCGCATGGTCTCCTTACTATACTCGTAAGTATGGTACAAGTTGGAGATATTTACGCAAACTCCTACCACAGCAGCTAATGCAAGAATAGCGCTAGCCTTAAAGAAATGCGGCAATTCCTTCTTTTCATAAGCATCAACAAAATAAGCTATTATAAAGAACAGGATCACAAACATGAAGTAATAACTCATCTGAATGTGATTCGACTGAATCTGAAGAGCGATAAACAAAGCTGTAATAATCCCTCCTAACAAATATTTCTTCCGATAAGCCAGATACGACACCGGCAATCGTAGGTGGGATATAAGCCAACGTCACAAACTTCCAGATGTGCCCCGCCGGTATCAGAATAAAGAAATAGGAAGAGAAAGCCCATATCACTCCCCCCTAGTCCTGCCAGCCAAGCCGATAATCCGAATGCTCGCAGAGAGGATATAGAAGCCCAGCATCATGATGAAAGTCAGTACTACATAATCCGGGAGAAAGAGGCGATAAACCTTCTCCACCCCTTTCAGGGACGTTGTTGAGTCGTAGCTCGGAGACATCTGATAGGTAGGCATACCTCCAAAAATCGAGTTTGTCCAGCGTGTACGTTCTCCGGTACGCTCGAGATACTCCTTCGATTCTTGCCCTGCACCGACTCCGGCAGCCGTGTCATGCTGAAACAGATACGACCTTCGATATCAGCCGGAAAGAAATAGGCAAAAGAAAGAATGATAAAAGCCAGAATGGCTATTAAGTCAGGAAGGATTTTCTTCATAATATATTGATAGTTGATAAATGATAATTGATAGTTGAGAATGATAACTGACTTGTTGCATTCAGCCCCCAAGCCAACAACTATCATTTATCAACTATCAATTATCAACTGAATTTAGTATCTATAATGATCAGCCTTGTAAGGGCCGTCTACCGATACACCGATATAAGCAGCCTGTTCAGGAGTCAGCTTAGTCAGTTTCACCCCGATTTTTTCAAGATGCAGACGAGCTACTTCCTCATCCAGATGTTTCGGCAAACGATATACATTGATATCATATTTCTTGTTGAACAGTTCGATCTGAGCCAGTGTCTGATTGGTAAATGAGTTACTCATCACGAATGACGGATGGCCTGTTGCACACCCCAGATTCACCAAACGACCGTCAGCAAGCAGAATGATGCTGTGACCATCCGGGAAATAATAGCGGTCTACCTGCGGCTTTATATTGACGCATTTGATACCCGCATAATGTTTCAAGGCATCCACCTGGATTTCATTATCGAAGTGGCCGATATTGCATACGATAGCCTGATCTTTCATTTTCTCCATGTGGTCAATACGGATAATATCGATATTACCTGTAGTAGTCACGAAAATATTGCCTTCAGTGCACGCATCCTCCATTGTCACTACTTCAAAGCCTTCCATTGCCGCTTGCAATGCGCAGATCGGGTCTACTTCCGTCACAAGCACACGTGCCCCGTAAGAGCGCATGGAGTGAGAACATCCTTTACCCACATCACCATAGCCGCATACAACCACTACTTTTCCGGCAATCATCACATCTGTTGCACGCTTGATACCGTCGGCTAACGATTCACGACAACCATACAGGTTGTCAAACTTAGACTTTGTGACCGAGTCATTTACATTGAATGCCGGGAACAGCATTTGCCTTCTTCCTGCATCTGATACAAACGGTGTACGCCTGTCGTAGTCTCTTCAGATACGCCACGCACTTCTTCCGCTACGCGATGCCAACGGGTACTGTCTTCTGCCAACACTTTCTTCAAGATAGCATTCAGCTCTATTTCATCCTCCGCGTGTACTTCCTTATCCAATACGGCAGCATTATTTTCAGCATCATAACCCACGTGAATCATCATTGTAGCGTCACCGCCATCATCTACAATCACATTCGGTCCTTTACCACCGGGGAAACTCAAAGCCTGCAACGTACACCACCAGTAGTCGGCAAGCGTTTCACCCTTCCATGCAAACACAGGCACCCCCGAAGCAGCGATCGCTGCCGCAGCATGGTCTTGTGTCGAATATATATTACAAGAGCACCAACGTACTTCAGCTCCTAAAGCCACCAATGTTTCAATCAGCACGGCCGTCTGAATGGTCATGTGTAACGATCCCATGATGCGGGCACCTTTTAACGGTTTGGATTCTCCATACTTTTCGCGAAGAGCCATCAGGCCGGGCATTTCTTTTTCTGCCAAATCGATTTCCTTGCGTCCGAAATCGGCAAGCGTGATATCTGCCACCTTGTAGGGCAGGGTAGAGAATAATTCTGTGGACATAATGTAAATTGTTTAAAAATAAGTGGTGCAAAGATAGAACATTCTGAGTAGTAGGGCAAAAGCTATCCTCTTTTTTATATTATAATAACTAGGAAGCCTGGCACGTTTGTCGGATTATTGTCTTATATTTGCAACATCCCGGCATGATCTGATGCTGGACGGTATCTTACACCATTACGAAAATCGTATTTTCCCTCTGGATAAGGAATACCTGCTATGTATGTGTCGCGATATATCCGAACAATGGAATGCGGAACAAACCAACAAGAAACAACAAAAAGAGCTGGAAGCCGCCAGAATCAAAGCCGAAGAATCGGACCGCCTGAAATCTGCTTTTCTTGCCAACATGAGTCATGAGATCCGTACCCCCCTGAACGCCATCGTCGGATTTTCCAAATTAGTCATCGACGCTGAATGCACAAACGAGAAGGAACAGTATGCTGAAATCATCGAGAGAAATTCAGAAATATTACTGAATCTGTTCAATGATATTCTGGATTTGTCATCACTCGAAGCCGATTCATTGAGTTTCAATATCCGCCCTATCAAATTAATAGATATCTGCCTGCAGCTGGAACAGCAATTCTGTTATAAAGTCAAAAACGGTACTAAACTGATTCTGGACGATGTAGACACCGAGCTTTATGTATCCGGAGACTGGAATCGCATCATACAAATTATAAGTAACTTGCTTAGTAACGCTACGAAGTTTACCCCGAAAGGAGAAATTCATTTCGGCTATCGGGAGAAGGAAGATTTCGTGGAATTTTATGTCAAAGATAGTGGTATCGGTATCCCGGCAGAAAGAGTAGCTACTATCTTCCAACGATTCGGTAAAATAAACGACTTTGTACAAGGTACCGGACTCGGATTAACTCTTTGCAGAATGCTAGTAGAAAAAATGGGAGGACGTATATGGCTGCGTTCCCAAGAAGGAAAAGGAAGCAGATTCTACTTCACCCTGCCTCTGATTCGTCAATAAGAACAACCGAATAAAAATAGCCGGATTATCAGAAACAAAAAAACGACGAGTATTTGCATTTACCATACACCCCGTCGTTTCTTTATTTATTATCACACGTATACCCTATTTCTTGGCAACCGGCGCACTTAGCATTTCCTTGTATTTCGCCGGATCATTCAGAATCTTCATCGCTTCCTTCAACCGTCATCATCCTTCAACTGCTGAATGATATTACCACGCTGATAATAATAGCGCTTTATAATTTCAGAAGCTATCATCTTCTTTATATCACCGGAGAAATAATCTAAATCGCGCTCAAGGTCATGGTTCAACTTCTTCTCGAGTGCCTTGAACTCTTCCGAAGCACCATCCATATACCCTTCAAACTCGGCAGCTTCTTTCAACGTTTTCAGAATTTTCTCGCTTTGCTGGTCATATTTGAAGTCGGCTTTCTTCACCAATGTCTTAAAGTCATTATAATCAGCGTCCGTAACCTCGAACTTTTCAGGCTCTACGATAGTAGGATGTTTCAGGCAGTACTGAGTTGCATAATCGAATATCAGATTATCCCGAACCAAATAAAACAGGATATTCGGCAACTTTTCCTGTTTGATAGCAACATCCGGCATCACCCCGCCTCCGTCGCGCACTTCACGTCCGGCAGCCGTATGGAACACGGTAGTCAAACTATCGGGAATAGTTCCTACACTGCCATCCTCATTGCGGTGCTTGTAGTCGATGGCTTGCACACAACGGCCGCTGGGAATATAATATTTAGAGGTAGTCACTTTCATCGTTCCGCCATAAGGCAAAGAGCGGGGAACCTGTACCAGTCCTTTTCCAAAAGTACGACTGCCGACAATTACAGCACGGTCAAGGTCCTGCAAAGAACCCGACAGGATCTCAGAAGCAGAAGCTGTGCCACTATTTACCAATACGGCAATCGGAATATCCAAATCCAACGGTTCACGTAATGTCTTATAAGTATTACTGGCCTGCTTGATTTTTCCTTTGGTCGTCACAATCACTTTTCCACGCGGCAAGAAATAGTTAGCAATTTCCACCGCCTCATCCAACAAGCCGCCGCCATTCCCGCGAAGGTCAATTACCAACGAAGTAGCCCCTTGTTTCTTTAAATCCAGAAACGCCTTCTTAAACTCCTTAGAAGGATTACCAGAGAAAGTACTCAAATTAATATATCCTACCTGATTATCCAGCACAGCAGCATAAGGAATCGCCGGATTTTGAATAGATTCACGTACAATCGTAAATTCCATCGGTGTATTTCCTCCCTTCGCATTGGGACGGTTCACTTTCAATTTAAAACTGGTACCTGCCTGTCCACGCAACATCTGGCTGACTTCCGCATTATTCTTACCGCAAGGTCTTTTCCGTCAATCTCCATCAGGATATCTCCCGCTTTCAGTCCGGCTTTTGCAGCAGGTGTTCCCTCAAAAGGTTCGGAAATCATCGAACGTTTGAGCTTTGTATTATAAGCAATGTAAGAACCGATACCACCGAATGATCCTTTAATCATCTGCTCCAGTTCACTCTGATCTTCTTCCGGGAAATACTCCGTATAAGGATCCAGCGTATAAAGCATATTATCGATTCCTTCCCGAATCGTTTTATTCGGATCAATGGTATCTACATAGAACATATCCAGTTCTTTCACAATCGCGTTAAATATATCCAGATTCTTTGCAATCTGGAAATTACGGTCGTCTCCACTCTTGAAACTAAAGAAAGCAACTGTGGCTATCACCGCTACTGCAACAATAGCTATCTGCCTGTTCAGCAATTTTTTCATACCTCTTTCAATCTAAATGAGTCGTAAAAGTAGCTCAATCCTTTGTTATTCCGCCAGAATCCTGTTAATATTTAACTTAATTTCATCCCAGCGTTCCTGTGGCATCGTTGTTCCGATTACCTGAATAACATTTCCCGAGAGAATAGAACCTATTTTTGCACACTTATCCAACGAATATCCACAGGTCAATCCATATAAGAAATCCGGAAGCAAAATAGTCCACCCGCACCGGTAGTATCCACGACCTTCTCTACCGGGATAGCAGAAACCTTAATTTCTTCCGTTCCTTTACGAATATAAGAACCTTCCGCACCAACTTTTACGATAGCAATACTGCATTTCTTGGCAATCACTCTCAAAGCTTCCTCCGGCTCCTTGCCGGTAAAGGCTTTCGCTTCCTCTTCGTTCGCAAAGACAATGTCGACATATTTGTTTATTAACAAGGTGAAGAATTCCATATCATTGGCTACAATATTATAACTAGCCATATCGAGACAAATCTGCAATCCGGCTTCTTTTGCCAGTTCAATGGCATGAAGAATCATTTCATGATCCTGTACAAGGTAGCCTTCTATAAATAAGTAAGCGTAACCTTTAAACATATCAAGAGTCAGTTCTTCTGCCCTTAAAGAAGCAGCCGCTCCCAAATAGGTTCCGAAAGTGCGCTCTCCATCCGGTGAAATAAAAGTAGATGCCACACCGGAAGGAAGTTGTTCCGAGGTCAATAATTTGTCTTCAATCTTATTTTTCTGCAGATTATTACGAAAAAAATCCCCAAAATGATCATTTCCTATTTTTCCTATAAATCCTGTTCCGGCACCGAGACAAGCCAGCCCAAGTATGGCATTTCCTGCCGATCCGCCCGTTGCCAAGTGGGTTTTCATCTGTGAAAATCTCGTGTTAATCTGCTGTAACTTAGCGTCATCGATCAGCTGCATGCTTCCTTTGGGTAATCCCATTTCCTCCAGGAGAGTATCATCCTCTAGGGTTGCAAGTACGTCTACCAGGGCGTTGCCCAATCCTATTATTTTGTCCATTCCTAATATTTTTTTTGCAAAGATATTGCATATTTCAAAAAAACCTAGTACTTTTGCATCGCAATTGAGAAAAACATTCTTCCTTAGCTCAGTCGGTTAGAGCATCTGACTGTTAATCAGAGGGTCCTTGGTTCAAGTCCAAGAGGAAGAGCAAAGTTGAAAATCTCTTAGTTGCAAACATTCTTCCTTAGCTCAGTCGGTTAGAGCATCTGACTGTTAATCAGAGGGTCCTTGGTTCAAGTCCAAGAGGAAGAGCAAAAAAGAAGCCACCTAAATGGGTGGCTTTTTTATTATCACTTCTTGTTTTGTTTCGGCAAAGGAGTATCGAACTGAAGAGCAATAGGCTCGGTGCTACCTGCCAATTTAGCAGGTAATGCCACTGCCACTTTCCCATCTCTTTCTATCCATTTCATACGTTGTCCTGTGGACAACAGTCTGACACTTGTACCACGCTCAGGAACATTCCCCTCCCACTCAATGACAGCAGGCAGCGTTTCTCCTTCAGGCAAAGCGTATAACGCATAAAGGGTTCTGCCATTCTTATCGGCAGTGAACCAAACATTCCCACAATGGTAATTGGGGGTGATCCGGGTATGGTAAATAGCCTTCCCATTTTTCTGCATCCAGCGTCCAATCTCCTGCAAACGTTTTACAGTAGGTTGTTCGATAAGGCCTTCGGCAGTAGGTCCTACTCCAAGAAGTAAATTTCCGCCTTTGGCAACCACTTCCATCAGAATGGAGATAATCCGGTTAGGTGTTTTATAAACCGGATTCTTTACCCAGCCCCAATCCGTAGTCAACGTCACACAACTTTCCCATGGATAGGGAAGCTGATGCTCAGGAATTTTTTGTTCCGGTGTCTGATAGTTCTCATATTTACCATGAATAGTGCGGTCTACCACCAAAAGGCCAGGTTGTTTTGCACGCGCCATAGCAGCAATCTGCGGCATATCGATATCCTGATTGTTACGAGGAGAAACCCACCCGCCATCCAACCATAGGATATCAATCGTTCCATAATTGCTCATCAGTTCACCAATCTGGCTATGTGTATATGTTTTAAAAGCTTCCCATTTCTCAGGATGACGTTCTATCTTGATTCCGATTAGGTGTAGCGAAATAATCCCACCAATAGTCCTGATTATGCCAGTCCGGTTTTGAAAAATAAGCGCCTGTCATAAACCCTTCCTTTCTGAAGGCTTCGAATACATACTTGGCAACATCCGCTTTCGGATGCTCCTTAAAAGCACACCGGGATATGGAAAAATCCGTGTATTGACTATCGAACATACAAAAGCCGTCATGATGTTTAGTCGTAAAAATCATGTATTTCATACCGGCTTGCTTCGTCACTTCCGCCCATTGGGCAGGTTCGAATTCAGTCGGATTGAACTGCTTACTCAATCCGTTCCAATACCAATCCTTAAACTCTTGATAGTTATTGTGACCGTAACGACTGATCCAGTCCACGTCTTCGGAACACAGAGCCCACGATTCAACAATACCAGGCACGGCATAAAGTCCCCAGTGAAAAATAACACCGAACTTCAAATCACGCCACTGGTCCAGTTTCTTCAATACGAGAGAGTCTTCCGGCCATTCGTAGGTCGATGATTGTTTATGTACAAATGTGTGTTGAGCTCTCATTCCTGTGGAGAGCAGGCAAAATGCCACAACAAATAAAACTACAATTTTTCTCATGCGTTTTTCTATCTTTTCTTGAGTATCTATAAGGAATTCCTGTCACAACAACAATTCCACGGGTTATCAAAAGCGCTCCGAAGTTATAGTTTTTCCCGCAAAAAGCATAGAAGAAAAATAAGATTTTCTTATTTCATGCATGAATTAGTATTTTATGCGAAGAATCAAGCCCTTTAGATAAGCCAATACCCTGTATTTTGTTTCATTAACTGAACAAAATTGGATACCACATGAAAATAGAGTAAGTTTGTTGAAACCTAACTAAACGACAAGTCTATGGGTAAGAAGTTAGTGAAGCTTACTGATAGCCCCTTATTATCTCAGCCGTGCATGAATAGTCTGCTTTTCTTCTGAAATACTTGACAAACGACTTTTTATTTTGTATCTTTGAAGAAATAAAAGTGATAAACAGCATGATAAATATAAGAAAAATAGATACATAAACAACATTCCGACTGATATATTTTAGTATCAGGATAGATATGATATAGGGCAATAGTCTAACGATTATTGTCCTATTTTGTTTATATTTTTACTTAAAATATTTAATCCATTTTCGAAAAACGGGAAAAATAGTTTTTAATAAACTCGGATACCGTTTATAATAAACTATCCAAAAGTTTATTATAAACAGAAATCAAGTTTATTAATAGCGGAATAGCTGGTTGTAAAAATAGAGAAAACTGCATTATAGAATAGAAGAGCATCGAAAAGCGTATCCGTTTATGAAGTAATATAAGATAACATTTTTCATTTCTTCCAAATATGCAGATACAATCTTCAGGATTAACACCCTCAAACTCCACAAAAGGAATATCCCCCTATTTTTTCGATTATCCGGTACTACTAAAGAGAATACATTTAATCTGCTACCGCTAATGTCAGCACACTTATCCGTATACCCTCTACTTCCATGATCCGGGAAGCACATGCTACGGTAGTCGCTCCCGTTGTCAACACATCATCCACTATTAACACGTGTTTTCCAATCAAGGATTCAGCATGATGCAATTCGAAGATTCCCTCTACATTCTCCCAACGTTCAAAAATAGATTTACGCGTTTGCGTTTCCGTATATTTCCGACGTACAACAGCTTCCGTATCGACGGGGATTCCAGTCACGGCAGCAATTCCCCGCGCTATCCATTCACTCTGATTATAGCCACGGATGCGTTGTTTCGTCTCATGCAGCGGAATCGGAATTATCACATCGATTCCCTGAAAGAAACCGGACTCTATCAATTCCGCAGCCATGTATCGTCCCATGATGGCTCCTATCTCTTTCTGCCCCCCATATTTAAGCAAATGTAGTATCCGTCGAAAATCACTCCCTTTCCGATAGTAGAAAAAAGACGTAGCCCGTTCCAAAGGAAACTTTCCCCAGAATAGTAACTCAACCGGATTATCTCTTCGAAGATGATAATCGGTACGTGGTAAATCCATATTACACACAGCACAAATACATTCTTCCCCTTTTGCCAATGCCCTGCCGCAGACAACGCAACAACGAGGGAATAAGAGGGAAAGAAATGCCCCAAACCATTCTTTAACAAGAAATGTGTGTTTCATAATCATAGAGAATTGAAGGCTACAATATCGTTACATATCCAATGGAGGGACTTCCGCAATAAGCTGTTGATATACAGAATGCAAATATCCGTTAGTCGCTATAATATGATGGCCGTCCATGAAGTGTCCGTTACCGCAAAAATCGGTAACCCGCCCACCGGCTTCCTGCACAATCAAAGCCGCTGCCGAATAATCCCATTTTCCGAGAAAAGCTTCCGCCCACGCATCAAAACGCCCCATAGCAACATAACAAATCGCGGCAGCGGCAGAGCCATTCATACGAATGCCGCCCACTACTCCGTAAAGTTTATCTATCAAGTGGAGAGCTGTCTGTTTGTATTGTTGGGCATTATATGGCAACTCAGCAAAGACAAATGCATCTTTTATATCCCGAACACCTGAAACGTGTATTTCTTCCCCGTTCATAAAGGCCCTTCCCCCTCTCCATGCACAGAAACATTCGTCCCGGCAAACTTCATATACAACACCCAAGAGCAGTTCGGTGCGACTACGCAAAGCAATACATACACAGTAAGGAGCCTCATCGTGAATATAATTCGTTGTTCCGTCCAGCGGATCAATAACCCAGCAATAAGGTTCATCCTGATAAGTAGCAGAGCCTTCCTCCGTTATAAAGCCAGCTTCGGGTAACAAAGCGGAAAGAGCCTTCACTATCCGTACCTCTGATTCTTTATCTACATAAGACACATAATCGTGTGCATGTTTCTCCACCACACTCTCACGACGGAAATTCTTCCGCTCTTCTTTCAAAAAATGCCCGGCTTCGGTTGCGATACGGCATACATCGCCTGTGAGCTGTTTTAAATCCAACATTTCTTCTTTAATATTAAATAAATGTGCTTCGAAGGTATAGTTTTTCCCGTAAAAACATGGAAAGAAAATAATATTTTCTCATTAAATGTACAAAATAACACCTTTACCTAAAAATATTAATAACTTTGAATGTAT
>VOFI01002776.1_pt1 | contig 11923 bp, 23 predicted proteins | sample 5384131 | NCBI WGS metagenome assembly VOFI01 (sample SAMN12384728, study PRJNA508395) | human gut metagenome | isolation source: healthy gut H | host: Homo sapiens
ATCAGAATGTACGCTAAAACCAACGTTTTTAGGTTTCTCACCATAGAAATCCTGTGCAAAGAATGGGGATACAATGAGATATAACAGGATAAATCTCGTTCCACTGCATAAAAAGTGGCTGGCGCTACTCCGTTAGGACGGCGAGGGAATTCCCCTCTGCACACCCGCTTTTTAATTTATAGGAAATCGTAAAACGCAATTTCCCCAGGAATTAAAAACGCCTCTGAACAAGTCAGAAGCGTCGAGTCTTTAATGTCGTTCCAGCACGGTAGAAAACACCACCTGCGTCTCCGTCTTGCCAAAGACTTGCAGTTTGCCTAAAAAATTCATCCAGCAGCGTCGTGGTGGAAAAAGGTCACCTTAAGTATCATAGAGTGGGCCCCGTGATATGGTTACACTCTAAAAACACATTTCTGCAATCTGATAAATTCGTAGAACTTCTGACTGTCTTCCGGCTCCACGGTAATCATAATAAAGGCTTTGATACCGTAACCCAGTTTTTCCATGTCTAAATCTGCATGATATCCTTTGATAAATCCGTCCTGCTCCAGTTTCTCAATTCTGGCAGAAACCGCCGGCGTGGTCAGATAGACTTCTGCCGACAGTTCCTTTAGCGGCATCCTAGCGTTTTTCTTCAGTTGATTTAAGATCTTAATATCTACTTCATCTAAGGTTCTCATAGTGTTCCTGCCTTTTTCAAGATTATCTTAAATATACCATATGAGGCAGAAAACAAAACCCCCAATAATCATTTGCCACCTAGAGCATAACTCTATCGGGACTGTGCGATGGCCGTTTTTATCTTTGACGGCATCACCCTGCATTCTGCCACAGTATCAGAGGCCACTGAAATGCGGATGCCAGGCCCCAAAGGAATCGCAAAGATGTTGAAATCCTGCAGTCTTTTGCCTACGCCTTCAGGATCGTCACACAGGGTATGGTGATAAAAAGCCTGCATCATAGGGGCAGGTCTTCAGGCCGACATGCCTGGCCTCCTCCATAAAGGCGCGTCTCCACGGGCAAAGCACCTCCAGCCAATGCTGGCGCTCCGCCTGTACCTTTGCCAGAAGTCCCTTATCCGCCAGAATCGTTGCGATGACAGCCATAGCTGCTCTGTTTCCGTTGGACCAGGATGCTCTCGACTCTACACGCATTACATCTTTAAACGCCTCTGCAATTGCAGAAGAAGGCGTCATACAGAGAATTGCCCCGCATCGCATGCCGTACATGGTGTAACCTTTAGATGCACTGAAGGCAATCAGAGGGAGTATGTGCTCTGGCAGCCCGTTTAGTTTTTTTCAGAAAGGCGCGATTCGTTTTCCCATCTCCTGCAAAGTCCAGATAAGCGATATCCACTAATAAAGCGATTTTCTTATCTGGATATTTCAGTACTGCCGTCAGAAGTGCGTTCCAATCCTCGTCTGTAAACGTATAGCCAGTGGGATTGTGGGCAGGCGTGTTGACAATAATTAAAGTCTCCTCCTGCACTGCCAGAATGGCAGACAGCGCCGCCTCAAAGACGCGGCATGAAACTTACCGGTTTCATCAAACAATGTATAGCAGCAGACGGTTCTGCCAAGCTCCTGGGCAATCAAACGATAAGGGCTCCAGTGCCAGTCGGAAGTCAAAATTTTGTCTCCAGGTATTGTGTATGCGGAAATCGCGTTGCGGATAGCGCCTGTACCGCCAGGGGTATAACAGCTTTTACGTAACAGCCTTCCGGCGGCTCCTCTAAGAAAACTGCCGTCTTGACGGCTTCCAAGTATTCTGGCAGCCCCAGAATAGGTGCATAGGCGGCGTAATCCTCCCGCGTCAGGCCGCGAACTGCTTCCATGACAGATTCTAATACCACCAGCCCCTGCTCATCTAAGAGCACTCCAATGGTGGAATTGATTACATTTTTTTCCTATCTGTGCAATCCTCTTTTTGCCAGAGACGATACGCCAAATAATTTATCAGGCGCACCGATGGTTCTTTCATTCTGTTGTGCAAATATCATCATTCTCTCCTTTTAGACTGGATAGGCTTTGTTCTCATAGTCACAGCAATCTGTTGATACCGTTCACTCGCTGCCCTGCGTTTAAAAAAAAGTCAGCAGCTACCTGAGGGAACAAGGCATAGGACAAGACATCTTCTTCCTGCTCTTTAAAACCCTCCACTGCTTTTTTGCAAGCGTTTCAAGCTCTGGCGCAAGCAAGTCGGCTGGCCTGCAGGTAATCGGCAACGCCTCGCCAATGGCTTTTTTCTGTATTTCCCTGTTAAACGGTTTTACTGTACGGCCGTAGTCACCGTGCAGAATGCGCTTTGTCTCCTGAGACATCACCTTATATCTTTCACCAGTCAGAACGTTGAGCACCGCCTGCGTTCCCATAATCTGCGAGGAAGGCGTCACCAGCGGCGGTTCTCCCAGGTCCCTCTCACAAGAGGGATTTCCTCCAGCACTTCATAGAATTTGTCCATGGCATTTTGTTCCTTCAATTGGGAAACCAGATTGGAGAGCATACCGCCTGGAACCTGGTACAAAAGCGTCTTCATATCGACGCTCAGCATCTTTGGGTCTAAGGTACCGTCAGCAAAGAACCGATCTCTGACTGGCCTAAAGTGGTCGGCAATTTCAGCAAGAGTGCTCTGCTTTAGTCCCGTATCGAAGGGCGTCCCCTCAAGGTTTCTGCCATGACCTCTGTTGACGGCTGGCTGGTTCCCAGGGCAAATGGCGAGATTGCCGTATCAATGCGGTCACAGCCGGCCTCTACGCCTCTGAGATAGGTAATGGGGGGCAATCCCGCTAGTACAGTGACTGTGTAGTTGAATCGGAAGGCTGACTGCCTTTAGTGCGGGGACCAGCTTTGAAACAGCATCGGGTGTCAAAATGCCCGCCATATCTTTGATGCAGAGAGAATCGGCGCCCATGTTCTCCATGTCTGTCGCCAGCTGTTTCCAGTAGTCTAAAGTATAGGCGCTGCCAGTAGTATATGCCATTGCCAATTGCACCTCCGCGCCTTCTCTCTTGGCAGCGCGGACAACGGTCTTTACATTTCGCAAATCATTAAAAGCATCGAAGATGCGTAATATATCAATGCCGTCGGCAATAGACTCTCTGCACAAAGTATTCCACTACGTCGTCAGCATAATGTCTGTATCCCAGCAAATTTTGTCCGCGAAGCAGCATCTGCAGCTTCTGTGTTTTTTATATGCCTGCGCAATTGGCGCAGACGGTTCCAAGGGTCTTCTTCCAGAAAACGCAGACAAGCGTCAAAAAGTTGCGCCGCCCCAGCACTCGATGGAATGGTATCCTGCCTGATCCATCTGTTCCAGTATGGGAAGCATCTCTTCCGTCTTCATGCGAGTCGCTGCCAAAGACTGGTGCCCGTCTCTCAGCACCGTCTCCGTAATTTCTATCTTTTTCATGTCTAATCTCCTCTCATACACCGAAAATTGCCATAAAAAACGCCTGCCGCCACAGCAGTTCCAATGACGCCGGCACATTAGGTCCCATGGCATGCATCAAAAGGAAGTTAGTCGGATCTGCCTCTGCGCCTACCTTCTGCGACACTTCGCCGCCATCGGTACTGCGGATACCCCCGCCGACCCGATCAACGGATTAATCTTGCCGCCGGATAATTTGCACATCAGTTTTCGAACAAAACGCCGGCGGCTGTACCAAAGCAGAAGGCGGCAAGTCCCAAGATGACGATTTTAATCGTAGACCAATTGAGGAATGCATCTGCACTGGTAGTAGCGCCAACGGAGGTTCCCAAAAGAATGACGACGATGTACATCAGCGCGTTAGATGCAGTTTCTGTCAGCTGCCTTACGACGCCGCTTTCTCGAAAGAGATTGCCCAACATCAGCATGCCTACCAGTGGCGTGGTCGATGGCAGCAGACCGCAGACGATAATCGTGACAATGATGGGAAAAAAAGAATTCTTTCTCTCTTGGAAACCGGCCGCATGCTCCATTTTTATCAGCCGCTCTTCCTTCGTAGTCAGCGCTTTCATAATAGGGGGCTGAATAATCGGTACCAGCGACATATAGGGAGTAGGCCGCTACGGCGATAGGCCCCATGATGTCGGTCTGATGTAATTTCATAGCCAGATAAATAGATGTTGGTCCGTCGGCTCCGCCGATGATAGCAATCGCTGCCGCCGCCATGTCATTAAAACCAATTAACATGGCAATGATGTAAGCGCAAAAAAATGCCAAACTGAGCGGCGGCTCCCAGGAGAAAGCTTTTGGGGTTAGCAATCAGGGGACCAAAGTCAGTCAACGCGCCGACTCCCAGAAAAAAATCAGAGAAGGCAGAATCGTCCATTCGTCTAACAGATAGAAATAATAGAGCAGACCGCCGTCTTCCATAATGGGCGGGTATACGTTGACAAGGAGCATGCCAAAAGATATCGGCAAAAGCAGGAGCGGTTCATACTGCTTGCCAATTGCCAGATACAAAAACCGCAGGCTACAACAATCATAATTAAATTGCCCAGGCTCAGATTAAAAAGGCTGTCTGTTTCAACAAATTTTCAATGGTATTTACAACGTATTCCATTCTCTTCCCCCGTTAAGCTGTAGCTAGCTTTCCCTCACAGGCGACAACGGCTACCGGCTGACCTGCTTCTACACTGTCGCCTTCGGCAGCCAGTATGGTTTCTATGGTTCCATCAAAGGGAGAGACGATCGGAATTTCCATCTTCATGGCCTCCAAGATCATGATGGTGCCGCCCTTTTTCACCTGCGCGCCCTCTGTCTGTACAACTTTCCAAATTTTGCCCGATGTACCGCAGGTAACCTCCTGTCCCGATGGCATCTTCGATGGCGACGAGTTTTACCGGTTCGATGCTCTGCACCGCCTGCTCGCCTTGCTTCTCTACTTCTACTTCATAGGTCTTGCCGTTCACCTTAACAATATAAGTCTCCATTCTACGCCTCCTTTACCTGCGTTTAATTGATCTGACAACATACGGATACGCCTCGTCTTCTTCTGCCTCTTTCTTTGAAGCCGCCAGCACCGCCGCGATGATTGCCGGAATCAGTTCCGCATCAGCCGCCTGCGCTTCCCGTTCTGGCACGGAAGCAGTCTCCTTAGGAATATACTTAAATAAAAATATGATTGCGCTGATTAGAATCAGCATGACGAAAACCGTTCCCATACCCAGACAAGTATTGACTGCCGCCCTTGATAAGATTTCACCGAAGGTCATTGCCGCACCTCCCTTGCATTTGCAAATGTCTCAAAAGCCCCAAGAATGAATTTCCTACTGTCTTCCGGTTTGATAATTTTGTCGACATAACCATGCCTGGCCAAAGCCATTGGACTGCAATGGGTTTTCCGGTAGTCCTCTGCCCTCTTTTTGCAGGAATTCCAGTTCCGCTTGGGGATAAAGAATTTCTGCAGCCTGCAGGGGGATCAATTAGACTCACCGCTCCACACTCCCACATGAATACCTAATCTGCCCCCACGCCTTTACTGTTTAATATGCTATACCCACTTCCGAGTATTTCCCCGGCAATGAGGTTGATCTTTGGTACAGAAGCTGCGGTCAGTGCTTTTTACCAGTCTCCCCTGCCTGCTGTGATCCTTCAAAGCGCTTGGCGTCTGTCACCGTCAAAAGTGGGATGTGCAGCTTTCCACAAAAGGTCAATAAAGCTGCCGCTTTTTCAAAGCCCTCTGGCGAAATCTTACCCCCGCTGTCAATCGCCTGGGTTGCAATGCCGCCTACAGCTGTACCGTTGAGACGCATAAAGCCAATTATCATATCTGCCGCAGCTCTGTTTTAATTCAAAGAAAAAAATTCATATCTGATAACGCTCTGAGAATCTCTCTGCCATCTCCCCGTTTTTTTTCCAGTCCCGATAACTGCCGATTTAAATCATCGCTGCAAGGTCCTTTGTTCTGGATACTGGCTGGCATTAGCCGGCAGGAGATCTATCAAGGTGCGGATTTGATCTGATAGATGCTCCGAATCAGAGAGAACAATATCGGCCATATCTGCTACTACCGTCATTCCGCCGCTACAGTTCCCACACAAATCGCCATAATCTGCAGGATCTGCCGGGGGAGGCCTCCGCCTCCAGGGCATACAATTGACCAAACACGTCCAGGGAATCCAGCCCCTCTTCTACTCTGAGACCACTGCTGTCTAAAAAGCCGATCACCGGCGCCTTGGCTTTGATAGCTAACCGATAAAGACGATTAATCTTGCGGCCGTGCATTTCGCCAAAGGAACCTCCCATCACTTCACCGTCCTGGCTAAAGACATATACCAGATGCCCGCCTATGGTGCCATATCCGGTAATGACGACACCATCCGAGGCCTCAACCTTTTCAGGCGTATAAAATCTGGTCAGTCGTGCTGTAATATGTTCGCCGATTTCCATGAAGCTGCCCGAATCTAAGATTTGGCGAATTCTTCGAAGTGCTTTTAGTTGTAGAATTCCGTTCCGTTACGATCATCTTCTGTCCCCATTCTTAAATTTTGCTATCATTGTAAGCGGCAGGGTGCAGAGTACAAGAGCAGGCGATAAGTTGCTAATTATTTAAAGATTTTTTTATGCTTCACTTTAAATATGAAAAAATACAATGTCAAATTATTTTATTTCAAAACTGTATTTCATCCAGAAAAACAGCAAAACGGCTTTCCTCTTTTGGAAAACCGTTTTACTTTTTACTTTTAATCTATTTCGATAAAGGATGGTTCGTGCTGTCTGAAGACAGCATAGTAGGAGAGACCATAGCTTTTTTTACCATCTGGCTGACTTCCTCAAAACCCTCGCCCACACGCTCCGATATGTGAGCGTCAGATCCAAAGGTAAGGATTTCGCCGCCGAGTTCCGCATATCTTTTGATTATCTCCTTGTTCGGATTGATCATGTTCTTCGCTTTATACTTCGAGGTGTTGCATTCGATGCCGCGGCCAGTCGTGATCAGCTCCTTCAATATCTCGTCTATGATATCGCCGTATTTTGAATAGGAGAAGGTCTCCCTTGCGCCGGGACCGTATCTGAGGACAAAGTCCATATGCCCTGCCACATCAAAGTGACGGAATCCCTTTACGTTTTTCAGTTCCTCTTCAAAATACTGCCTGACTGCCGTCTCAATATCCACGTCTTCATAGTGACGCTTATCTTCGGCATCCATCTTATGAAAAGTATGGGTGGAGCCGATGATAAAGTCAAATGGATACTTCGATGCATACTCGTTGAGTTTCTCTGTGATGTGCGGCTGAATGCCCAGCTCGATGCCAATCAGCAGTTCAATCTTGTCCTGGTACTTTTCTTTCAGTGCCGTCAAATCCGCTACATAGGCCGCCGTAGTATCATCGTCTCCCACATCGTTCAGAAGAAATTTGAAATAGTCCGGCGGAAACGGTGGTGCGTCAAAATCCTGGTGGTCTGTGATGCACAGACTCTTCATGCCCAGGTCGATGGCTCTCTCTATCTGCGCCTCCACAGGTGTCTTTGAGTCGCTTGACCATCTCGTATGTACGTGCATATCAGGTATCATTTATTTTGCCTCCTCCAATGGAGTTTCTTCAGCAGTTTCTTTTTCTAATGGCTTGATGCAGATGCCAGTTGCAGCATATACATAAGCGAGCACCCATACTGCGTAGCTCATGAAGCAGTACGGCAGATATTGAATGATAGGTACACCCAGAACGGAAGGGTAGTAAACGCCGGATCCGGACCAAGGAATAAATCCAGCCAAACCAGTTCCAAAGTCTTCCATAGTTCTTGACAGGTTCAGTGTGGAAAGGCCCATCTCTTTGTATTTCTCGCTGTACATTTCTTTCGCCGGTGAGAATCAACGCCAGTGAAGAGCTTCCTCCAATAGCGACCAGCACGATAACGGAAATTGAAGTTGCAAAGATCAAGCCGAATCTCGTCTTTACAGAGGTCAGCAGCTTACCAAGCAGCACTTCGATTGCACCGATCTGTTCCATGATACCAGCAAAGTAGAAGCAGATGTAGATCAGGATAAAGGACTTGAGCATAGATGCCAGACCGCCTCTGTTCAGAAGAGCCATCGCATCGTCTCCTGCATTGGCTGCAGCAAAACCTTCTCTTGCATTTTCAACCATCTCCAAATTAAAACCATTGTAGAGGGCGGATACACCGTCCTGCAGGTCAAATCCCTGATAGAAGATACCGATGAGCAATGCTACCATAGCGGAAAGCATCATGACGACTGTGGACGGTTTCTTTGTAACAGCGCCGTAAACGACGATCACCAGCGGAATCAATACGATGATGTTCCAGTTAAAAGCTGTATCCAGCGTATTCAGGAGCTGCAGAGTATTTTCCGGCAGTCCTGCTCCTGTCGTCGTCGTGCTGATTCCCATGATGACATAGATAATCACGCCGACAGCTGCGGCAGGAACAACAGTCCTTGACATATGTCTGATGTGGTCAAAAATATCGTTTTCGTGGATAAAGCAGCCAGAATTGTCGTGTCAGAAAGTGGTGACAGCTTGTCTCCAAAGATGGCTCCAGTGTAGCAGGCGCCTGCTACAGCTGCGATATTGACATTGGCATCGCAGTGGCAATACCCATCATGGCAATGCCCGCTGTTGCCGCAGAGCCCCACGAAGTACCTGTGCAGGTTGAAAAGATTGCACAGAGGGCAAAGGCTGATACTAAGATCCATTTTTCACTTACCAGCTGCACGCCATAGTAAATGAACATCGGAATCGTTCCGGAATACATCCAGGAACCCAGTAGGAAGCCTACCGCGATCAATACTGACATGGCAGGCGCTGCAGATTTGATCTTGTCGGCAGTATACTCTTCCATCTCAGCCCAGCTGTATCCGCAGCGCCATCCGATGAAGACGACCCAGCAAACCGCGACGCCGATCAGCGCTGGCGCCGACAGGTCTGCCAGAGAGCCAAAGAAGAAGATAACTAATAGTACGATGACAGCTGAAAGCGCCTCTAACATATTGGGCTTTCTTTTTTTTACTCTTGTTGGTTTGTCCTTTTTTTTTCATTTGCGTTCTCCTTAAAAGTGGAATAAATAAGTCCTGTGTCCTAGGATAGCTAAATTGTAGCAATTTTCTCTCATTTGATGTTTTGATAAAACTCAAAATTTAGGCCGCATTTTTTTGTATTATTTGAAAATTTATATATTTTACAAAAAAAAATCCAGAAATTGAGTAATGCTACAAATCAAAAAAAAAGAACGCGCAGCCTATATAATTTTGTTAAACACATGAAAGGTTAGGAATAATGATATGTTTTTAATTTTATGATAGGCATCGGCCTGATCTTCGCTTATATAAACGGTATGCATGACGGCGGCACTGTGGTCGCTACAACCATTTCTTCCAGGCTGATTTCTCCGGGAAGAGCAGTCTTTATTGCCGGCATTGCTAACTTTTTTTAGGCGCTATCGCCTTGGGAACTGCCGTCGCATATACTATCTCTGAAAACATCATCGATATATCTCCCGTCCTGGCAGGAAAGCCCGACGTCTGCTACACCTTTGTCGCTGCTGCCTTTGTCGGAAGTCTGGTATGGAATGTCTTTACCTGGATCGTCAAGCTGCCCTCCAGCGCCTCACATTCTATGATCGGGTCTATGATTGGAAGCGGCATTGCCGCCTATGGTTTTGCATATATAGAATGGTATGCCATTTTTTATCAAAGTCATCCTGGCGATGCTGATTTCCCCCGTTGGTCGGCTTTCTCTTCGGTTATCTCTTTCTTAAACTGCAAAATCGTCTGCTGAAGAATGCCACCATCGTTTGGAACAAGCGGATAATGATCCTTCATAAGCTGAGCAGCTTTTTTCTCGCCTTCAGTTATGGCAGCAACGACTCGCAGAAGGTCATGGGTCTCATCGCCATCGGACTTGCCGGTTTTTATTCCGCTGACATCATAATTCCGTTGTGGCTCATTCTCGCTTGTTCTGTCGCCCTGGCTGTTGGCACCATAACCGGCGGATATAACATGATCAAAACTGTGGGGATGGATATCTGCAAGATCGATATTCACAATTCTTTTGCCTCTCAAATGGCAACCATCTTTGTCGTGACCATCGCGAACCTGACGGGACTTCCAATCAGCGCGACACAAGTCATCACTTCCTCTGTCATGGGCGTGGGTACCAGCGACACCCCAAAAAGCCGTGAACTGGGGCATTACAAAGAAAATTATCTTAGCATGGTTGATTACGATTCCTGCTTCTGCCGTCATCGGCGCCGGAATCTTCTTCATCCTAAAGCAACTATAAAGGAAGGTAAGAAAATGAAAAGACTCGTAAGAAAAATTTCTTGAAGAAAAAAAAGAACGTCCCGATTTTTACCACATGCTGACGAGACAGTGTGAAATCACCTCAAGGGAGCATCTCTCTCCTGTTAAAATACATAAGCACTGGTGATATGCAGTTAGCTGAACAGATAGAAAGCTGTGAAAAGAATGCAGATAAGGTTCGGCGAGATTTGATTGATTACGTAGAAAACTCCTTCATTACACCCCTGGATCGCCACGACCTCTTCTGTTTCCCGAGACATTGACGATATCACTGACAAGATCAAGGATCTAAAAAAGATTTTTTAATCTTCTTCAACTACACGCCTACTGAAAAAAACATTGAAATGGCGAAGCTGATCGACTCCTCCATCTATTCCCTCACCTGCGCCATGAGCGAATGGTCGGAGGACAGCATCGAAAATTTCTGGGATTACCTGGTCAAGGCAAAGAAAAATGAAAATCAGATCAAGCGGCTCTACTGGGAGAACATCAACGACTTGGACAGATACAAAGCTTGCTCTACGGGACATCATCATCATCAGAGAGTTTTCCAAAGACTTGAATAAGCTGGCTAACAAGGTTGGCCAGGCCGCGGACAGTATCAGCGATATTAAAATCAAATCAATTAATGAAAAAAAGCAGCCTTTAAAGGGCTGCTCGTTTTTTAAGCAGGTAGATTCTGACTGCGGTAAGCTCAGCATAAAATTCAAATTCTGTTTTTTACCGGCGCCAATCAACTCTCTGACCTTTGACCACCGGTAGCGAATGGTATTTTGATGACAGTTGCATTCCAATGCCGTGCTGGTAATGTCCCCATTGTTAATAACCAAGGTGATGACAGTATTGAGATACTCCTCCTTATCCAGTATCGGCAGCAGAATGCTTTCCGTGAACTCGTTCAGTGCATAACTGTCCTTTAGCGGAATCAGATATTTAAACGATCCGATGTTATTAAAATGCCCATAATCCCTGCAGTCTGTCACGCTGGCTGCAAAGGTGTGGTAGGCCCTCTCAGGCAGCGATCCAATTCCTCATATGGATGATAAATGTTCCCTCTCGCGATATATACTTTTTTTTCATTGATCGAAAGGCTCTCCATCGCTTCATTGAGAATTAACTCAAATTTCTCGTCCTCCTCATAAGCGCTGGTCAATATGATAAATAACCCCTTATTATACTTACATAACATGGCTTTATTTTTTCAAGCTTTTTGTTGAGATAGAAATTTCGAAAGATCCTGGACATATCCAGCTTCGTCCCCCCATCGCAAAGGGCTTTAAGTATATAGCCATAGCGTTTTTTTTTTGAAAAGAAGAGAAATGCTCTTACTGATTCGCAAAACCTCTTCCTTTGGCAATTCATTCTCTATCATTTTCTTAATATTTGCTTCGGCCAGGATCTGTGTATCGTCCCGCTGTACAGCCTCCATAATTTCATAGATGATATTTTCAAAATACAGCTCTGGACCAAAGGAAAAGATTGGCAGATTATTTTCGTTAGAAAAAGCGAGGACTTCTGCTGGTAATTCATTATAAATCACGCTCTTATAAGCAAAGGCGGATATTCCCAATTCGTATAAATTCCGTACCGCATCAAAATCCGGCTGCTGTCATTCTGTGCGAAGAGCAAGCTGGAAATCACAAAGCTGTCCTTGTCAAAGGCGTTATCATTGTGGTA
>VOFI01002196.1_pt1 | contig 11905 bp, 13 predicted proteins | sample 5384131 | NCBI WGS metagenome assembly VOFI01 (sample SAMN12384728, study PRJNA508395) | human gut metagenome | isolation source: healthy gut H | host: Homo sapiens
TCCGCAACCCATATCCTATACTTTTACCACCGACAATACGCTATTGGATAACGTGTTGCATGAGATGGAACTGATCTCTCCGGTGCGCTTCGAACGTTCCCGATCCGAAATCAGGGTGAGTTTCAGATAAAAAATAGAGTTCCGGCTCATCGTTTTTTCCCGTTTGCGTTCTATTGTATGAAAAGCGCGCAAACGGGCTTTTAGTAAACTACTACCTAAACTAATCTGTATGAAACGAATCAGACTATTATTTCTGATGCTGCTTTGTGCTGCCGGAACTGTCTCGACGGTTCGGGCGCAGAAAGTGACGTTGAACTTCCGGGATGCCAAACTCGAACAGGTGTTCGGGCGGATCACCGAGCAGACGGGCTACACGTTCTACTATGCGCGTCCGACGGTCAATCCCGACAAGATCGTGAGCATTGCCGTCAAGGATGTCGACGTGCGTGCGGCGCTGAAGCAACTGCTGGCGGCCGACAAGGTCGAGATAGAGATCCGTGACGGTAAGATCTATCTTTCCCCCCCTTCTCTTGCAGGCTGCTGCCAGGGAGCAATCCGTCAAAGGCGTTGTCCGCGACGCTGCGGGACAGCCTGTGGTCGGCGCTGCGGTGATCGTCAAGGGTACGACAAAGGGGTGTGAGTTCGGGAGCCGACGGCTCGTTTGCCTTCGACGATCTGGCGGGCGATGCCGTGTTGCAGGTTTCAGCGCTGGGATATGCGGCCTCTGAGGTGCCGGTCGGCAACCGCTCGTTCGTCGCGGTCGAACTGAAAGAGGACACCAAGCTCGTCGACAAGGTGGTGGTCGTGGGCTACGGCACGCAGAAGAGGGCTAACTTGACAGGCGCTGTCGACCAGGTTTCTTCGGACCTTCTGGAAAACCGTCCAGTGGCTAATGTCACGCAGATGTTGCAGGGTGCCGTTCCCAACCTCAATATCTCGCTGGCCGACGGCAAACCCAACCGTTCGGCGTCGTACAACATCCGCGGCAAGACGTCGATCGGTGCGGGCGGATCGGCTCTGGTGCTGATCGACGGTGTCAAAAATGAGGGCGACCCCGCGATGCTCAACCCTAACGACATCGAGTCGGTTTCGGTGCTCAAAGACGCTGCCTCGGCTGCCATCTACGGTTCGCGCGCACCCCTACGGCGTAGTGCTCATCACCACCAAGGATCCGGGAAAGCTTCCTGACAAGTTCACGATCAACTACACGGGCAACGTTTCCATCCAGCAGCCGATCGGCCATTCCCGACGTCGTGGACGACGGGTACGTCTATGCGCGCCTTTTCTACGACGCATGGTATAACTACCGTTTCAACGAACCGACGGGCTTCAATAACTCGCAGGACTTTTCGCGTGCGTGGCTCGACACCTTCCGCCAGCGCAAACTCGCGGGTAACAAGCTCGAAACGACCGTCGATCCCGACGGTAAGTACGTTTACTACGGCAATACGGACTACTACGACGCGCTCTACAAGGATACGGTGATCGCACAGACGCACAACGTTTCGATCAGCGGTTCGAACGGCAAGATCAGCCACTATCTTTCGGGGCGTCTGTACGATTACAACGGTCTGTTCAACTTCACACCCGACACTTACCGCACGATGAACCTCCGTTCGAAGGTTTCCTCACAGGTGTTCAAATGGTTGAAAATAAGCAATAACTTCGACTATACGCACGACCGCTATCGTCAGCCGATGGGCTATTCGAAGGAGGGTGGCGGCGTGCTGTGGCGTTCGGTCAACGATCAGGGGCATCCCTCGTCGCCGATCTTCAATCCCGACGGTACGCTGACCAAGTCGGGCGCCTATGCCATCGGCGGACTGGTGACGGGCGACAATTGGCTCGACCGTACGACCAAGACGCTCAAAAACACCACCACACTCAACGTCACGATGCTGGAAAACCGCCTGCACCTGACGGGCGACTTCTCGTTCCGCACCAAGGACTACACCGAAACCAAGAAGACCACTGCCATTCCTTACAGTGCCTACGAGGGCGAAACTGTCTATCTCGGCACGCCCGAGACCGACGACGTGATGAAGGAGTCGTTGCAGCTGACGACCTATATGGCCACCAACGCCTACGCCGAATTCGAGGACACCTTCGCCGAGAAACACTATTTCAAGGCGTTGGCCGGTTACAACTACGAGCAGCAGGACTACAAGTCGACCTACTCTGAGCGCAACGGTCTGCTGATGCCCGACGCCGGCAACATCAACTTCGCGCTGGGCGACGTCATGTCGATCACCGGCGGCGGTAGCCGCTGGCGTTATGTGGGAGCCTTCTTCCGTTTCAACTATGCCTACGACGACCGCTATCTGCTCGAAGTCAACGGCCGCTACGACGGTTCCTCGAAATTCCCCAATAACTCGCAGTGGGGGTTTCTTCCCTTCGGCTTCGGCCGCCTGGCGCGTTTCGCAGGAAAAGTTCTGGAATGTCAGCCCTATGGCTGTTTCGAACCTCAAAGTGCGCGCTTCGTACGGTGCGCTGGGCAACAGTAACGTCGATCCCTACACCTATCTCGAAACGTTCGGCCTGTCGACCTTCGGTACCGGTTCGGGCGATGCGGCCCGCTACCTCTTCGGGCAGGCCAAGTTGCGTTACACGAGCCTCCCGGGGCAGATTCCCGACAACATCGGCTGGGAAACCTCCAAAACCTTCGACGTAGGACTGGACGCCGGTTTCCTGAACGGCCGGCTGAACCTCACGGCCGACTACTACGTCCGCAAAACGGTCGACATGTACACCGTCGGGCCGACGCTTCCCCGATACCTTCGGAGCAACGGCTCCCAAGGGCAACTACGCCGATATGAGCACCTACGGCTATGAGATCTCGTTGAGCTACAACGACTCGTTCAGGCTGGCGGGCAAACCTTTCAATTTCGGGATCAAGACGACGTTGGCCGACTATTATTCCGTGATCGACCGTTATAACAACGCCTCGCGCAAACTTTCCGATTACTACGAGGGGCAACGTCTGGGCGAGATCTGGGGTTTTCGTCTGCAACGGGCTGTTTCAGAACCAGGCCGAGATCGACGCGGCGTTCGGGGGGCAAGGGCTACAAGAACGACATCATGCAGACCTCCGAGAAGTACATCACCTATCCGGGTGACATGCGCTTCGAGGATCTGAACGGTAACGACGCCATCGACCGTGGCAGCAGCACGGTCGACGATCCGGGCGATAGGAAGATTATCGGCAATTCCGAGCCGCGTTACATCTATACCATTTCGCCAATGCCGACTGGAACGGCTTTTTCCTCTCGGCGCTGTTCGACGGCGTGGGCCGGCAACAGTGGTTCCCCAGCGACGAGAGCCTTTTCTGGGGCATGTACAACCGTCCCTACAACCAGGTTCCGACGTGGCATCTGCAAAACTATTGGACCGAGGAGCGCCCGAATGCCTATCTGCCGCGCTACGTGGGCTACTACGGTCCGATGAACGCCGGTACGGCCAACATCAATACGCGCTATTTGCAGGACGTGTCGTACATCCGGTTGAAGAACCTGCAATTCGGTTACGACCTCCCCAAACGGTGGATCTCGAAGATCGGCCTTCGAAGGTTTTTCGGTCTACTTCTCGGGGAGAGAACCTTTGGAGCTGGTCGCCGCTCTACCGCCACACGAAGGACTTCGATGTGACGGTGGCCAACAAGAAGTCCGACTCGGATATCTCCGACAGCAAGGGCGACGGACATAATTATCCCGTGATGCGGAGTTTCAGCTTCGGCATCTCGATCACCTATTAAACTGTTTCCGTACTATGAAAAATCAACTTATATTATGGAGTATGCTCGTGGGCTGCGTTGCGCTTGCCACATCGTGCGACCTGACGGAGAACGTGCAGGTGAAAGCCGACAAATCGATGATCTTCGGATCGAAATCGGGCCTCGAACTCTACTCCAATTCGTTTTACAAGGCTCTTCCGACACTCAAAAACGGTTTCATGCAGGACAAGATGTGCGATGTGGGAGCCGTCAGCAATACCGACACTTTCATCAAGCAGGGAGCCTACAACACCGAGACTGCGACCAGTTGGAGCTGGGGCGCTTTGAAGAATATCAACTATTTCATCGACGGCTGCAACGACCCGAAATATTGCACCGTCGACGACAATACGCGCGACAACTACCTCGGCATCGCCCGCTGGTTCCGTGCGTGGTTTTACTACGATAAGCTGACCACCTATGGCGAAGTGCCCTGGTTCCCCCACGACATCCAGTCCTACCAGAACGACGTGATGTACAAGGACCGCGACAGTCGCGACGTGATCATCCGCAATCTGATCGCCGATCTCGATTTCGCCTACGAGCACATCCAGGCCACCTCGTCGACCGGAAGTTCGACGCTCACACGCTGGGCTGCTGCCGCGTTCAAGTCGCGCGTCTGCCTCTTCGAAGCGGCTTACCGCCGTTACCATAATCTCACGGGGCTTGAAATAACCCCCGAGGAGCTATATCGCGAGGCCGCCAAGGCCGCTAAACTGGTGATCGATAACAGCGGCTGTTCGCTCAATACCGCCACGGGCAAGAAGGGCGCTTACCGCGATTTATTCTACAACGAAACGCCGCTGACGCAGGAGGTGATCCTCGCCGTCTGCGCCAACGAGAAATCCGGTATCTTCGGCGAGCAGAACTGGTGGTTCAACGCCCGTTCGTACGGACTATGTTGGAGCCTCGTCCGCTCGTTCGTCCACACCTACCTCAAGCTGGACGGTACGCCTTTCACCGACGCCGCCGACTATGCCGTGAAATCTTTTACCGAGGAGATGGAGGGGCGTGACCTGCGTTTGGAGCAAACCGTGCGCGGGCGCAATTTCCTGTGGGACGGCAAGACGGCAGTCGCCGACATCAAAAACCTTTCGCTCACGGGCTACCAGGTGATCAAGTACACGCTCGACGAATCGAAATACGACGGCGGAGCGAAGAACATCAACAGCATTCCGCTGATCCGCTATGCCGAGGTGCTGCTCAACTACGCCGAAGCGCAGGCAGAGTTGGGCATAATCACCGATTCCGAATGGGCGCTTACGGTCGGCGCGCTGCGCAAACGCGCCGGCATCACGGGCGGCACGGAAACGTTGCCTACGACCGTCGACGGCTACTTGCAGCGCACCTTTTATCCGGACGTGACCAGCCCCGTGCTGCTTTTGAAATCCGCCGCGAGCGGGCCATCGAACTCGTCGCCGAAGGCATGCGCTTCGATGATTTACGCCGCTGGAAATGCGGGTCACTGATGGAAACCCTGCCGTGGAGCGGCATTCACATACCCGGATTGGAACAGCCCGTCGATGTCAACGGCGACGGTGTGGACGACTATTATTTCACCGAGGGCGAGGTCACGGCGGCTCCGGCGGCGTACCGGAACATTGCCATCCGCGTCAACCAGGACGGAGTGGGGCTTTTATGCCGAGGCGAATGCCGTGGCAGGTTATGATCTGGTCTACAAGACCGGTGCGGGCGATCGTTATTGGTATCCCGACGGCCGCCAGTACCTCTATCCGATTCCCGCCAAGGTGATCCGGGATTATAAGAACGCGGGCTATACGATCTCACAGAACCCCTACTGGGACAACGAATAAAAATAGAAAGACCATGAGAATATTTCGTTATTTACTGACGTTTACGCTGAGTTTCTCCTTCGTTTTCGTCGGCGGATGCAGCGATCCGAAGCCCGATTACCGGAATTCTACAAACCCCAGCCCGGCGACGAGCCGGAAGAGCCGGTCAATCCCGGTCTTGATGACAATCAGTTGAAAGTCATGTCGTTCAATATCCGTTACAGCTCTGGCGACGACGGAGCGAACAGCTGGGGACAACCGCAAGCAGGCCGTTCCGGCGATGTTCGCCGACCAGCAGCCGACGGTGCTCGGCGTGCAAGAGGCGCGGCTCGACCAGAAGACCTACATGGACGAAAACTGCGCGGGCTACAAGAGCATCGGCGTGGGCCGCACCGACGGTCAGAATGCCGGTGAGTTCATGGCCATCTACTACCTCGACGATGCAGTGAAGCTCGAAAAGGGGGGACATTCTGGCTCTCCGACACCCCCCGACACCCCGTCGATCGGCTGGGACGCCTCGACCTACCGCACGGCCACGTGGGCCGTGTTCACTCACTACAAGTCGGGCCGCAAGTTCTTCTACGTCAACACCCACATCGACCACGTGGGACAGGTGGCGGCCCAGAAATCGATGGAACTGATCGAGGCGAAGATCAGGTCGCTCAATCCTGACAACCTGCCGACGCTGCTGACCGCCGACTTCAACAAGATGCTCGACAGCCCGATTTTCGACGGCGTGAAGAAGTTCATGGTCGACGCGCGTACGACCGCTCCCGTGACCGACAACAAGGCGTCGTTCAACAACTTCGGCGGCGCGACCAACTATCCGCGCATCGACCATATCTTTCAGTTCGGGCTTTACGCCCCTGCGCTTCACTACCGTCGACCAGCGTTACGAGAAGGTCCCCTATATTTCGGATCACTATCCCATTGCGGCCGTGTTGGAGTTCAAGTAATCCTGCAACCAAAACTCAAACCGATTGAAATGAAACGATATATCTATATGATAGCCGCTTTCGCCCCTCATGGGGGCTATCTCCTGCCAGCCGGACGAGGAAGTGGCGGTCCACGCCTCGTTCACCACCGACAAGGAGTCCTACGATGTGGGCGATCCGGTGGTGCTCACCAATACTTCGACGGCCGAAAACGCCCTCATCGCCATCTGCAAGTGGGAGTTGGGCAAGGGCGTCGTTTCCTACGAAACCACTCCGGAGAACATCTCCTACGACCAAGCCGGGGAGTACGTCATCAAGCTGACCGTCACCTCCGACCGTGGGGCGAAGAAGTCGTCGTTCGAGAAGACCATTCTGGTCGTAGACAACAACATCCGGCCCGTGGCCGACTTCTCGTGGTCACCCGAGAAGGTCGTGGCGGGTGAACCGGTGCAATTCTCCGACCGTTCGACCGACGAGGACGGCGAGGTGGTGGCCTGGGAGTGGAAGTTCGGAACCACGACCTCCGACAAGCAGAATCCCGAGTTCACTTTCGCGGCGCAAGGACCCACTGAGGTTTCGCTCACCGTGACCGATGACAAGAAAGGCAAGAACACCAAGACAGTGACCATCGACGTGGGGGCGCGGCACCATCAACCTCGATCTGCTCTGGTCGTACCCCTACGATGATACGAAGGATGCCTATGTGTTCGGTACGTCACCCGCGGTCAGTCCCGACGGCGAATACGTTTATGTGACCTCGACGGGCTATTCGTTGGTCTGCTTTACGAAGGCGGGCGAGCGTCTCTGGGCCTTCGATATCGGCAAGGATGGCGCGTCGGCTGAGAACAACAGCGGCTCGATCAAGGTTCAGTCGCCGACGCCTTCGGTCGGCGGGGACGGCACGGTCTACGCGCTGGCAGGCTTCAACGAACCCAACAAGGGTGCCGGAGGCAGTGCTTTCTACGCCATCTCGGGCGGTGCTGCGGGCGGATCGCAGCTCTGGTACGTCAACACGGGCGTAAACACCAGTTTCAGGTTCCTTTCGCCGGCTGTTACCGAGAAATACCTCTTCATCGTGGCGCGCAACCTACCTTCGGGACACCAGAATTTCCAGGTCTATGACAAATCGTCGGGCAATCTGGTGGACGAGCGGCATGTCAACAGCGGCTCCTATGGTGGCGTATTACCGCTCAAAAACGGTATGGTGATCGCCGGTACGGGCGGTAGTCACGGCATGCGCGTCTATTTCCCAGACGGCACGGGGAAGTGGAAATTTTCCTGTGTGAAATCGAACGGTCGCGAGCACAACTACGGCGGTACGGGCGAAGATAAGACCTGCGAAGCCCCGAACGGAACCCAGCCCGCTTCAGGTCCCGGCGGCAAGGTCTACATTCTGTTCCAGAACCAGGGCGTGCGTGCGGACAAGAGCCTGGGCGGGGGTATCGTCTACTGTTATGATCCGGCAAAGACCGTCTACGGGCAGACGCCCGAGCCGGACTGGTACTGTGCCCGTCAAGGAGACTGCGCCCAGTCAGGTATGGGCGTGGTGCTGGGCGAGGACGGTATGGTCTACGCCGCGACGCAGAAGACCGGCAGTGAGGCTGCCCACGTCACGGCTATCTCCGCGCAGGGTGTGAAACGTTGGGAGCACGCTGCCGACGGCGACATCAACGGTGTTCCGGCCGTTGACGACCAGGGTTTCGTCTATTACAACGACCGAACCACGGGCAAGCTGGTGAAACTCCGCCCGGAGGACGGTTCGCGCGTGGCGGAGATCAAGCTGGCCGACGAGTTGCGCTCGTCGCCGACGATCTCCTACGACGGTACGATCTACGTTAACGGCATGAAGGACGACAAACCCACCGTCTTCGCGGTGAAAGGTGCTGCCGAGGGCTGCGCCGCATCGTGGTCGCAGCAGGGTGGCAACCCATCCAAAACTGAGTATATGTACTGATTTGCCGGACGCAAACGACAAACGGGCTGTAACACGAGTTATAGCCCGTTCTTTGTATGCTCGGCATGAGCATTGTTAACGGGTGGAAAGTCCGGGTAAGCTCTAATAGCGGGAATTACATAGCCTAGGGCAAGGTATTCATTGTGAGATGAAATCTGAGGAAGCCGACAGCAAACATCTCACTTGGCGAACACAAACATAGGCATAAACGATCTTATTGAACATTCCGTCCTCCCGGACTGCAAAATATCATTCTAATATTCAATTCATCATTCGCCAGATTGCAGGATGACCACTTGCTTGATAGTGTAGATAAACATGGACATAGATTAGACGAAGATTAACAAGGTTGGACGATTATTCAAAGCCGCGATTTCGTCTGATGCTTTGAAGTGCTCGTACTCCACCCTAGTCAACGTATGGCTGCAAATTTCTGCGAAAGACCAAGCTGGCTGTCGATCCGTTCGACACGGGCCGATAGAAGCTGGTTGAGACGTTTGTACTCGTTGCCGTAACTGACACGCAGCTAGCCACATCCTTGATTCCCGTTCTGGTTTCCAGTCGGCAATTTTTGCAAAGACGTTCGTCGTTTTTCGGATAATCTGCCGGTTTTAGGTATATTCCAATCCGACAGGGGAGGCTTTGTCCGCCTCCGTATCTTTGGGAATACGGAGCCGGTATCTGCCAAGCGGGTATCGTCTTTTCGGTCTTCCCATATGTTTTTCCTCCTGTTTTAATATTCCCGAGGAGAAACAAAGGTAATGTATTTTAGACAAACAAACTCCGACTATATGAGACCATAAAACACCAGCGCGATAAACAAATTTTCATTGTTTATCGCGCTGATATTTAATTGTTTAGTCTATTCGAAGAGCGTCAATACTCCTCCTCGTTGAAGAAATTTATCTACATTGATTATCAATATATTATGTGACAATCAATGAAATTTACGCTAAACAAACCACACCGTCTGAGACGGTCTGAGGCAATCCTTTTGATACAATAGGGCGTTGTTTCATGGAATAGTTTAGTTAATCTCGTGAAGTTTACGTTATCGTATGCTTTTATAGTAGTAGTTTTTCGTTTACCTTTTTCTCAATCTTTTCTATTAACTTATCAAACGGGACTCCAATTTCAAAAACCTTAGCTGGTATGTTACCCCTATATTCCGCGATCTTTATATGAGTTTCATCTGATTGATTATCAGCATTAAGAATTCCTTTCATCATGGGAAAGAGCGTATTACCAATATCCATTTTCACATTAGTTGCTCCTATAATTAATGATTCCGGCAGTTTAGTCAAATCTTGATTTTTATATGGCCGCAAATCAACACAACATAACGCATACTCGTCAGGATGCAAACAGGCCATATGTATCTGCCTCATACTCATGTGGGCTGCTTCATTAAAAATCCCATTTACTTTTAACTTCCACAAAAAAATGTTATGCCATGCACCATCCTTCTTCACACTCACTACAATATCCTGCCCATCCTGAATATCATCCACTCCAACTTTATCTTCGTTTTCTTTAGGAATAACAATCGATACAATATCACTTCCTATATGCTCGCGTAATACGTCTTCTATACGTTTACCTATTGTATGCAAATGATAAAATCTAGCTTTATTTGCAATTTCATTTTTTTGAATGCATTCTAGTTGATCAATAAGATTCTCAACATTGGCAATTTCGCTCAGTTTAGCGAGCCTATGCAGGTTTTTATCATTTAAATTATCCATCAACGAAAATAAACTTTTTTGAGCATCTCCTGTTTTCATATTAAATGTATAGAGAGCTTTTTTGTCATCAATCTGTCCAAACCAACCTTGCCACTCAGCTGATTCTCCAATCTTTTAGTATTATTCTGCGAACGACTTTCTCATATTGATGTATATCTTGTTTCATATCCGCTACAATTGCTGCTTCTATTTCCTGTGCAATAGCGTTAGGCGTTACATTCGGAAATTCTACTAGGAGTCTCAAATGCTGGATCAACCCACTCATTCTTCAAATCTTTATCAAACACATCTTGGTATATTTCCATCATCTCATCCGAACCCCTCGATTAGATTTTAAAGAACTCATCATACATAACACAGAATTCTGATTTGGCAGAACTCCATATGTATCCAGTTTCTTTTTCCTATCATCATTGCCGTTGGGAGCATACTCCTCTAAAAACCTCAACAACCAATCTTTGTGCTTGTCGACCCATATTGTATCTTTGCAGCATATTCTTGACAAAGTGTAATCTAACAGCAAATTAAAAGCTGGACTATAGAAGTCTTCTTCATCTTCTTCCCGATATTTTATAGTAGCTTCTTGACTAAAGACTTTTCCATAAAATGTTGGCAAAACTCTCATTATCTTTCCACGTTGATTCTTAAATCATCCAATGCCGATGCAGAACAAAACGAATTAGTGCATACAACTGTTCATCACTTAGCTTATCACGGCTGTTCAGTATTTTATTTCGCCAAGAAGTGATGGTTAACGTAATAGCTTTTTGCAAATCTTTAGTTGAATAGTTATTTACTTCGCATATCTCCAAGAATTTAGGATCATACATTTTATCAGCATCCTCACCCATTACAGTACATCACAAGGTTATATACTGTTTCATCCATGAATGCTCCATAATAGAGTTCTCACCACGTTTTCTAAGTTGGCCATTTCTATTAGGCAACAGCGGATAATCCTCCATCATCTTACTATTCCCGCTATCTTTCAAGAACATCAAGAATGAAAACAATTTTTCGAATTTTGTTGTATGGCTTGACAAACATCTGCCACAGTGATAAAGAACTCTTCATCTTTAATCACAACCCCATCTGTTTACAACCTCGGACCATTCAATCAAATCCTTATCTGGAATAAGGATACCATTGCCATCTGCTCCTTTTTACCATTGAAACATAGCTTGCAATCACTGGTTCATATTTTACTCTTTGATCATTATTGAGTTTACTATAAAATCAGGATGCAACAATTTAACATTTTCTTCATTTATACTATGCTTTGAATTACCGATAGGTAGAACCTTCCAATTGACAACTTGATTTTTCCATAATTCTTGCATTTCTTTGTACATAAGCTCAGTTTCATCGGTCTCACACACCTCAGGGAATTCCACATGACACATATCGAGACTTAGGCTCTTTTGAATGTTCCTCATCCCTAATAATATTCAAAGATCGCCTTCATCATCTTCTAGAATCTGCACATTTTCTCTGCCTTTTTCCACACTATTCATAGAAGCCCCTGGAAGCATTATGTTATTACGCTTCTCAACTGATAGAAACGTTCGAGTGAAAAAAATAAAGTTTACCCCAAACTCCTCAGTACCGAGTAAAGGGAACCACAAAACAAACTAGGGAATATGCTTTACATTACCACATGAAGTCGGATATGGTGGTGTATAATCACTACATCACCTTTGTTTGATTTT
>VOFI01002902.1_pt1 | contig 11897 bp, 17 predicted proteins | sample 5384131 | NCBI WGS metagenome assembly VOFI01 (sample SAMN12384728, study PRJNA508395) | human gut metagenome | isolation source: healthy gut H | host: Homo sapiens
GCCAGCCCTCCGGCAATACCCAGCATTGTAAAGATTTCTGGTTTCTGGTAGCCTGCCTGCAGGAATCTCGGAACGAAGTTGGTCATAATGCCCAGGGAGAGCAGTTCGAGCACGCCCAGAGAAAATGCCATCTTCCATACGGTAGCGGTTTTGAACAGCTTACCCGGCTTCCACGGCGATGTCTTCATATATGCAAGGCCATCGGCAAGTGCTTTATCCGCTTCCTCTTTTGAGTAAGATTTGTCGTTGTCAGGATAAGCGCCCGCCTGCTCCGGATAGTCTCTGATGAAAGCAAAGGCGATAACTGCGAAGACTGCTGCCACAATGGCATATGTAGTGTAAACCTTTTTCCAGCCCCCTGCTTCCAGCAGCTTCGTTACAAGCGGTGTGGTGATAGCAGCGGATATGGAATCCGATGGTGACCCATCCCATGGCGATGCCCTTCTTCTTGGGGAACCAGTTGGAGATGACGTTCATGTTGGCGATGTAGCAGAATGCCATGCCGCAGACTGTAGAAACAGCCAGACAGACGAAGTAGATCGTGCTGCTCTGTGCGCCGCCCCAAAAGAAGCAAGCAACTGCTGTGATTGCCAGGGAGATGCCCCATGCAAATCTGATGTTGGTCTTGTTAGTTACAAATCCCCCAGAATGCTGCACCCAGCACTGAAATCGCTGAGCAAACCGATGAGAATGCATACAGCGAATTGGTGCTCCATCCTCTTGTCTGTGCAAATGGTTCAATTACGACATTTAGCGAGTCGTTGATCAGTGAACTCTGCAGCAAGATGCACAGGAACGAAAAGATAATTACGAACCAGCCCTTAGAGCCAAAGTTGCTCTTGCTGGCCTTTACGGTAGTAGTTTGGTTACTCATAAATAATTCCTCCGATACTTAGTTTTGTTTTAGTGTAGATCACGTTTAAAATAAGTCCGTTAATTTTCTGTCAATTACAAGATACCAAATATTTGACCTGCCGTAAAATTCAAATAATTTATAAGCCCATAACTTGAAGTTATGGGCTCGGTGCAATACGTCTGACTATTCTGTTTTGTTATTCTGATAGATTTCTTCGTACATGTTGTGGTAGAAAGTGATGATCGGATTGAGATTATCCCCTCTTCCAAGCCGCCACCAGTCTGACCTTCCCCCAATTCCTCGCTGCGGTAATATTTGACGTTAGGACTTCTGGTCACCATAGTATCTTCCCTGGCGATACTCGATCCCTCTTCCCATTTCTGCCATCATATTCATGTGATTCAAGTCCACGGCCTGAATCTCCTGGGGTACAAAACCTTCCATCATACACAGTTTCGGAAATGCTCATACACTGCGAAGGTTTCTTTCTCGTCGGGAATGATGATCCTTTGATTTTCTAAATCTCGGATCTTGACGGTCCGTTTTTTCTTGTCAAAGGATGCCCTCTGGGAATTAGAAATCCCAGGTATACTTCCGCAACCTCTTCGTAAATCACATTCTTCACCAGCTGGGCTTCTTCTTCATATGTGACGACCATATCTGCCGAACCATCGTCAAGCCAGGTGCGCAGGTCGCGAAAAGCCGCCCTGATAACTTCTCAATTTCAATCTTCGGATAGTTTTTCATCGATGTGGTTTAACACCCCTCTGGTAATTTCATTAAAAATCTGTCCGAAAAAGCAAAATGGTCAAATGTCCTTCCTGTCCTGATTCCGCCCGGCGAGCCTTGTCAATGACGCCATCCAGAATCACTTCCATCTTCTGAAACTCACAGAGCATGACCGCTCCTGCAGCAGTCAGCTTGACTTTGCTGCGTTTCGTATCACGGTAAAATAGCTTCATGCCGCACTCTTCTTCTAAGGCCGCGATGTTCTTTGACAGTGCCGGCTGTGAAATGTACAGCTTCTCCGCCGCTCTCGTGAAATTCAGGCATTTTGCCGCTTCCATGAAGCACTGGGATTTCATATCTATAAACATAATACCACCTCTCTGCCGTTTTAGAAATTAAGTTGATTTGCTAAGTCCGACGCAGCAGCATATTCCTACGCCGGATTGCCAGACCACAACTGTCTTTATTCGCTGCGGCATCCTAACACTCCAGTCATTTCCTGCCCCGATCACAGTAGTAAAACATCTGCATAACCCCATAGAAACACCAGATAGACTGATGCGGCAATGGCAATGTAGGGAACCATAGCAACGGTATCGCTGCGCTTTATTTTTTGCGGGCAAGGAGCCAAATCAAGTGAGCCGCGCTGATTAAGGTCGCAATCACAAAGATAATCAGAATACCATTAAGTCCTGTAATCAATCCCAGACTGGCAAATAGCTTGATATCTCCGCCGCCCAGGGTATCTCGCCTGTAAGCCATTTTTCCCAGTATGGCTACGAAACCCATAACGCCAAAGCCGACAGCGCCCCCAATCAGGCAGTCCAGCCAATTTCCATGAAAAGGGATAAAGCCCAATGCGGTCAGCGCCAAAAGAGTAATCAACTGGTCCGGCACAATCCGATATTTTTTGATCTGCAATAGCCATCTCCAGCAGAAGCCATAGGGCGCAGATGCCGGCTATAGCAAACTGCCAGTCGTCCATGACCATCTTAATTCCTAATACGACGAACAACATTGTGAAGATGAATTTCCACGGATAACTCTTGACTCTCTGTGTATAAGGATCCAGCAATTCCTCTGACGGTTTTCCCCATAATCGCAAAGCCAGGCGGCAGGCATTTTATTAAAGTACACTGCACCGTTGCCAGCAAAAATTCCTGCTAGAATTGCCGCAAGGCACTTGATTCAATTAGCAATATATCTGTCATCTCCAAAACCTCTCTTGTAAATCCGTTCATTATCTTTATGCTACCATATTTTTTACATGTTGTACAACCGGAATATACAAAAATAAACAAATGTACAAGTTTTCAATCTGTCGCGGGGGTTGTAACCCCTTTCTATTGCTATATAATTATTCATGGTATCTTTACTATTTATGGGAGGGTAGAATGCGTTTTATTCACTTTGACTACATGAGTCTGCTATTTAATCCCTTTGTGCTGATGTTCATCACCATCGCTCTGGGTCTGCTATTCGGTAAAATCAAGTTTGGAAAGTTCAGTTTTGGCGCATCGGGTGCGCTCTTTGCAGGTCTGGTCATCGGCTGGATCGTGTATAAATACGCCAACGGAATCTTTATGTCCGGCGACGAAAACGCGGCGGGTTTTGCTGCAGCATCGACCATTTTCTCAGGAAACAGCGGGAAACTGATTCACACGAATTTCTTTTCCACCTCCCTGATATTCTTTGTTGCGGCAGTTGGCCTGCTGGCGGCAAAAGATTTAGGTATCGTCCTCAGAAAATACGGCGCCAAGTTTGTCATATTGGGGCTGGTCATCACTTTGGTCGGCGCTGGCGCCACTTACGGCGCGACAGCCATCGTCAAAGGGAACCAATGCCTATGCGGTATCCGGCGTCTATACCGGCGCGCTCACCAGTTCTCCAGGGCTGGCCTCCGCACTGGAGACGTCAGAAAAACATGCGGAAGAGACTGCTGCACATTATGAAGCTTTGTCTGCCGAAAAAAGCTGCAGTCATTGACGTAATCAATATCAGCGACGACTACGATTTAAAGGCTTCTGAGATTCATAAACTGGACGCGGACATGATAAAAGCCTATGCCCTCTAATGCAGCCGGACAAGTGGGTATGGGTTATGCCGTCGGTTACCCGTTCGGCGTCATCGTAGTTATCTTAGCAGTTAATTTTCTCAATGTCATATTCCGTTTTAACGTGGAGGAGGAAAAGCGAAAATATGCATTGGAAATGGCCCAGGCAAAGAAAGACATTAAAGTAAAAAGAAATCCCAACCACACCGTTCAATATCCTTTCTTTTGCCATTGTATGTTTCGCCGGATATTTGTTGGGAAATCTGAACGTCTACATGGGTCCTCTCGGGTATGTCAGCCTGGAATCCACAGGCGGCGTCCTCTTGCCTCCCTGGCGTTGGGATACATCGGTAAAATCGGTCCCTTTCCTTCAGAATGGACCCCAAAACCCTGGCCACGGTCAGAGAATTAGGCCTGGTTTTCTTTCTGGCTATTGTCGGACTCAATTACGGATACGGCGCGATTACGGCTTTGGCAGGCGCGGGTCTGACCCTTGCAATTGTGTCTATCATTGTCGGTCTGCTGGCAATCCTGGTCGGATTCCTCCTGGGCCGCTACGTATTTAAGCTGAACTGGGTCATGCTCTGCGGGGCCATCTGCGGCGGCATGACCTCCACTCCCGGACTGGGCGCCGCCACCGATGCGCTGGGCAGCGACGATCCCGGAGCAGGCTACGGCGCTACTTATCCGTTTGCGTTATTCGGTATGATTATTTTTACAATCATTACGTTTAAACTTCCGATATTGTAAACAAAATCATTCCTAAATCTATACCGCAGTTGTAATACTATGACTAACAAAGGGAATCCTGTCTTTCATTTCACGTATGAAGCAGGTTCCTTTTTTTTTCCAAAGTATAAATCCTCACTTGTCACTCATATTAATACTATCTTTATTTACAAGCGAGGACACGAATTATGAGTGAACGTCAAGGCCTCGGCCTTTTTAAATTAACTTGTTTCGCCATAGGAACGACCCTGGCAAGCGGGGTTTTCAGCAGTTTTGCTGATATGGCAAACAACGGAGCAGGAACGCTTGCCGTTCTCATCGGATGGGCCATCGCCGGCAGCGGCATGTACTGCTTAGCCATGTGTTTTAACAGATTGAGTATCGTAAAGCGCAATTTAAAAAGTGGTATTTTTGCTTATGCGAAAGAAGGCTTTGGTGAATATATCGGATTCAACGCTGCCTGGGGATACTGGATCAGCGCCATACTCTCTCAGGTTTCCTTTGCCACCCTATTATTTGCAGCCCTGGGGCAATTCATGCCCATGTTCGGCGACGGGAACAATTTGGCATCCGTCATCGGCGCTTCCCTTCTAATCTGGGCGTGCACCATATTAATCATGGGCGGCGTGCAAGAAGCGGTTACCATAAATGCTGTTATTGTCATCGCCAAAATCGTACCGATTATTGCCTTTATTATATTTATTATATTTTTGGGAGCCTTCGACTTCGATATCTTCCTGGACAATTTCCTCGGTCAGGATACCGGTCTTTCCCTTGGAAAACAGGTTCTTGAGACCACCTATACAACAGTTTGGATATTCACCGGTATCGAAGGGGCTGTGGTCATTTCCGGCAGAGCAAAAATACAGCAATTGCTGGCAAAAGCAACGGAACTGTCCTTTCTCTGCCTGCTAGTTCTCTATGTGTTAATTTCCATCCTCAGTATGGGAGTGATGCCGAGAAGCGAACTGGCTGCCCTGGGAAACCCTGCCATGGCAACTTTGTTGGCCAGCGTTGTCGGTCCTTGGGGCGCAACACTGATCAATATCGGTGTCATCATTTCCATTGCAGGCGCCATGTTCTCCTATACCATCGTAACTGCGGACAGCGCTTTTTGCTCCTGCACTTCACGGCTGTTTTCCTAAATTCCTTACCGGTGAAAACAGAAAAAAGGCACCGGTAGCAGCCTTGATTCTGACTGCCGCAGTGGTACAGGTGCTGCTTGTGGTCGTGTATTTCCAGTCATCCACTTATCAGGCCATGTATACCCTGGCAACCAGTGCTATCATGATTCCTTTTGTGTTGTCCGCCCTGTACTGCTTGAAAGTCACAATTCACGATAAGAGGCTGGGGCAAAACAACGTCACGTTCAAAGTATGGCTGATTTCCATTTTGGGAACGGTTTACGGCTTCTGGCTGCTCTTTGCAACTGGTATCAGCAATATCGTCATATCCGCGTTGATGTTCGCTCCCGGTTTTTTCTTCTATGCATGGAGCAGATTGCAGCATCACCAAAAAATCTTTGATTCCATGGCAGATATCATCACATTTGTCGTCATCGCTGCCGGCTTTATCTTCTCCGTCTTCATGGGCGGCAGTCTGGCATAAACCACGGCTTACTATATGCGATGACAAGTTGAAACAATAGGATATACGCGCAAAAAACAAAATAGTCCTAATTCGGACCAATTCAATTTAGCCATATAATATACACACTGGCAATGGCACGAGAATAATAGGACAAAATGGCCTGCAAAGGTCGTTTTTATATAAATAGGCCGGAGGGCAAGGTTTTCCTTGTTCTCCGGCCATTATCATCAGCAGCCTTCTATCTCTTTGATATTGAACTCATCACCAGATACCAATTCCGTCATAAATCCGCCGCAGTGGGGACACTGCTTCTTGCCCTCCAGGGTTGGATAGGTTTTCTTGCAATCCAGGCAGATGGATACCGCCGGCAGCCGCTCAATCTTCAGTTCAGCATCGGTCAGAACAGCAGATTTCTTATGCAGATACTTCCATGCATCGACGATGTAGTCCGGCAATACCGAGCTGACTTCGCCGATTTCCAAAGTAACACTTGCAATCTCGGTCAGATCATTTTCTGTCGCCAGCTTTTCCAGTGTATCCACTACGTGGACCACGATTCCAAATTCATGCATAATCAGCGCCTCTTATTTGCCTTCTTGTTTCTCATAATCTTAATCTGACGTTTTTGCCGCGTATGGCAAAAATGCCCTTCATCTTGTCTTCGCTTCTCATCATCTTGCTTGCTTCCAGCTCACGGTTCAGATGAATTGCATCGAACTCGCATTTCGTCGTGCGAGACGCCGCAGCCGATGCACTGGTTGTAGTCCACCACGGAAGCGCCGCAGCCCAGACAGCGCGCGGTTTCGACGGCAATCTGTTCTTCGGTCAGAGGCTTGCGCAGATCACGGAAGGTGGTCTTTGCGTCCTCATCACTCCCTGCCCGGCACCTGGCGGCTGGAATTGTCATAGCTGTCCTCCGCGATATCCAGATTCTTCTTATCCAGCTCGATGTACTGGCGCAGGTTTCTGCCGATGGTCAGGCTCTGTCCCTCGTGAACAAAAGCGATGGATGGACACAGACGCCTCTTTTCCTGCCGCAATGGCGTCAATGGCGAACTTCGGTCCCGTATATACATCGCCTCCCACGAAGATATCCGGCTCAGCCGTCTGGTAAGTAACAGGGTCTGCTTCAGCACCGTTTCCGCGTCCCAGCGCAACCTTGCTCCCCTCTAAGAGGCCGCCCCACTGGATGCTCTGCCCTACACTGAGGAGCACGTTTTCACATTCCACTGTAATGGTATCTTTTTCGTCGTAAACCGGTGCAAATCGACCATTATCGTCAAATACCGATACACATTTCTTGAACACGACAGCCTTGACTTTGCCGTTCTCTGTCAAAATCTCCGCCGGTCCCCAGCTGTTGTTGATTTTTGATATCCTCTTCTTCGGCCTCTTCCACCTCGTCATCTGCGGCTGGCATGATGTCCCGGCTTTCCAGGCAGTACATAGAAACCTCAGATGCGCCGCTTCTTGCCGCAGCTCTCGCTACGTCTATCGCCACGTTGCCGCCGCCCACGACCACGGTGCGTCCCGTCAGACTGGCGTCTGCGCCGCTGTTCACCTTGTATAAGAACTCAACGCCTGTATCCACGCCTTCTGCATCCTCACCGGCAACGCCAATCTTGCGTCCGCCCTGGCAGCCGATGGCTATGTAAAATGCTTTGTATCCTTCTTCGCGCAGCCCTGCGATGGTCAGATCTTTTCCAACCTCGACGCCGCACTTGAACTCGACGCCCATCTGACGCAGCACGTCGATTTCCGCTTCGATGACGTCTTTTTCCAGACGGAAGGAAGGGATGCCGTGCATCAGCATACCGCCCGGCCTGTCAGCTTTCTCAAAGACTGTGACAGGATAGCCCTTTTGCGCCAGATAGAAGGCACAACTCATCCCCGCAGGTCCCGCGCCGATGACCGCAATCTTTTCTGCAAACGGCTTGTTCAGCTGGTTGAGCATCTGTGGCACGTAACGATTCTCCGCGTTCAACTCCTGCTGGGCGATGAAATCTTTGATATCGTCTATTGCCACTGGATCGTCGATCTCGCCTCTGGTACAGGCGTCCTCACAGCGGCGGTTGCAGATTCTGCCGCAGACAGCAGGGAACGGATTCTCTTTTTAATCAGCTTGAGCGCATCCAGATAATTACCCTGGGCTGCCATTTTTATGTAACCCTGCACGGCAATATGAGCCGGACAGTTGGTCTTACAAGGGGAAGTTCCGTGTCATAACAGTTGATCTGATTTTCGTCTCTGTAATCCGGGCTCCATTTCTCAGGACCCCACTTGACTGCGTCAGGCAGTTCCCGCACCGGATATTCGATAGGTTCCTTGGTGCAGAGCTTCTGTCCCAGCTTGACAGCTCCCGCCGGACAGTATTCCACGCACTGGCCGCAGGCTACGCACTTCTCTGTGTCCACTTTGGCGATGTAGCTGGACCTGGACATGTTCGGCGTATTGAAATACTGTGACGTACGCAAGGCGTAACAGGAACAGACGCAGCAGTTGCAGATGGCGAAGATTTTATCTTCACCGTCGATGTTGGTAATCTGATGAACAAAACCGTTGTCCTCGGCTCGCTGCAGAATCTCCATCACTTCGTCGATGTCGATGTAGCGTCCTTTGCCCGTCTCCACAATGTAGTCCGCCATGTCGCCGACGCCGATGCACATATCGTCCTCCAGATGACCGCAGCCCTCGCCCAAAATTCGGCGGGAACGACGACAAGAACAGGCGCCCACTGCATATTTGCCCTCATACTTTTTCAGCCAGTGAGAAATATGCTCGATGCTGAGAGACTTCTGCTCTGTCGGAATGGCCTTTTCCACCGGTATGACGTGCATGCCGACCCCGGCTCCTCCCGGGGGAATCATCGGCGTAATCTTCTCAAGGGGCAAAAAGGACATCCGTTCGAACATCCGTGCCACCTCCGGATGGGTTTCCACCTGCTCTTTGTTCATGTTCATAAATTCCGCACAGCCCGGTACGAACATGGGCAGGACGTACTGCTTGTGATGGTCCGCATTTTTCCCAGTTGTATTCAAAAGGCCGATGACGCTCATCTCTTCCATCAGCTGGTGGGTCAGCTCCACACTTTTGCCGCATTTCTTTGCGATGGCTTCCGGCGTGGTCGGCACTCTCACCTTCATGGCCAAAGCCACTTCTGCCATCTCATCCGTCACTACACACGCCAGTCCGTAGTATTCCGGATCTTCTACGGTGACTTTATTGGCCGATGCGGTCAGTAATCTTCTGACCGAGTTTTATAATCAATTCTCTCTCTTGTGCCATTATTCGTTCCTCCAATCATCCACTTCACATCTCAGCCAATCGGTCCAGGACTCAAACCCTTCGCCAGTCTTCGCCGATACGAAAAAAATCTCCGCCTTTGGGTTCAGCTTGTGAATCCGTTCTCTGACTGCCTCTGTATCAAAATCGTCAAAAGACGCTCAGTGTATCGCATTTGTTGATTAAAACTACGTCGCAGATCTGGAACATCAGCGGATATTTCAGCGGTTTTGTCATCTCCTTCCGGTACAGACAAAATCATCGCATTTTGACGCTGCCTGTATCAAACTCCGCCGGACATACCAGATTGCCCACGTTTTCCAGTACGACCAAATCCAGGTCATTCGCGCCGATTTCGGTAACGCCCTGTCTGGTCATATCCGCGTCCAGATGGCACATACCGCCCGTGTGCAGCTGTATGGTTCTGGCTCCTGTCTCAGAAATGGCTCTGGCGTCCACATCGGAGTCGATATCCGCCTCCATGACGCCAATCTTCATCTCATCTGCCAGCATGTCGATGGTTCTCTTCAGGGTCGTCGTCTTCCCCCGCTCCTGGCGATGACATCAGATTCAGCAGGAAGGTCTTCTCTTCCTTCAGCTGCTGTCTCAGCCTTTCCGCATCCGCGTCATTATCTGCAAATACGCTCTGCTTTACCTCAATGATCTTGAAATCTTTCATATTCTTACCACCTTGCAACTCACTGTCTGTTGGTCAGACCAAATTCCATAACGATTGTTATACTATTAACATACATGATGAAACACCTTTTGTCAACTAAATAAAGGAATCTTTACAAATATTCTGAATCGTGGTATCATATGGTCAGACCAGAACAGCATGGAGGAATATATTTTTGAAATTCGAGAGCCTGAAAAAGACCTACAATCAAAAAGTGTTTATCAATAAGATGGAGTCGATGATTCTCTCTGGAGAACTGCCCGTAGGAGAAAACTGCCCTCTGAACGGGCCATGGCAGAAGAAATGAATATCAGTAAGACAGCCGTCCACGACGGCCTGAAGGATTTGGAACGTTTCGGCTTTGTCAAATCGGTCCCCAAGCAGGGTACCTTTGTGGCAGATTATGTGGAGACTGGCTCGCTGGAAACTTTGACCGAAATCATCAAATACAATAACAATCGAATGGACGCCCAGACCTACCGTTCCATATTGGAGCTGCGCATGGTACTGGAACCGCTGGCATTTCAGCGGTTTGTTCAGAGAGTCACGCCGGCAGACTACGAAAAACTGCAGGAACTCTTTGATATCGCAGAAGATTCCGGCAGACGCGCAGCATGCCGGCCAGTGGGCAGACGCACTGTTCGCCTACCATCATTTCATCTATATCAAGTCGGGCAACAATCTATTCTCCCTGATTTACAACACATTTAAGCAGGTATCCTCCTGCATTTCAAAAATACTGCGAGACCCGGCGAGATCAAGCTGCCGTCTGCATCGCACGCCTTCACAAATATCTTCTGGCCGGAGATGGCGATGCCGCAGGTTCCATTTTGATGGAGGAGATTCGCCGCTACTGCCAATTGACAGGACTGGAGCTTTAAAAAAACACACGATATGCAACTTGAAACGGCGGGTCGAATCACCCGCCGCTTTTTTCTGTCATTTATTACTTATTATTTCTGCCGATAAAATAAAATCCATTGGACTTATTTCCGTTCATGGTTGTAAAAAGTCAAGTGCTGATACTCCAGTTCTCTGAAATCTGCCAGCAGTGCTTTGATCCACCGCTCGTCGTGGTGTCTGCATACAGCTCCTTCTGGCAGTTCGAATACGCCGTATACACCGTATTTGTCCTTATATTTCTCATAACGCGGCAGATTGTGATCGTCTGTGTTCAAGAGAAAATCATTGACATAGAGAATGCCGACTGGCTTTAGTACGCGCTGGATTTCTTTGATCAGACGCCTTTGCTCCTCATCGTCTCTGATGCAAGTCAAAACGGCAAAGAGGATGACCGCGTCGGCTCCGTCGTCAGGCAGGTCGATTTCTTCCCCTTCCTTCACTCGTAAGTCGAGAGTGGGAAACTGCTGCTTTCCTCGTTCTATCATGCCCTCTGCAAAATCAAAACCAAGGAGATTTGTAAACTCCTCCTGCTGCAACTCATTCAGCGTACGTCCATAACCACAGCCGATGTCCACAATCACATCTGTCTTTTTTACGTACTGACCAAAAGCCTCTGTCTGAAATGGTGTAGTAAACTTCTTTTCTTCTGAAACACTGTCCCAGTATTCTTTCTGTTCCATGCTTAGCCTCCTTTTATTGCATTGTACCACGAAATCTAGTAGTATAGATATGAGATATCTCACATTATCGACGGAGGTTCTAATTTTATGAAATCATTCCACCTTGCGGAGTTCTTCAGCTTTGATATTGCGCCTTATTGTTCTACTGCGAAATTCGAAAGCGGCCAATCTATTTTGGAGGAAGGCTCAGGGTCTGTCAGCCTATACTTCCTGTCAGAGGGCAGGGCCAAATTGTTTCTCACTCACGAGAATGGACGAACTTCTTTGGTCAGCTTCCTTGACGCTCCCTGTTTCATCGGCGAAATGGAATTCTTAGGCGCGCAGCAATGTACAAACGGCGTGACAGCAATTACACCGTGTACATGTTACAGAATTGATACCGCTGCCTGCCATGAG
>VOFI01003666.1_pt1 | contig 11895 bp, 19 predicted proteins | sample 5384131 | NCBI WGS metagenome assembly VOFI01 (sample SAMN12384728, study PRJNA508395) | human gut metagenome | isolation source: healthy gut H | host: Homo sapiens
TGTACGAGCGATGAAATATCGAACATATTATGTCCTTTAGGTGTTGTAAGTCTTTGATTCATTTCGTCACTAATTTTAGTTATTATTGATTATTTTACTATTCAAATATACATATAAATTATTGAAAATCAAAAGATTTATAATCTAATTTTGCGCTATGGAAAATATTTTATCAGCAAACACTTTTAACGCTTTACATTGATTTTTGCTTGGTTTTTTTATTAAAATCATAATCGAAATATTTTAACCATTTATTTTCATCGCACTCAAGAATTTACGCCTGGATGATAAGCTCCTGGATTGCCCTCCATCATTAACATCTTTTTGGGCAAAAGAATGGAAATACCTTGGCTGTAAAATTATCCTATTTAAAAGAAGTTCCTGCATCACTGTATCTATGTCGGACATTGCGGAATCGCCAGGTATATACTTAGCTTTTAAAGCGCATTTGTTAATCCATCTTGTGCCCCCCGGCATACCTTTAAACGTAAACTCCTGCGTATAGTTATAGAGGGCATACTGTGAGTTATCACAAGCGAATCCTAGATTCAAATCATACAAAAGCTGGGCGATACGCTCTATCTCAGATGTGGCTATTTCACGATAGTTCTCAAACTCCGTCTTGATATTGGTATAGGTATCTAAACGATAACAAAACTGCTGTATGTCGTCATCGAGTATGCAAATCACATCTTCTGGTGTGTTTTCAATTATCCAATAAAACGTTGTAGTGAATGAACTTATAGGAGTTCCACATTTTAATGTTGCATTATGTGGAATAACAAGCATTTCTGTTATTCCAGCATTCATATAAGCTTCCGCTTCTTCTTCTCTTACAACATACACGCAATATTCGAGCAAATCTTTGGTGAGAATTTTATTGCTTCTTCTATAAGACATTACATATATGTTAAATAAAATATTCTGCTTCAAAACGCTTTCTTATTTTTTAATTTATCATTAATCTCACAATTCACGTTATTGACGTTATATCCAAGAAGCTGCTTGCATCTTAGATATGGAAGATTACATCCGGCTTTTGATACAAGGGAAACGGTGGCATTTATTCTTGGATTGATTTCCAGCAAAACCACACTATCATCATCATTTAATATGAAATCCACTCCGACATTCCCATCTAACTTTAAATCAGATACTATTTTCGTGCAAATATTGTATGCTGAATTGTTGTGTCTAATTTCCCCATACAAAATACATCCAAATTCCAATAGATATCAACATACCCACACATATATAAAATCTTTCCATGGTCAGCCAAAAGGCTTACGGTGTAGTCTAAGCCGGCGTGATATTCCCTGGAGAATGATTGCGTGGTTTTTATTTTTATCAACAACCCCTACACAGCTGTTCAAATGAAATAAAGTGCTTCTTTCCGTAAGCATGAAAATATGACACATCGTCACATTTAATATCATCGACTACAGCAAAACCTTTACCACCCCATGCGTTTGATATTTTACAACAAATAGTATTACAACGATTTTTGAAATCTATTACATCTTGTATGCTTTTTGCTACAATTTGAACAGGCATATATTGACTATACTTACGAGACAATTCGATTTTATCATTAGCTATTTTCAACGAGTCAAGGGATGATACAGAGACCTTAATTCCATTATATTCAAATAACGATTTATTCTTTGCAAAGCAATTCAAGCTCAGCAGATAGTTTAGGTATGATTATACTTATATTATATTGTTTGCATATTTGCAATAATGACTGAATATATCCTTTATCTCTTATGTTAGGCAGAACAAATGTTTTCTCACACACAACGATTCTGAAGGCAAATCTTCTTTTCGGTTGTTGGCTGCATACACTTTTACATCAACATTATCTTCGTTGTTTCTTAGGCATAAAATTAAATCGCTTGCCTGCATTGTACAACATGTAAGTAGTACTGAAAATGACTTTATATTATTCATAGTACTTTGAATCAAAGTATTTTACCATTTTTAAATTTCGATTGATATTAAGCTTATACATTGAAGTATCGCCTAAAAGTCTTTTACATCGTAAATATGAAAGATTACATCCTGCTTTCGCCGGGAATTGTAAGTGGCATTAATCCTTAAATTAACATCAAGCAGCAGGACAGTACCATCATCTTTGACAATAAAGTCAAATCCAACATTTCCATCTATGCCAAGTCTTTGAACAACCATCTCAGCTATTTCATAAGCCTTTGGTAAATCTGCGATACGGCCCTTTACGACAGCACCGAATTCAACAACATCGCCCCAATACCCACACAAGTATAATACTCTGCCATTTTCAGCTAAAACACTAACCATATAATCAGCTCCTTTATGATATTCTTGTAAGATTATACCATTAGGAGATTTTTCGACGATTTCATACAACTGCTCATGCGATATATAATGTTTCTTCCCATAAGCATGAAATAGAGATGTATTTATACTATTTTCATCATCAATCACGGCAAACCCCTTGCCGCCATACAAGTCTGCTGGCTTACAACATACAGACTCGAATCTTCCAATAAAATCACGGGCTTCTTTGACATTGAAAACAACTTGCTGGGAAGGCATAACATCTTTGAAATGTTTCCATAGCTTAATTTTGTTGTTGGCTATTGACAGTGATTCTAAAGATGAAACTGATACAATAACTCCATGTTTATTGAACAAATCTTTATTCTTTGCCATAAAGGAACAAGCTCAAGTGAGGACGTGGGCATAATTATATCTATCGAATATTCTTTGCATAAAAAAAGAATATGATTGATATAATTGGGGCCGTAAGCTTTGGGACAACAAAAGTCCCGTCACAACATGATGATGGAGGTAAATCTTCTTCGTTGCAGTTTGCAACGTATACAGACACTCTGCAATTCTCAGGATTATTCTTTAACGTATCTACTATGCCGATAGCGTGAAAAGAACTACATGTTAACAATACACTGAACTCTTTCATTTTGCTTAATTTTATTTAGCATCTACAATTTTCGCTTTCATCTCATCATACCAAATGGCACGGGCTTTAATCTTTCGTTCTCCATTCTTCCCTTTGGCTACAAGAACTTTCTTTCCATCAATACCAAGTACACGTGTTAGATTTGAGGTAATCAATCTCATTCCGGCATACAATCATAACATAGTCGTACTTTTCATACCGGATAAGTTCCATGTCTTTAATCTTTATATCGGTATTCGGGTCTGTCTGCGGCAACTCGAATCCAAGATTCAGATTAAAGTCAGCAGTCCAATCTGCCAGCTTATCCATATCCCAATCTCCTGCATGGGTGTTTGCTTTTATATTAATGGCTCGGAGTTCTGTTTCCGAGTAGCCAATTAGCTTTTTGCAAGCACAGTCTCATTTTCACCTTTATTCGCTTTCAGTGCATTTACTCGTTGGTGTCCAGAGATAATGTTGTTATGTTCATCTATTACGATGATGCCAAAATCACCAAACTGTTCCAGTGATTCCTGCAACTCCTTCGCTTTCTTTTTGGTAATCTTTCTTGGATTACCTATATCGTCTTTCAATTCTGAAAGAGGAATTTCAACTACTTCAATACTTTTTCCCATCCCGTTCTTGTCATTTCCAATCGTTCAACTTCTGAGTTAACAAAGCTAATTCCAGCACGCACAAAATGTTTGTTAATGGCATTACTATATGAAGCAATGTTCTTGGGATTAACATAGAGATAGACCAAATCAAGCTTTAGTTCTTCATACGCATATTGCAAAATAAGCAAGGTAGCGCGGCTTACAACTCCTTTGTGCCACAAATCTTGGCGCATAATACAGTAGCTTAATTTAGCTGCTCCGCATGCAGTATTTTTCAGCGTAATATAACCAGCAAACTCACCATTGGCAAGAATCGCAAACATATTATTGCGTGGATTATTGAATGCAGCTCTAAGATATTTCGTTTCGCTTTCAAGCGTTGCAGGTATAGGAGCTTCACTTTTCATGAATTTCCATAGCGCAGGATTGTTCCGCAATTTCCAACTATCCTTTGCGAATCGTTCCGCCATGGGGGTAATTTCAATCTTCATACAAATTGCTCTATAATATCGTTCATACTGTAATTTTATATTCAGCCAGTCGCCCGCCAAAGACTACGTTTGGTTCTTTATCAGCCAATGCCTTATATTTAGCGTATTTCATCAGATTTCCTTCCGTTGGGATAGGGTAGCATGGCGAACCGTTCTCGTTGTAATCACATGGGGAACTCATAGGACAAAACTGTTCCATTGCATTGGGTTTTAAGGAAATGCTTGTGCTCAATCATACGGGTATATGGTACATGGCTGTCAGTATAGTTGATTACGGCATTTCCTTGTAGATTATCCACATCTTGGCAAATAGGTTTCTTTTGAACCTGACGGAGCGGTAATCCAATTTGCCGAACCGATAATTGTAGAACTTGTCTATCGGTCCGGTATAAACAATATTTCGGGCAAGGCTACTTAATCGCTCGGAATCATCAAAAATCCGTACCAAGCGCAAAGTTTGAACCAAGCAGCAGACGTGCAATAAACTCTGTATATCCACATTTAGGGATACCTTGATACTTTTCGTTGAAATAGTTATTATCGAATGTGTAACGTATAGGAATACGCTTCATAATGGATGCAGGAAGCTCTGTACACTTCTTTTCCCCATTGTTTTTCTGTATAGCCCTTGATAAACATTTCGTATATTCTTCTTCCAACGATTGAAAGACAATGTTCTTCAAGATTCCTTTGGGTTGTCGAATACGACCTTGTCCCTTTCAATGGCTTCCCCTTCGCAGCCACAGGAGTAGTTGTTCCAAATACTTGGTTAAAGGTATTCATATTGAAAGGGAGATTGTAAATTTTACCTTGGCAGTCAGCAAGGGGAGAATTGATAAACGGAACAAACTCACAGATGCTATTCACAAAGTTCCAAACTTTTTTGGAGTTAGTCCTGAAGATGTGCGCACCAAACTTATGCACTTCAATTCCATGCACATTTTCAGTGTAACAATAACCTCCGATGTGGTTATTCTTTTCGATTACAAGGCATTTCTTTCCTTGTAACGTGGCTGTATGTGCGAACATTGCCCCATACAATCCAGTCCGACTATGAGATAGTCATACTTGGGTCTTGTCATTCTACTTTCGGTTATGTATAACTTCATACATTAAGCAGAAACAAACAACCTTAAATCGTTCATTTCTGCTTCAAAAGTACTCAATTTTAATTGAAATTCAAATAAAATAGGATAAAAAATACTATTTTTCGACTTTCAAAGTTTCCACTTTCCAACACTTCATCATGTGATCTGTTTCACGTCCCATATTAAACCATTTGCCTATATAGTTTTCATGGGCTTCTTGTTCAGGCAGATTGATTGGAGTTACAAACCAGTCTTTATTTCCTTGCTCGTCTTGCAGATAGACTTTTACTACTGTTCTCATACTTGCTCTCCCCATAGTTTTTGTGCAAGTTCATAATTCTTCTGCGCTTCATTCACGGCTTTCTTGGCATAAGTGAGAGTGTACGCATGTTCACGTGGGTATTTACCGGACTTCACCCCTCATGGTATTCTTTCGCTTGTTCCAGCTTATGCTCGTAGAAGTCGATACTTTCAGGCATTGAAAGGTTGATAGTGCCTGCCCGATTCTCCCAATATTCCGCCTTTCTCTCATGTTCGGAAGCCTTGTCGCTAAACTCAACACTTTTTCCCCATGTTATTCCAGGAATCTTCTATCATCTTCCGGTGCCGCTTTTCACTATGATGTCCGACTTTGATTGGTTCGCCTAAAGAAAGGAAATCTCTATCTTTATTCGAGCGATTGAAATACTCATTACTCTTTTGCGCTGCCGATGATGCCCATTCATGCCTGCGTTCAGCTCTTTGCTTCGCCCATTTCTGTACATTGAATCCGTCAGCCCGAATGATGGAGTAATAATAGAAACCATCTTTCTCGAAAATTATATTAAAAACGATACTTTCATTTTCTTTGCCGTACTTGGTTGTAACATTTATCGTTTCACCTTTCTCGTGCCTTTATCGCACTTTGCCAAAAATACATTTGGACAGAATTTGTGATAAGTGTTCATTGCTCTTATTGTTTATAAATTTCTATACTTCGCCATTCTTTTGACATTCAGTTCCCAATCTGTTTTCACGTAATTCTCAACATCTTCTAAACTTCAATCTTTTCGGGTATTGATGAACCGCACATATAATATTCGAAACAACCATTTTTTTATAGATGTATCCGTATGTTGTCCCTGATGGAGATTTGCAGATAGCTACTTTTTCTTTCATTGCTCTTAATTTTAAAATGATGGATCTATATAATGATTCTGATAATGCAGCATAAGAAGCACCCGTCTTTTGTACGACTGTCCTTCTGCTACCCAATATCCGTTTCTTCTTTTAGTGAATACTTTTGCAGCGCCTTCAAGTTCGGGCAAAATTTCGTACTCTCCAGCGTAATAATCAATACACTTGGTTTGATTGAAAGTAACCTCAATCTTATACGGAGAAACTATTTTTTGTTACTGTGGCTGCACGTTTATCAGAGTAATAGCATATTGTGCAGCCAAGTCCAATTTCAGGAACAAGATTCTTAATTGCTTCATTCTTTTCTTTATCCTTTTGTTCTCGCCAGTCTGAATATTTAATACCACACTCGGCTGGATATTTCATGTTCTCTATTTCGTGAAGTATAGCAAAACTTTCTTTGCTGGTTAAACTACCTGTTGTTTTCATTGCTCTATGGTTTATCCGTTATACGTTGCTGTTATTTTTTTAGCATGAAGTTCTTTTCTCAAATCACCGTTCTTGTATATTCTTACAGATACTATTCTAACAGTATCGGATAGGAAACGGCCACAGTCTTTTGTTACCTTTTGTTCCAGCTTAAATGCCTTTGCTAAATTTTTGGTACGCTTTCTTATGGTTTTCTTGAATCCGAATACAATATCTTCTGTATCTATCTCAAAAAGAGTATGTAGTGGAATACATTGCTCTTTGAAGTTCTTTAGTTAGTTCTACTGTTTTATTCATCGCTCTATATCAATTTAACTATTCATTACTTTAAGCCAAGAAACTTAGCTACTTTATTGGTGACACCAGTTGGAGTTGTGCAATGTGAAGGATAATCTACTGGACTTGTTTTTCCGTCTTGCCAATATAAAACTTCAACTGAAATGTTATTGCCAAAGAAACGATAACTGATAGCAGCATACTTATCTCCTTTGCGAATTTCTCCTTCGAATAAGTTGTAGCTATATCCATCCAATGTACTTGTAATCGCTGATTTAAGTTCTTTTTTTGCTCTTTGGGGTAATAACTGAAGTTCTCATTGTTCTTTACTTTTACTTATTATTAATAGGTGTTATTTTGATATTGTAAAGATACTTATAATATATTGAATATCAATACATTACATCTAAAATATTCGTTACATAAACTATGTTTAACTATTTGATTTACAGATACTTTGAAGCGAGGATGGACTCACTTTTCTCTATTTCTTTATTCGTGTCAATACCAAGCTGCTGGTAGAATGAAGCGTTACCAGCAAGACTTTCACTTGCAATCTGCAAGGTTCTGCGCTCTTCTTTGGTGAATCCGATGCGGAATGTGCGGAAAATAGATAATGCCTCTTTTAGATTTCGGAGCGGAGTAGGGAAGTGGCTTTACTTGTTTTGTCTGCATAATCTACAGTTTATATTTCATAATCTTCCACAGGATAAAATTCTCTACCTTCAAAATCATCTGCTGTAAGAACGACTTCTTCGCAGTCTACCATTTCTTCTACCTTCTCAAAAGCTAAATCGTAATTTTCCGCTTCCACCTCTACCACTTTAGAGAGAGTTTCCACTACTTTGATTCTGTACTTCTTCATTTCATACTTCCTTTCTTCAATTCATAAATAAGAGCATCTCTTTGTCTTCACTTGTGCTTCCAGTAAAGCCATTTGTCCCGTCTTTCTCTGCATGCCTCTAAGGTAGGTGCACAGTAGTGTAATTCTCTTTGACCGGTCTGGCATACGCTGCAACCTCTTTCGTCATTAATTGAGTTCATAAGCTATTACTTAACATACATTGTTCACATTGGTTTAAAAAATCATTACTTCTTAATTTTGAGGCAATTTCACAAGCGACATCATAAGCTAACTCGTCTAAATCCTCGCCTAAGTAATATGTCTCGTCTTGCAGGCAGGCGAAATCTTCGTCCCGTTCAATTTGTTCTTTGAAGTAGTCAAATCCCACTTTTTCATCTTCAAAGAAATCAACCCATATCCAACTATTTTTACTGATACCGTTAAATTAGCGTTTGAGCGACTGATATGCCAATTTTAGAAAATTTTCGTTCATTGCTATTTAGTTTTGAATTATTCATCTTGAAAATCGTCAATCTCAAACTCCCAATCCATTGCATCCTCTTGTCGGATATTATCTAATAACCATTCATTTGCATTTTCAAGCTCATCATCCCATTCAGGTACATACCCACCTTCATCATAAGCTTTAGCTAATTCATCATAAACTTTGTCAGGGACTTCAACATCACTAAGTCCAACTCTATAAGTTACCTTGATTGTTAAATCTTTAATCTTCTTCATTTCTAATCTATATTTAATGTTTCACATTCAATCTTTCTTCACTCGTATAAGCCACTACAAGCCCTGTTTCATCATGCTGTATGGTGATGTACTTTTCACCCCTCTCTATGGTGGTAAAATCGCACATACTACATAACTTACCCAATACTTTGCCCAATTGCTTCATCAGTGGGGCTTCGGGGCTGATAACTAAAACTAAATCTGCTTTCATAATCAGTTTCTAATTTCTATTTGAACATTATATCCGAAGCGTGCAGCATATCTACACAGTCTATTGATAATAAGTAACAAGCATTCTGTTTTAGATGATTCAAAATTAACTTGTACCATTTCGTCACCATTTACATAAAAGCCATTGTTTTCATAATCGTGTATCTTTTAATTATTGGTATTATTATTTCTTTTAGTATTGTAAAGATACTGATTTATAGCGATATATTAAAATTTAAATATCTGATTATCAGCTTATTAAACAAGGTTTAACAAGCTGATTGTAATAACATGAAATCATGCAGATGCTTCTTTGTTCAATTTATCAAAGGGAACTTGCTATCGCCCGAATAATCCGAACCGATAGCCTTTTTTGCTTTCAATAATCTGTTCCAAAAGGGTTATAACTTCCTTTTTCACTTCTTCTACTTCATTATAACCGCAGACTTCATCAACCAACTGCTCTATAGTCGATTTAGGCTTGGAAAGAGCCTCATTCAACTTTTCCAATCGCCAGTAGCAGTAATCAATTGTGGCGATGTGCTCTAATTTACTCATGGTTGTTTTATTTCAATAACTCCGGGCTGTCGTAAATATTCCACATATCTAATCCCGAACATATCTATCATTTGTCCTATTGGCTTATTTCCAAGATTTTGAGACAGAACTTCTAATAGCACAAAAGAACCGATTTTATCACTATACACTACTTCACATAGTACACCAGCGCATTCAACCAAATCATGCTCATATATTTCTCTATCATTGTATTTAACTCCCGTGAACTGCCCAACAGTTTCAGGATTGATATCATTCATATATCCGGATTGAGACATGATTTTAATAATCTTCTCGTCTCGAATATTCGTGTATTCAACATAAAAACCCTCTATCCATCTTTCTAATGGGTCTTCTGTTCTAACTCTCTTTCCTCTGAATTTTATTTCACGTTTCATAATCAATACTTTTTTCCATGTTTGTTTTCTCTCAATTCATTGTACCTCATCTTCTGATTGATATGCCATATAAGGTCTATGTCCAAATGTTTAGCAAGCCCGAAAATAGCAAATAGCATGCCGTTTAATTGCCCTTCTAATGGACAGTCGTATTCATACTCATATCTGATGGGAATTGTGGATATAGCGTATATACTTTCTGTAAAGGTCTCATCATTGCAACTTTCCTTTGCTCCGTACAACATTTCTTCCGTAAAGTCCTCAATGTCTATCTTACGCAATCCGCACAAATCAAGCAGGCGTATAGCTGCATCGGCAAGTTCATCGGGAAGTGTATCTTTTACATTCTTTTCAAAGGAACACTTAAATCACTTTTCTTCTTCCACTAATGCAGGATAGCGATTATAGTCCATTTCAAAACGTGATTTACATTTCTTTCCTAATCTTCCCTTTCTATCCGCTTCCACGGCTTCCATAAGCTCGGATATTACAAGGCAAAGGCAATGTTCGTTACTCAATTCTTCATCGTGGAAACCGTGGTCGCAAGCGGTTTTATAGGCGCGGTCGCGCAGTTCATTTAGATTCATCTATTTTTTCTTTATCAGTTAATATTCCGTTTCTCTTGTCGTAATTACTCATACGGGGACATTTCTCATTACATCGCATGTTCACATACATATTAGTTTGCTACACCCGATATGAATGACTTTTTGTAGCATTGCCCACTGTAGGGGCTGTGCTTGCAGTGTTCCTGATATTCTTTTCTATTCATGGTTGTATCTTTCTTTTAACTCTTTCAAAACAATCTCCATGCCTTCATCCAGCCCTTTCTTGTAACCGGACATATGCTCACCTATGTTGTAGACCAAGCATCCTACAACGATAAGAATAACTCCTACAGCCCTATGCCAATAGGGTAGGATACACTGAACGGCGAGAATGTCAGTCGGAAGTGACCGATGAATAATGCTGATACGATGAATATCGCAAGAAAAAATATTAGGTTTGCTTTCATAATCATATAAGTTTTAATATTTTTCAAAATTTGGGATTTGTAAATAGAACGAGTTTCGAGACATGGGAAGCCAACACTTTTGCTCCTCATTGCACGTATTAATTATCTTCCCCAAATTCATCATTTAATGCTTCCACTATCTTATAGGCTACATCTTTTACAAAACGAGTATTAAGTATCCTCTTGCCTTTAATAACGATTGTAGGTGTATAGAGTGAAATTTTATACTCCCCACCGTTTTCTATCGACCAGCTACCTTTGGGTGCTACTGTAATGTGAGGATTGATTTCAAAAATTCTTAACTCTTGTCACTATACTTAGATAGCCATTAAAATAGTTGGCTAAGGTTATACTTTTTGTAATAACCTTTTTAAAAGGTCTAATATAAGCATCATTTCAACACATTCTCAAGTTTTAATGCTTCTTCTATCCCGGCTTCCAGTACTTCCTCGTAGCTTTTATAATGCACCAAAGGTCTAATCCTATCGAGCCATGGTTCGGAATTGTCAGTATATTTTCAAAGTCTCTGTATATAATCTTCGTTTCAATATGTAGGTTCTTGGTTTCACGCAGCCACTTTTGGGCGATATACAATGTTGGACACAAAAATTCAACTGATTCGCCATCTATTTCCGTACAACACGACATACTTTGCGGAAGGTTATATTTTGTAACCTTATTGCGGCCTATTAGGTGTTCACACTTCCAATCAAATCCCTTTCTCTTTCAGCAGCTTCGCAGTATCCAATGTTACAAGTTCTTCGGTCATAGTTAACTTTTTATTAAAGTGTTCAATCAGTTCGTTTACGGTAGCCTTGTGGATGGTATCCGTGTTAATGTCAACATCATTGTAAGTCCAATAGGTAGAGAACTTGATTTCCGGACACAGAATCCATTTATCTCCATCCGTAAACCATTGAAACTTGTCTGTATCATTCCTCAATGCAGCGATAGCCAAGAAAAGCTCTTCGTTGGTTCCGCAATCAATTCTTACTTTCTTGGTGACAGTATCTACATCATATATCACTCCATATAAATTACCATAAGACGTTATGATAGCCTTTCCCTCTTCGATACTTTTATGACCGTCATAATTATGTGCATCTAAAGT
>VOFI01002564.1_pt1 | contig 11873 bp, 19 predicted proteins | sample 5384131 | NCBI WGS metagenome assembly VOFI01 (sample SAMN12384728, study PRJNA508395) | human gut metagenome | isolation source: healthy gut H | host: Homo sapiens
GATGCTGCTTCTAGCGTTTTCCTGTTTCGTCACTGTCCAGCTTATCAATCACGAATAAAGGATCTGTCCCGCGTTACAAACATCTGCTGTGTACTGGCTGTCAGATTTCCTACAGTTCCGTAACGGGATCCCGTTGCTCCAGACTTCGTGCCTGCGCGGTCATAGTCTGCCATTGCAGAGGTACCGATCTTGTACACCTTTAATACTGTTCGCTCTGTCCAATCAAAAATCTGTATTAGTCAGAAGTGATTTTTACTTTCTGCGGCAAAAGCTCGTCCACATACGGTAAATATTTAGTTACTAATTCAATTGCCATATTCTATGCTCCTATCTTTTCTTGAGCCCCATAGCTGCCCGGATAGTAGCGTCTGAACCTGAGCCATCGCCGCCAGTTGGCCCGACTGGGTTTAAAACGGTTCAGATGCCTTCTTGGCATATGGGGCGATGATCTTTAAACATTTATCTATAGCGGCTTTATCCATCCCTTTGAACTCTTCTGCAAGGCTTTTATCAAGCCCGGCAGTCTCTACAGCTTCCCTTGCATACAACGCAGTTTCCCGCGCCTGTAAGTCAAGTTCCCGCTGGTTTGGTTCGTCCGGTGTCTTTACCCGTGCAAGCCTTTCCTGGACAATACGGTTAACTTCTGCCTGTGTAAAGGTTTTTCTCGCCTTCTTGTCCTGCCTGCTGTGGCTCCTGATTGTTTCCAGTATTTACGTTATTATTTTCCATGCGTCCATGTCCTTTCCCCGTTTTACGCCCGGTCGGCTTTTTGATTTATCCCTTATCAGAAAGAAAGTGAATGAATAGAAAAGGGCGCAGAAACAACTATTAGACATATGCCTGTAAGTTATTCCCACGCCCTAAGGCTTACACCAGGAATGGATTGAAGACTGGTGCGGTACTGCTCTATTCATTCTAAAGCTATTATAACAAACTTCTGCCAATCCCTCAACCCCCTTTTTAGGGCAGCCAAAATGGCCGGATACCTCTTTTTTAGGGCTGCCGAAAGTGCCGGATACGCTCGCGTAGTCGTGTACACTAATTGCATTTTTTCGGGGTTCGCCCGGGGTTCAATATCTTTTTTCCCCGTGGTTGCCTTTTTACGTAAAAAGTTCGGAGTTATTCGGCATATCTACCCCGGCTTTTTACTTTGTGTGCGCACCTTTTCCGGTGTTTGTAGTACTCGCGTAAGCTCTTTTGTAGATACCCCTTTGCCGGCTGCCTCTTCACCCTTTCACCACTGGAGACAATAGCCGCATAATCTCCTGGTACTCTTCTTCATCGGTATATGATACTTTAATCTTCACGCTCATTTACTTCCTCCATGTCCTCAAGCAACAACTCCGCTGTGTCCATATCAACATCTAGTTCGTCCATTATTTCAAATAATTTTAAATCTCTTTCTTCGTTCATGTGTTTTTCCTCCCTTCGTTTGTTTTGTAAACTTCCTTCCGCCTGCTTTGATGTTGGTAGCATCAGCACAGGAGGGGAAGGGACGGTTTATATGGCATATCAAATACTAGCCAGTACGCCACCATCAGCACACAAGAATAGCAGCGGTAAACTCAATACAAGCATTTCTTTCACGGTATGCACGATCTTCTTCATCTTTTCAATTCCTTTCTTTTCTCTGATCTGCCGCCCGGCTCCAGTGTTGGCGCACCTTCACCGGGAAGGCAGCCGGTTTATTACAATTCTGCTATATCATCAGCTAAACGCTCAAGATAATTCGCAAGACCCGAAAGAGCCAGTTTGATATATTCATCATTTAACCGGTCAATTTTCATCAAATGTATTCCCGATACCTGTAAAGCGTTTTGCCGCTACGCCTAAAACTTCACAGCTGAGAAAAAAACCGTCTATCTTCTTTTTTGTCTTCCGTCGCTTTCATTCTATTTTTCCCCTTTCCTTTCTGCCGGATCCGTGCTACCATGACGTTGTTATGTGTTTGGGTAGCTCCGGCTATCGTGCCCGAGATATTGGCGTATCTATGGGGCTAATTTGCCCCCCTCTGTGTCCGTCCGCCAATAGGATATAGCCTTCCATCATATGCCATCTAGGCGGGACATATCCCCGCAATCAGCTAAAGCGCTTAAGTTTTCGAATGCTCCCAAATGTTCCGCATCCGGACAGCTCACAGTTAAGCTCCTTCAATTCCAGCCAAATCACTATTTTTATTGCTTGGTCTGTCGTGTAACCCATATCGCGTTAAAAAATTCAGCAGGTACAGCTCACGTTCTGCATACTCTCTAAAATCTTGCGTCATCCTGTTGAATCTTCTGCTTTAATTCTTCATTTGTCATTATTTTTCCCTCCTTATACTATAAAAAGAAACGTGCTTTTTGTTCATTTTTGTTCATAGCGGGAATAAAAAGAACAAAAAAGAATATATTTGTTAGTTTAAGACTCTCCTTGTTCAAACGGGTTTTTCTGATTCAAATACGTGTTCAATACTAGCATTACCGTGTGGTATCTCACTATGGTGTATTGCGTCGTACTCTTCAGGCCTTTCTCTATGGCCTTGATCTTCTTACCTACTTTCTGCGGGCTGTCATAAGATCCGAAATCCTTTGAAGTATTGGCTGCTGGATATGATTTCCTTGACTCTGCCTTTCCACTTTCCGCCATTCTGATGCACCAACTTCCTGATCGTATTGACTGGTGGGTCGCTGTCATATCCCGGCGCTTTCTTGTCTCTTCCACAGCGGAAGCGTCCCCAAGATTTTCCCACTTGACCCCGTTTTCGTTTCAGCTTATATCTGGACTCTGCAAGCGTCCTTCCGGTTACCGCCAGAGTCGCTTCTAGATCCCCGCTTCTCCTTGAATAATACCCCATGAAATCGCTTACCCGGGAACTGCGGTTGATCTAAAACATTCAGCGAACGGATCAGTAGGATCAACAAACTTACGGTCGTGATATATGGGCATAATGCAAATTGAATACTTGTCGGCAATCTGCTTTAATTTTGTAAGTATTTCGTAGTCTGCTTCATAATCTGTTTGAGTCTGTTTCTTGCCCTGCTTCACTTTCTGGAACACGTCAATGATAACCAGCTAACGCCTGGATGATCTTCAAGGAACTTCACGAGGTCACCCTCGAACCCGTTCCCCATCATATTCGCCTCATGCCAAGTACAGCTTTTCTTTTGGGAGATCTCGGCCGTCAAGGATCTTCCCTAAGTCTGTCCTGTGTAAAGTGCCGGCGCATTTTCAAGATCAATATACAAGACACTGCACTGCTTTGTTGTAAATCCAAGAAATTTGTCACCGCGGGCAAGTGCACGGCTAACTGCAAAACCTAGCCAACTTTTACCAAGTTTCGACTTAGCAGACAAACCGCCAAGCCCCTGAGATACCATCCCATCAACAAGAAAAATAATGGGAGGCAGATCTGCTGAGAGAAGCTCGCTTGCATCTACACTCTGAACGGGTTTAAACTCTTTCACCGTCTAGCCTTCCCACGATCACAGGCTGTTTCCTCTGTTGGTCTGCCGGCTTCTCTTCTTGCTCCGCGCTCAATGCCTGGACTTGGCCGGGTCTTTTCCATTCACAATATGTAGTGTCAAAGTCCTTCCACTTTCAGCCTTGGCCAATGTATTCCTGATCTGGTTGAAATGCTCAAGAATAACACTTGTCCACTTCCTCAAAAAATGCGTCCGTCCAGTTATTAGGGTTGCTGATCCGGGCAATGATCCCTTCAATGCCAATGATCACCCCTGTTTCTTCTGTGGTTCCGCTTCTTGCTGTATCCATGTTATTCTCACCGCCTTCTAGTAGCGCTGCCTTCTGTTCACTGATCTTCTTCATCCTTTCATAATCAATCGCTTCTTCTGGGAAGCAGTCCCAATACCTTGCAGACCTTCCGAAACGCTCCATCTTTACCATGTACCCCTTGCGGATCCGGTAAATGATGTTTACAGACACCCCGGCTTTATCCGCGATATATCCTGCGGGGCCATACAGGTCGCTAAAACCGTACATTGACAATAATATACTTACCCAGGGAGCCGATGAGGCGCTATACCAGTTGCCGGACACATTGAAAGGAGCTGGTAATATGGTTACATACTCTGACTTGTTCACGTTTGTAATTATGCTTTGTGCAGTCATAACCCTTGTTGTTACGATTTTTAGACACAAAAATAGCGCCCCTGTCTGGTAAACTAAGGCGCTATCTTTATAGGTTTTATTTTGCCGGCGGCTTTCTACTGGAAGAAATCGAGGCATATATAGCCAAGATCTACGACCCTCAAAACCTGATCAGAGACTGTTCGACCGCTCTAGAGTATGGTTGGGAGCAAGCAATCACACGTATGTAAGAACTCCCGGGCTGAAGCCTATCCGGGTACACGATCTGAGGGGGGCACTGCACGCCAGCGTGCTTATAGATCTTGGTGCTAATCCTCTAATGATTGCGGAAAACTGGGGCATGATGATGTGAAAATGACCATGAATATATATGCCCATCTCTTCCAGTCACACCAAAAAGAGATCATAGAAAAATTAGAAAAAATAAAATTTTAGTATCATTTTAGTATCATAAAAAAGAGTGAATAGTGCTTTCACAGGCTTTTCACCCTTTTTCATTTCGTAAAACCATTACCGAATGTATTCCTGCCTTGGATTTCATCAAAGATTAATTGTACATATCCCTGAAAAGCATTTTTTAAAATGTTACGCTACTATGGCATCTATGCCAAGCATCACAAACAGGAAAAGAAACTGCATAAATGTATCTCTTCTGAAAAGAAACGATATCTTCGTACGCTCTTAATTGGAGACATTCCATTCTTCTTTCTTTTGGATATGATCCTCTTAAATGTCCAAAGTGTGGCACTTCTATGTTGGTGTTGGAAGTTTACCACAAAAAAACTGCACTATTTGAACGATACCGAAAAGTCATGGGATATGGATAAGTCCATAAGTACATGTACATTCTCAATCGTCAAACAGTGCAGTCACACCAAAACAAAAAATTTCATAATCAAAGTCATCGCGAAATCGCCAACTTTCGCTCTTTTGTTATGCCCTTTTTTATTTCTCATACATTATACACTATTTTTTACGATTTGAGAAATTTCTTATAAAGCAAAAAAGAAAAAAAGCTGATCGACGAATCCATCGAACAGCTTTTATCTGCGCAGGCTTTTTAGAGCAAAAAGCAGAGCGCTTAAAATTGGAATGCAGTCAAAGCACGGCTCCATTGAATTATGTACTCTTCCCGAAAGAAAGATTGTTCTCTCCTCTCCTATTTCCGGAAAATACGATGAGGAATTTTTTTCTGTTGCGGCCGAATTCTCGCTTCGCCTCAAAAAACTCTTCCACCTTTATGACAATTTTTGGAAGCCGCATCTTAGTTGATAATATCCAGAAAAGATTATTTTAATCGTTATGATTCTTTTCTTCGCCTATTGTCCACCTTCTTCCGATACTTATGACTTCATTCTGCCAGCCGGAAGATATCTGCGTGCCTTTTGTATCGGCAGCTGGGGACAGCTTCCCTGGCATCTATCAGTCAATTCTTTTTTCTACGCCGATCATCATGGGCTCACCCTGACGGTCACGCTTACGAGGAAGGCCTAAATGAAATGTCCATTGAAGACCAGAACGATTACATTACCATGATCACGATCAAATGCAGCGAATAGCCACCTTGATGACCTTGATCCTTGCGATTCTCAAAATCTCATATGCTTTCTCGATCTCCTGCAGTGGAAATTCATGGGTAATTAGCGGCGTTGTATCAATCTTTTTCTCTTCGATCAACCGAAGGATCTCATCACAGTCACAGCCATCTACGCCTCCCGTCTTAAAGATCAGATTCTTCCCATACATCTTAGGAAGCGGCAGACTCTGTGCTTTCCTCATAGTGCAACCACCGTCACAATCGCATTTGGGCGCGCCAGCTTCCAGGCAGTTCAAAGGTCTGCGGGCTCCCCTGCCACTTCCAAAACGCGATCTGCCCCTCCATGCTCACTATGCTCTCACAAAGTTTCTGCGTCCACTTCTTGGGGATTTACCACCAGCACATCCGGGTAATGTTCTTTTACAAACGCAATCCGATCTGGATCCACCTCGCATAAAATAATGGTTTTCGGCATTTTCAGCATCACACAAAAAGGGTACAGATTCCCGTTGGACCTCCATAAAGAATCACAACGGTATCCTGATGTCCAATCTCAGAAATCTTTGCCGCCCAAAAGCCCGTTGCAAGAACATCTCCCACAAACAGCGCTTCTTCATCCGTCACTGAATCTGCAATCCGATTCAATCCCTGGTCTGCGTAGGGCACTCGAACATATTCTGCCTGTCCTCCATCAATCCGGCATCCCAACGCCCATCCGCCATTTTTCATCCGGTACAAGTTATTCACATATCCATTCTCACAGAAGAAACATTCTCACAAAATGTCTCCACATTCACCGTGACACGATCTCCCGGCTTTACACTCGTCACTTCACTTCCTACTTTTTCCACGATTCCCACCATCTCATGTCCAATGGTAATCCCCCGGAACCGCTCTTGGAACAGCTCCGTGTTTGATATGAATATCACTGGAAGATACTGCCAGCGTTACCTTTATAATCGCATCCTGCGGATTTTGAAGTTCGGCTTTTTTCTTCTCCTCTAATACAAATTTCCCCGGTTCCCGATACGTATATGCCAACATATTGACTTCCTCCTACTTCTTTTTATAAGGCTTATACCCCCCAAAAATTCTAATCTCACCTGATTACAGTGTACCACACAAAAGATACCGGAAATGGTTTTCCATCCCCGATATCTTTTTCTCTCATATTCTATCCAATTCCTCCGAAGAAGATTCCCAGCACATATACCACCAGCGTAATGCCGACAAACACATACTTCGTCACTGGCTCAAACCATTTTCCAAGAGGCTTTTCCCGCCCTCTTCTACCTGCCCTCTGGCATAGCCCCTTTGGGCACACCCAGAAGAACATAATTCCGGCAAGCAGGGCGCCTATGGAATAATGTAGATCGATACCGCATCCATCCACATGCCTACCGCGTCACCGCTCTCAATAAAGATTCCCACTGCCGCGGAGATCACTGCGATAATACCAACCGCCATCCCGCGAGACAGATGAAACTGCTCCTGCAAAGCCTCTATCGGCGTCTCAAATAAGTTCATCAAGGACGTAATTGCCGCAAACAGTACTGCAATAAAGAAAATCACTGCAAACACGGCTCCAAACGGCATCTTCTGGAATACAACCGGAAGCGTAATAAACATCAACGGCGGTCCACTTGCTGCGTCCAGTCCGAAGGCAAACACAGCCGGGATCACTACCATTCCTGCTAGAAGTGCCGCGCAGGTGTCAAAAAACGCCACATTTTTCGCGCATCCCACAATGTCAATATCCTTCTTCAGATAGCTTCCATATACAATGGTTCCGGATCCTGCCAGAGACAGGGAGAAAAATGCCTGCCCAAGCGCATACACCCAGGTCTTGATATTTCCAAGCTGCTCCCACTGCGGCACAAACAGATAGCGATAACCATCTGCCGCTCCCGGAAGCGTCACCACCCGAATCATCAGTACGATAAAGAAGACGAAGAACACAGGCATCATAACCTTATTCATCTTCTCAATTCCCCTTCGTCACACCCAGGATCATAATTAAAAATGTAATTCCCAGACCCAGCATCTGCCATCCGATACTTCCAAAATCAACGGCCAGTTCTCCAAAATAGCCGCCCATATCTTCTACTTTGTAAGGCTTCCGGTTAGTGCGCTGCACAAATATTTCAAAAACCAGCCGACAACAACCGAATACCCAATCGCAATTCCCAGTGAACCCAGAACCGGAACCAGACCGATCAATCGTCCCTGAACCTTCCTTTTGATCCAAACCGCATCTCCATTGCCTTGGAGAATGCTCCAAGCGGTCCTGTTCACACCACGGCCAAACGCCATCTCCGATCACACCGGAAAATCCCAATAGTACCACAAAGATAAAATACGGAATCAAAAATGCCGCTCCGCCAAACTTTCCAGTCCGGTATGGGAACATCCAGATATTTCCCATTCCCACAGCCGAACCAATACACGCTACAATGAATCCCATTCTGGTTCGAATTCATCTCTTCCCCTTTTTCTTTTCTTTTTCCCATAACACTATAAACTCTATGTAATACTCTCTATTTTCTCTGATTTTTACCTGAACACAGTTATCTGTCAGCCATTCTTTTTACCATATTATTCAGAATGATATCCTTCAGATCTTCCTCTGGTACAGCCTTCTTCAATTCGTCAACGTCTGCATATCCGTAATCCTTCGCCAGCTGCTTTGATTCGGATTTATATGTCTTATCGTCCAGTTTAATCTTTTTTCTTTCTCTGCAATTGCTTCCGTAACCATCGTCTGCTTCACGCTGGACTTTGCCGCCTCGTCTACCTGCTTCTCAAAGTCTTCTACCGTAGTATTCATCTGATCCTGGATAAACGTCTCATAATCGCTTCCGTAAAATTCTGCTGCAGACTTATACTGATCGATCAGATCACCGGAAATCTTCTCAATCTCCTTTTTCGGGTACTTCGTTATTCCTGTATTGTCCAGAACCGTCTGCCATACTTCCTGGCTTAAAGAGTCTTCGTACATAGCCTAGCATCTTTTTCCAGAGATTTTTTTCACTTCTTTTTATATTCTTTTACCGTCTTAGATTCCTTGATACCTTCTTTACAAATTCATCGTTTAACTCAGGCAGAACCTGCTCCTGTCACTGATTTTACTGTAATCGTAAATGTAACCGGCTTTTCCTGCCACATCCGTATTCTGATAATCCTCCGGGAAACTTCCTTCCCAGTCATAAGTATCACCGATGTTGTGACCAATCACACTATCTTCAAATCCTTCGATAAACTGGCCGGATCCGATTGTCAGCGGATAATCCGTTCCAGATCCACCTTCAAATTCTACACCATCCATCTTTCCACAAAAATCGATGGTTGCCGTATCACCTTCCTGCACCGGGCGATCGGTTACATCCTTTACCTCTGCATTTGCCGCAGATTCGCTGTAACTGCATTCTCCACATCTTCATCCGTGATCTCTTCCGGCTTTCTACTTCATCTACTTCCACCCTTTATACTGGGAAATCTTAAGTTCATCCGTCTCAAGTCCTTTGCTTGCCGCACATCCGGATAATAACATAGACACTGTCATTGCTCCTGTCAGCAGCACTACCATTCTCTTTTTCATATTGCACCTCTTCATAATAATATCATTTTAACACTATTATGTTATAGCACATTCCCCCAGTCCTTTCATAGGGGTTTCACATATATTTCATTCTTTTATCGGAATATCTACACGAAAACCGGTCTGAAAACCGCAAATTGCTTGCACTCATCCACAAACAATGGTACAATGTCACCCATGAAAAAAGGATAAATTAGGAGGTTCACCAGAGTAAAGTAACAATCGTATTGCTTGTAATCTTAGCAGTGCTAATTATTGCGAGTATCGCATTATATTTCTTTGGAAAGAAAGCCGAAAAGAAGCAGGCAGCACAGCAGGAGCAGTTAGACGCGGCAGCACAGACCGTATCCATGCCTGATCATCGACAAAGGCAAGATGAGACTGCGCGATGCCGGTTTCCCACAGATCGTTATCGATAATACACCAAAGTATCTGCGCCGTTCCAAAGTACCGGTTGTCAAGGCAAAGGTTGGTCCAAGAGTGATGACCCTGATGTGCGATGCACAGATCTTTCCTTTGATTCCTGTAAAAGGAAGTAAAAGCTACCGTCAGCGGTATCTACATTATGAATGTCAAAGGATTACGTGGACATCTTGAAACACCACAGAAGAAAAAAGGGTTCTTTTGCAAGATTACGAGGAAAATAAGCATGACAAAGAGGGCTGTCACTTCACGATTCATAAATCGTGAAGTGACAGCCTCTTTTTCTTACACAAACCACAGCTCCTGACGCGTCGTAGACACCGCTGCTGCCCAGCTTTTAGCGCCATCATTACATCTTCCCTTACTTTCAATCATTCCTGCCCGCAATCACAGGAAGTTTTGCACTTTCACCGCCCGCTCAATCACACGGGGCATCAGTCCCGGCAGAATCTCAATACAATCCGGCCCTCCTGCCATACTCTGTTTTGTAGATATTCTCCAGTGACCGGGAATCCAATGCAAAATCGATGAATTGCATACAATCCCTTCTCCTTTGCATACCGGATCTGCGTTGTTTTGTAGAGATAATGCCATCCGCCCCGGTTCTCTCTTTGATATAATCCACTGCAATCTCTGCCATCCAGACCCGTAATCAAATCCAGATGCACCATTGCCACTCTTCCTTCTTCCTTAATCCGCGATACGATCTGCCCTACATTGCAGATATCTCCATATAATACAAAGATAATCTGGCAAGGCGACCGAAGGCTTGCCTCCAGAGCCTGATCATCCTTCACTGCCGCAATCACCGGACAATCTTCTAAAATCCGATAAAAAGTTGGTTTCATTTCCGCCACTCCCTTCTTTTCTATCTTATTTTATTATAACAGATTTTTCTTTCAATTCTAAAGAAAACCTTTATGTCTTCGTGAAACATTTCGTGATCCCTATTGAGTCCTTCCTGAAAAAAGACTAGAATAAAGAACGTTCATAAGGAGGGTATAAAGATTATGACTAAAAAAAACATATTAAAGACGCATATGATCATTCCGATGATTTTGATTTTTCGATGGTAATTTTGAAGTAACCTACGGCGAAGACCTCTTCGACATCCTGGACCGACAAGATTCCGACAACAGGAACTCTCGCAAAGGCAACTACGAGGACGACTATGACGACTATGACGACTATGAGGATGACTACGATGACAATTATGAGGATGCTCTTTCCTGTCTGGACGAATTAGATCCTTACGATTCAGAAAGCTCCGAAGACCCTGAAGCTGACAAATGCAAACGACGCAAGAAAAAGAAACGCAAGAAACTTCCCAATCTTCTCTCACCGGTCGCAAAGACTGCCAAAACAGGTGGAAAAATCATTTACAAGGTGGTAAATCTGCTTCTTCGATGCGCAACACTGATTCTGATTGCGCTGATTTTTTACAAATTAGCCCTCGCCTTTTGGCAGAACCACTCTGCTCTTGGCAGCGCATTTACCATGATAAACGGCAAGAACTACACGCTTGCCGCCTACTTTGGCGTAGCTCTCTTTCTGCTTCTGTTCGAGCTGATTGCATTCCTCCCTGGTTCTGACCGGCAGCAAAAAAAGGCAGCCACAAGGGCAGCCCTGCTGATAAAGGCCGAGGCCTTTTCTCCTTTATTTTCATTGGAGGATGCTCTTATCTGGCGTGGATGCTGAACCCACTGGTTCCAAGCCTCCCCAGAGCCCTTCAGGGTGTGAAATCTGCACTGATTGTGTACGGCTCCCTTCACACTGCACTGATCGGCCTTTGCATTGCCGGAGTGATCAGCTGCCTGATTCGGAAATTTTTCATCCGCTAATTTTGACTTGTTTCCTTCGCCTGAAGTTCTTCCTTGCGTTCTTCTTCCTCTGCTTTTCAAGGAAGTCCGCCTCTTTGGATTTCAGGCGTGGGATAAAAGCGTTTTTGCCAAAATCCCTTTCCACGCTTTTTCACATAAAATATCCCAGAATCGAAAATACAACGGCGCCGATAAAGTTGACGAACAAATCTTTCATCGTATCCAAAAGTCCAATATCCAGATAGCCGCCCAATCCCAGATCCTGTCCATTTACCATAACCGACTGAATATCCCGGATTCCTACCGGACGATTACTCTTTGTCGGATCCAGCATAACAGACTTAATTGTATGTACAATCGTATCCTTCTGCATATCCAGCCCAAATAACTGATCCATCCTGCACTC
>VOFI01003929.1_pt1 | contig 11859 bp, 18 predicted proteins | sample 5384131 | NCBI WGS metagenome assembly VOFI01 (sample SAMN12384728, study PRJNA508395) | human gut metagenome | isolation source: healthy gut H | host: Homo sapiens
GGTCTGGCGCTGGCTGTTCTGGGCTTTGCGGATGGGCGGCAGCCTGCACCCGCAGAGCGCCGCCGGTATCCCGGTGCTGCTGTTCCTTGCGTTCATCTCGGGCGCGGGGTATGTTATCTGGGCGCTGCTGATGAAGAACAACCCGGTGTCCCGCATCGCGGTGTTCGGCCTCATCATCCCCATTATGAACGTCCTGCTGTCGGCGCTGCTCAACGATGAGCCGCCGTTTGAGTGGAACTATCTGGCCGCGCTGGTGCTGGTCTGCATTGGCATCTTCCTGGTCAACCGCGCCCCGCAGACGCAGGAGACAAAGGCATGAACAACATTTTTGACACCCACGCGCACTATTCCTCCCGCCAGTTCGACGCAGATCGCGCCGAGCTGCTGACGCGCTGCCCGCGGGCGGCGTGGTCGGTGTGCTGGAATGTGCCACGCATTCCGGCGATGCTGCGCAGGTTTGGAGCTGGCGCACGCCGCGCCCTACTTCCACGCCGCGCTGGGCATCCACCGGAGAGCCTGATCGAGGAGGACGCCGCCACGGTGGCCGTCACCACGGGGACTGGCGTGCCGAGCTGGCCGCCATGCGCCCGCTGTTTGGGACAAGGCCGTTGCGGCGGTGGGGGAGACGGGCTGACCATCACTGGCCTGTGCCGCGGCAGGAGCAGTACGACCTGTTTGAAGCACAATTGCAGCTTGCCGGGAGCCTCGACCTGCCCGTGTCGGTCCATGACCGCGAGGCCCACGCCGAAATGTAATGAGCTGCTGCGCAAATACAAGCCCTGTGGCGCATTGCACTGCTACAGCGGCAGTGCCGACGACGCGGCCTGGCTGGTGGAGCAGGGCATGTACCGGGCTTTGGCGGCGCTGTGACCTATAAGGCGCGAAGCGCGCGGCCGTTGGTGCTGGCGGCCATCCCGGCATGACTGGGCCTTACTGGAAACCGACTGCCCCTACATGGCCCCTCGAACCGGTGCGGGGCACCCGCAACGACAGCCGTAACATTGTCCATGTGGCCTGCGTACATCGGCACGCTCTGGGGGATATGGGATGCCCAGGCCGTGCTGGACCAGACCGCGGCAAACGCCGGCTTGCTTTGGCGTGTAACCTTTTGGTATATTCGGTATGGCAAAAATCTGTGGGGCGAGCATTGCCCGCCCCTTTACATGACAACATGCCGCGTATGTATAAACAAATTTTTCAGAGTGACTTACTATGAAAGCACGCATCCCTAAGCATCGCGAATTTATCATCGATTTCCCGCAGGATATGGATCAGGCCAAGGCTGACGAGGGCTGGGTCAAGCTCAACGAAATCGTGGAGGAGTACAAGAAGGCCCACAACGGCCAAAGGTTTACCTCCCACCTTCATCGAGGATTGCGAGCCCGCGGTGAAGAAGCTGCAGGAGGAGTACGGCTTCGTAAGTACACGATTCAGGAAATCAAGGGATTTGCACTGGCGGACAACTGTGTCCGCCGGTTTTTGGCTTGCTAACGCATGTAGGAGAAGGGGGAGGACAAGATGGCCGCAAAGACTGTGATACGCCCGGCGGCGGAGGCGGATATTCCCGCCATTCTCGCGCTGTACCGCCAGCTGGACAGCGCTTTGGTTGCGATGCAGCCGGAGTTTTTCTGCGAGGGCCCGCGGGAGGAGGACGAGATCCGCAAGGCCATCCGTGCCGACGACGCGGATTTCTGCTGGCGGAGAGCGCGGCGGCGCAGTTGTCGGCTTTGCGCTGGTCGGTTACGCGGGCTGACGCCGGAGCTCAGCTGCGTTTTTGCCCCACCGCTATGCGCGGCTGGAGGATCTGGCCGTGGACGAGGCCGTGCGCGGGCAGGGCGTCGGCAGCGAGCTTTTGGCCGCCGCCGCCGCCTGGGCACGCAACCGGCGCTTGGAGTACTTTTAGAGCTGAACGTGCTGGCCCAGAACGAGAACGCTATCCGGCTGTATGAATCGCAGGATTTTTGTCGAGGCGACGAAGGTTATGCGGTGTATGCTGTGACAGAGAACGGTGCCCCTGAAGAGTTGTTCTTTCTTTTGCCAACAAAAGAAAGAACCAAAGAAAAATTGCCGCTGTTTCGACGCAGCGGACGCGACGATGGGGGCTGCACGCCCCCAAGACCCCCAAGGAAGTCGCAGAGGGCGCGGGCTACGCGAACGCAGTATTACTGTTCGCGCTTAACGCCCGCGCCCTCTGCTCCGATTTAAAATTCAGGGAGTTCCCCAGACCCCGAACCCCGCAGGGGGAGGCAAAGGCCCTTGTCAGGGGGCTGTCACCGTTAGGTGACTGGGGGATTCCGACGGGCTGTGCGTTGCAACCCGTTCCCGGGCAACCTCCGCACAAGCGGGGCGGGCTGCCGCCCTCCCTCGCCCCCTCGTCCGCAACCCATTCACGCTACCTTGCCATTGCCACTCCTTTATTTCTTTGATCGTAGGGAGGGGTCTTGACCTCCGCAACCTTTCCGGCCAACTCCCGCTAACAGGTAACCCGTAGGGGGAAAAAAAATCATCCCTCCCGCGTACCTTCCGCCGCAGCTCACCTTCGCGGGGCGTCGGGGACGCCGCCCCTACAGCGGGCAAACCGTAAGGCTTCTCATTGCCGCCAACCTCAGCGGCGGCCCGGGGCAGGCCGCCCCTACATCCCACCGCCGTTTAACCACCCATACCAAACAAAAAGCCGGGGCGAACTTTTCGTTCGCCCCGGCGGTCTTACTCTTCGGAGTCATAGCCTCATAACCTTTTTCGTTATTTTTTCGGACTGTTTCCGCATCGTCATGGGAATCATCCTATCTTTACGCGAATTTTGATTGCCCTTTCAAGACCTTAACTAACTGTTCATTGGACTTACCCTCTGGTTCGTTATTTGCTCAAAAGCATTTGTGGAACGGAGTAATGTTTGTTATTAAGATCGTTCTTGGGGTAATGGGTCTGATGCCGAGGACCAAAGCCTCTTAACTCTTGTACATTGAGCATCTCCTTATGGATCAGGTGAAGTTCAGGTACATCCTGTTCGGCGGAGTGGTGACGGTCATCTCTACCAGCCTTTCTTTCATCCTAATCTATATCTCATGCGGGGGTTCAGGGAGTTTTGACGGCCCCTGAGTCTGCTAAATAACTGCTAAGCAACCGTGCATCGCTGTTTTTAAATCTTTACAAGTTATGACTTGCGGCTTCGGATGCGGTTCTTGCGTTTTCAGCAGGCCCAGGCCCGCCGGTGATGAATGGATCTTGAAGTTTGCCATTGGACTTGAGCCTCCTTCCTTACGAAATACTGCCGGCGGCCTTTACAATTTCTTTCCGGTCTTCCTTTGCCCTCGTGCTGCTGGATCGGAGTCCCTGAAGTGCTTCCTTTTTTCACTCCCCTGACTTTGGGCAGCTTTGCGAAAAAATCTTCTTCAGGATGTCGATCTGTTCACGATGGGACTTTGCTGAAGAGCCTTTTGGAAAGTGGCTTCGCTTGAGCTCTTATCTCCTTATCTCCGGCTGTTTTTTCTGTGACTATACTATACCACAGCCTTAAGGTTTCGTCTATTCGCAGACCGCACAACGTTTATATGCAATATTTGTGCATAATCAGGATTGAATAACACATAGTAAAAGTGGTATAATAGATATGTTGGGCGCGTGTAATGCCAGCCGCCGCTTTTACCAAGAAGCGGCGGCCTTTTTGTTGTATTGGCTTCCCTTTTGGGAAGCAGTCAGTGGCCCTGACCACTGACTGATGAGGGGCAAGTTCGCCATAGTCACCCGTTTGCGGGCAGCTACAACAAACGCGCCCCCTCATCCGGCCCTGGGGCCACCTTCCCCAAGGGGGAAGGCTTAAGCTTTACTTTTACATCGTCTCCGGTGCGTTCACCTTGAACATCGTCAGAATGTTGTGGATGACCCGCGCACGGCCAGGCAGAGCGCGATGCGGCCCTGCTGAACGGCACCCTCGGCATCCGTGATGCGGCAGGCGTTGTAGAAGCGGTGATACGCAGATGCCACGTCGATGCAGGTGATGCGCGCCGGGTCGTACTTCCCGGCGGCGGCGGCGATCCGGCGGGGGAAGGCGGCCAGCAGGCGGATCAGCGCCTGCTCGGCGGGGTCTGCCAGCACGCTGGCGTCCACGGCGTCCGCGCCTCAAACTTCACGCCCTCGCTCTCTAGCTTTTCAGCACCGAGCAGATGCGCGCGTGGGCGTACTGCACATAATAGACCGGGTTTCGCTGTCGTTGCGCACGGCCAGGTCCAGGTCGAAAGTCCAGCGTGGAAGAGCTCTCGCGCTGGTTGAAGAAGAACCGTGCGGAATCGATGGGCACCTCGTCCAGCAGATCGGTCAGAGGTGAGGGATTTGCCGGTACGCTTGCTCATCCGCACGGGCTTGCCGTCCCGCATCAGGTTGACCATCTGCATCAGCACGACGTCCAGACTTGCTGCCGTCCAGGCCGATGGCGTCCATCGCGCCCTTCATGCGGGCCACATGGCCGTGGTGGTCGGCACCCCAGACATCAATGGCCTTGTCAAAGCCGCGCACGGCCAGCTTGTTGTAGTGGTAGGCAATGTCGGCGGCAAAATAGGTGGGATGCCGTTGGCGCGGACGAGCACCTCGTCCTTGGCCTCCTCCTCGCTGCCGTCGTCGGTCTTTGCGCTTGTTGACGACGCCGTACTTGGCGGCGTACTGGGCGCTGCGGTACATAATGGCGCCGTCCTCGGCCTTGTAGCACGCGCCGGTCTCCAGCAGCTTGTCCACCACGGCCCTGACTGCGCCGGAGCTGTGCAGGTCGCTCTCGAGGAACCAGACGTCGTACTTGATGCGATACTTGCCGAGATCGCGCTGCAAACCGGCAATGTTCTTGGGCAGAGCGTCGGCGACGATGGCCTTTTTTTTCAGCTCGTCAAAGTCCTTGTTGACAGCAAGCGTCGCCGTGGACCTCGGCAAATGTCCTTGGCGCGGGCGATGATGTCCGCGCCCCTGGTAGCACCTCGGCGGGCAGCGGGCAGGCGTCCTCGCCCTTGTACAGCTGCAGATAGCGGATGGCCAGGCTTTTGCCGAACTTCTCGATCTGGTTGCCCGCGTCGTTGACGTAGAACTCGCGGGTCACGTCGTAGCCGGCCCAGTCCACAGGCGGCCAGACCGTCGCCCAGCGCCGCCCCGGGCGTTGCCCATATGCATGGGACCGGTAGGGTTGGCGGAGACGAACTCCGACGTTATACTTCTTGCCTGCGCCCGCGTCGGTGCGGCCATATTCAGGGTTGGCGACAGCGGCGCGCACGACGCTGGTGAACCAGTCCTCGCCCAAGAACAGGTTGATGAAGCCGGGGCCTGCGATCTCAAAGTGGCAAAACAGGCTGCCGTCCAGCTGCAATTTTGCGGTAATGGCTTTTGCGATCTGGCGCGGTGCCTTGTGGAAGGCGCGCGCACCGGCCATGGCTACGTTGACGCAATATCGCCGTTTTTGACGTCAGCCGATCTCGACGATGAAGTCGTGGGCAGTGCGGCCTCGGGCAGGGTGCCGTCGGCGACAGCCGCCTTGACGGCGTCGGTCAGCAGCGTGCGCGCCTCGCAGCGTCCGCCCGCGGGTTGTAGTTTTTATAATCCATGATGAACCTCCTGTGGGGATTTTCATATTATTGAAAACGGGCTGCCGGCCTGCTGCTTTTTACAGGGTGCTTTCGGGTTGAGGGCCGGACATGTCCGTACAGGAAGCGAATTTTTACGCCTCCGGCAGTTTATCCACCGTAATATCGACTAAGTTCCGGGCTGATGAAGCCTCGGCGCCGGAATCGAGGGTGTAGCTGAATTTCAGCCTGCCGCCGTTCTCGTCGAGCCGCTGCTCAATGACGTCGGCGGCCACGCCCAGACTGATAGAGCCGTAGCCGGTCTCGTAATGGCAGAGATGGCGCGTGCCCTTCTCGATGATGAGCTGGCCGGGGCGCTTGCCGAACCGCAGCATGGAGACCTTGCGCGCCTCGTCGGCCACCTTGGACCGTCGTTGTGCAGCCCCTCATAGCCGGTGGTCTCGGTCTCCCTGTAGACAATATAGTAGGCAATCGTCCTTGGGACGAGCGAACCGCGGGTCAACAGCTCCACGGTATCCGTGTCGCCCCGCTGCTCCATCGTGCCCTTGATGGTGATCAGATAGTTTTCTTCCATGGTGTACCTCACGCTAAAAGCCTCCCCTCGGGGAAGGTGCCCGCAGGGCCGGATGAGGGCAGACCTTCCGTCAGTTCGGTAAATGGGCGGCCACGGCAGCCCGCCCCTCATCAGTCACCTCGGTGACAGCTTCCCCCAATGGGGGAAGCCTTCGGCTAAAGCCTTCCCCGAGGGGGGAAGGTGGCCTGCAGGGCCGGGATGGGGCGACCTTGCCATTACTGCCTGTAAACGGGTAATGCCCGGAAATCTCGTTTCATCAGTCACCTTCGGTGACAGCTTCCCCTAGTACGTCTCAATCGCGATTCTTCCACCGTTCCGCCGGCGTACTGCCCAGAAAACGTGTGCCAATTCCGTCAAAATTGTCGGTGTCGCTGACAAAATACCGCGCGGTGCCGCCTGCTTTTTGCCGTTCAGCAGCCCTAAATCGTCCAGCGCGCGCCGCGGCGGCCTGCGCCGTGACCTTGCCGAATCGACAGATGCACCTCGTCGCCCATAAAGTTCCGGATCATCTTTTTCAACAGGGATAGTGGGTGCAGCCCAAAATCAGCGTGTCAACGCCCGCGTCCTTCAGCTCCTGCAGATACTCCGCAATGATCGCTTTGTGACCGGGTTGCTGTCGTTGAAGTAGCTGTTCTCGACCAGCGGCAATAAACATCGGGCAGGCGCGGGCAAAAATCTGCACGTCGGGCATCATGTGATGATGGCGGCATACGACCGCCAGTGCACCGTGGTTGCTGTGCCGATAATGCCGATTTTGCGGTTCTGCGTCGGCATCCACCGCCGCGCGGGCCGTGGCACCCACAACGCCGGTAAACGGCACGGGCAGCCCGGGCGGCCTCTCCGGCGGATAGTCGAGGCCACCGTGCCGCAGGCGGGTACGATAAATTTACATCCTTCTGCAAAAAAAGCGGATGTCCTGCCGCGCGTACTGGACAATGATGTCCCGCCCGCGGCTGCCGTAGGGCACGCGGCCCGTGTCACCGAAGTAGACGATGTCCTCGCCGGGCAGCACGCGGGCGCAGCTGGCGCACGGCGGTCAGCCCGCCCCAGGCCGCTGTCAAACACGCCGATGGGCCGTGTGTCCATCAGTAGGCCCCCTTCCGGCGGTGGATGGCCAGTCAGCAGCTTTGTCGACCAGCGCAGGATAGCTGTAGCCTCGTGCTCCATCAGCTTGGGGTACATGCTGATGGACGTAAAGCCCGGCAAGGGTGTTCAGCTCATTGCAGAGCACCCGCCCGGTGCCGCGCGCAACGAAGAAGTCGCAGCGGGACAGGCCGGAGCAGCCCAGCGCCAGATACGCCTTGCGGGCCTCGGCGCGGACCTCGTCGAGCTTTTCCTCGCTCAGATGCGCGGGGATGACGGTCTGGGACACCGCCGTTTTTGTACTTGTCGTCGTAGGGTAGAACTCGGCCCCGGCCAGGATCTCGCCCGGGCGGGTCGTGGAGACGGTGGACGGGTCATCGGGGTTGCCGATGGCGGCGCACTCGACCTCCTGCGCGTCCACGAACTCCAAACACGACCTTGTCGTCCCTGCGCGCAGGGCGATTTCGACGCCCTTTCCAGCGCGGCGCGGTCCGCAACCTTGAGATGCCGACGCTGGACCCCGCGTTGGCGGGCTTGACGAAGATGGGGTAGCCGAGCTTTGCCTCGATGCCGTCCAGCACTACGGGGCCGTTCAGCTCCAGATCGGGCGCGGTTGGCGGCGACCCACTTGCAGTGGGGGACCCCGGCGGCGTCCATCAGGCGTTGGCGACGGCCTTATCCATGCAGACCTATGCTGCCCACACGCCGCAGCCCACATAGGGGAATGCGGGCCAGCTCAAACAGGCCCCCTCGATCGTGCCGTCTCGCCGTTTTTGCCGTGCATGACGGGTGCGCAGATGTCAATGTGGACCAGCTCCGCCCTGCCGTCCTTCAGCAGCCAGATGCCGTGGTCCTTCCGGTCGGGCTGAGCACGCAGGGCGTGCAGTCGCCCTGCTCCCCAGCTGCCGTCGGCCATAGCCTCGGGCGTGGGGCGGCAGGCCAGCCAGCGGCCATCCTTCGTGATACCCACGGGGGAAAACCTCATATTTGTCCGCGCAGGGCTTGACCCAGTGCGCGCAGCCAAAGCCGACGCCGAAACGCAGCTGACCTCGTGTTCGCTGGAAACCCCGCCGAAAAACAGCGCTACGCGCAGCTTGGAATTTGTATTCATCAAAAACTCCCTTTGTTCATCGTGGCTGTGCCCTTTGGGCACACTACAAGTCTTCAGCTTACTATAATAACATATTATGCGTTGGCTAGATTATTTTGGAAAATTTCTGAACCGGGAACAGAAAGTTCTCAGGGGGCTGGCACGCCCGGCCTGCAGCCTCATTACCACCCGTTTATCCTTTACATTGTAGGGAGGGGTCTTGACCCTCCGCTGCCTCCCCCGGCAAACCACCGCTAACGGATAACCCGTAGGGGAGAAATTCATCCTTCCCGCGCACCTTCCGCCGCCGCCAACCTCCGCGGGGGCGTCGGGGACGCCGCCCCCTACAGCGGCGATCCCAAGGCTTCACATTGCCGCAAACCTCCCTGGCGGCCGGGGGGCAGGCCGCCCCATACATCCCAATTTATCACAGCTCGCAGGGCGGGGGGGAGGCCTCCCACCCACGCCGCAAATTCTCCCCCCAAAAAAAAACCGGCCCGCCACACCCGGCGGGTCGGTCAGTCGTCCAACCTGATTTTATAACGCTTTGATCAACGCGGCCCTGGTCAAGCAAAAACGCTTCTGGCTGGGGGTGAAGCTGCGGTAACACGTCAAAAGCTGGCGTCGTCATCGACGGCGGGGGTCCGTGCCCCAGCAGATAGTCAATGCTCACGCCAAAATAATCCGCGATCCGCCGCAGCGTGTCATAGTCCGGCTCACGGATGCCCTGTGTGTAGTTGCTCAACGTGGACGCACTAAGGCACAGCTTGTGCAAGGTCTTTGAGTTTGATTCCTCGCAATCAATTAGATAGCGTAATCTTTCATTAAAGTTCATAAAAAGTGCCCGATTTCCATAAATTCTAAGCTAGAGAATAAAGCAAAAAAACACAAAACGGGTTTTTACAGCACGTTTTGGCTTGATAAAAACACGAACTGTGTTATAAAAATGACAATATGAAATGCCGATGAGGTCTTGAAGTGTCGGCACAAAGACAAACAACTGGAGGAAAACAAGATGTTCAAAACTGAAAGACAAAAGGGCTTCACCTTGTAGAGCTTATAGTCGTTCTGGTAATCCGGCCATCCTGGCCGCTCTGCTCATCCCCGCTCTGACCGGCTACATTGACAAGGCTAACTATGAGAAGGTTATCGCTACTACTCGGGTACGGTTGTTATGGCTGCGCAGACCGGAGACATCTGAGGCTTATGGTAAGGGAAATTTGCCTGCTGCCGGTTTATCGGCTTCTGAACTGACGGAGACTGATATGGGTAAAAAAATATCGGCAAATTAGCAGAAATTTTAATAAAAGGCAGATGGCTATGCCATGGCATCACTAGCGCAAAGGTTACAGTTACTGTTGCTAACGGCCATGTAACAACGGTTGAAGTTAAGCTAGGGCGGCTATACTTGCACTTATACTAAGGATTCTGTCCCGACGACTGGCGATTACATTGTGGGCAATTATACTGTTAGCAAGGACAAAAAGTAAAGGTCAATAAGAAGTTTTTGACTATCCCACCACCTCCCCGTGGTGGGATTTTTTATTGCCGCCTACCTTATTATAACCGGGCCGCAGCGCTGCCGGAGAGTTGTAGGGGAGCGGTCTTGACCGTCCGCAGGCCGTCAAAAAAATTGCATTCCTGCCTTATTGCGTAGTGCAGGGGCGACCATTGGTCGCCCGCCCACTTACCGCCGCAACGCATTTTCCGGGACAGTTTTCTTTGCAAAGCAACGGCACGGGCGAGCAATGCTCGCCCCTACAAGAGTTTTTCGGAAACGGCGGAGGGGTCAAGACCCCTCCCTACAGAGCAAAAGGAAAATCCGCATCAAAGGAAACGTGCCCGGAGAGATAAATCCCGCCCTGCGCACAAGAGGCAAAGCTGCAATAACGGCAAAGCGCCGGGCGCTTGGCGGCGCACAACGAGCGCCGCCAGTTTGCAAGCAAACTCGCTCGTGGTTGTTTGCCCCGCAGGGGCAAACATTGTTCGCTCCACGCTCACAACCCCGCAATGCCCGGCCCCTACGCCTCTGTATGCCTTAACGCCTTTCACTCCTATCTCCTCACTCCTCACTCTTTCAGGTGCTCACCATGCCCCAAACCCAAAGCTGTCTCCACAACAAAAAGGTCGCGCTTGTGGAAAAAAAATCAAAGCAGGCGAGATCAGCCGCCAGGCCGCGGCGCAAAGCGTCGGCGTCAGCAACACCACCGTGCGCCAATGGCTGCGCATCTATGAATCCGAGGGTGCAGACGGCCTTGCACCCTGGGAAAGTCCCGCCACCTTACTGCCGAGGAAAAGCAGGCCGCCGTGGCGGAGTACCTCGCGGGCGGGGTCTCGCTGTTTGACGCCTGCAAAAGTACGGCATCCGCAGCCCGCAAAACCTGCAAAAACTCGTGAAAAAGGCGCAGGCGGGCGGCGAGCTGCGCGGCTACCACGGCGCGTCCTGCCACAGGGGCGGGCGCGTACACCACCGCCGCGACCGGGAAAAGACGCGGGAATGCCCGCCGACGGCTGCGATTACGCGCAGTTGCGTTAAAATAAAACGTCGATTGGCGAGGCGCTGGTGCATTGCGGGGCAGTACCGTGGCGCGGCCCTGCACGACGCCCGCCACAGCAGCGAGGGCACAAGCCGCGCCATGGGGCCGCGCCCGCACCGTGCCGCTGATGCAAAGCGGATGGTCATGGTGCTGGATCGTTGAAAACCGGAAAATTACGGCGCTATGGCGCAGAAATATGCGAGAAGCCTACCACCAGATCTACCGCTGCGCAGCGCTATCTGCAGGACGGGCTGGCTCTTCCGGCATGAATGACCGCCGCGGTTCCCGCTGACGACCCTTCTGACCCGGCGGGGAGTAGAAGATCGCCCCCGCCGGTGAGGCCGACGCGGAGCTGTGGGTAGCCAAATGCAAAGGCGTTCGGAGGCTTGCCTCGCCATGCTGCGCCGCGCGGGTACAGCTGGATGATGATTGCAAAAATTTGTTTGATCTGGCGCGGGATGTAGCAGTGCCCCAGCCTTCCCCTGCGTGGGGAAGGTGGCCCCGCAGGGCCGGATGAGGGGAGAGCTTGCTGCGCAGCCCGTGTACGGGTCATATCGGCAAGTCTGCCCCTCATCAGTCAGCGGGCCCAAGCTGCTGAGCTTCCAAGGGGAAGCCGCCCGACGGAAAATCTGCAAAAACCCTATTGACGCCCCCTGCTTTTTATGATAAACTATCCCTTGTAAAAAGCAACCGGCAGCAGGCCGTCGGCTCACCTTGAGGCATGCAAAACCCCTGGTCATACCAAGAAACGCCACAACAGGTGCAATCTAATGTTCGGCGGCTGCTTTCAATGGCAGCCCTTTTTTCTATCATACACTCAGAGGTGTGTTACAATCGCCAACAGCAAATCCAACGAACTGGAACAATGAGCAGATCCGCGACAAAGAAATCCGCCTGATCGGGGCGGATGGCGCGCAGATGGGCATTATGAGCCCGCGAGACGCACTGCGCATGGCTATCGACAGGACCTGATCTGGTCGAGCCCGCCGCAGGCTGCCGCCGGTGTGCAAGATTTTT
>VOFI01002027.1_pt1 | contig 11845 bp, 23 predicted proteins | sample 5384131 | NCBI WGS metagenome assembly VOFI01 (sample SAMN12384728, study PRJNA508395) | human gut metagenome | isolation source: healthy gut H | host: Homo sapiens
GATAAAATCCACCATTACATATAGTGCTGAGACCGAGAGATTGTATGTGGCTTCCAATCATCCCACAGATGGTGCATCCATATTCTCCTATGCGCTGACTGCTGCTGGAATGCCCGATCCAACGACGGCGTTGGAGTGGGTATCACATACAAAGGGCGGCGGCACAGTCCACGCCGGTCGTGCATAACGGCCGGCTTTACATCGGCGGCGGCGGGTATACCATGGGCTCCGCAGAGCCATTTCATGTGATTGATGCGGAAACCATGAAGGAGATCTATTCTGTTCCCCATTCTGACTAAGGGATCCGCAGGCATTTCTACGGCATATGCCACAGACGAGAACGGCCAAATGATTTATCTGTATCTGGTCCCCTATGCGCCTAAGGATGAAACAGTATCTCAGATGTGGATTTTGACGGACCGCCAGGGACAGACAAAAACCGGAATATGAAATTGTGGATGGGATCGGCCGCAGGCAATACTGCTCCCCAGAGCGTGATCGTTGCGAAAGACGGCTCCCTGATTTGGTATAACGACGCAGGACGGATTTACTGCTATGAGAACGCGGCAAACATGGAGCCCGGCATATTTCGCGATACAAAGAACCACTGGGCAAAGGGACCAGATTGGTGTTGCTGGCAGGCGAGGATATCCTCAATGGAACGGGAGACGGCTATTTCTCCCCGGAGACGAAGGTGACCCGTTCCCAGTTTGTGCAGATGCTTTCCAAATTCTCAGGCGAAGATTGTTCTGCATATACAACTGATGAGTTTGCTGATGTCGGTTCCGGTGACTGGTATGTCCGGCGGTTGCTTGGGCTGTTGAGCATGGGATTACCACAGGCAGCGGAAACGGACTTTTCTCGCCCAATGCACCAATCACACGGCAGGATATGGCGGTTATGCTCCAGCGGTATGTGGAGAAAGTAGCCAAGGAAGAGCTGCCGCAGGAAAATGCGATACTGGAGTTTACAGATGCATCGTCCATCGCAGTCTATGCGAAAGATGCGGTGGCACGCAATGCAGACGGCCGGCATCATGAATGGCATTTCCGACGGCGGCAGTTATCGTTTTGCGCCTGAGGCTCAGGCCACCCGCGCCCAGGCTGCTTCCATGATTGCGGGGCTATATCATGTGCTTTACGGACAGGATTGATTATTTTTATGAAGAAAAAGCAAATCAGAGCCATTGCGATTGCCGCAATTGCTTTGGTGTTTTTGGGACTTGGGATTGCACAACTAAAGATCGAACCGGCCGAGAATAGTGTGCCTTCCACATCGCCGGGAACGCTTTCTGATAAACCTGATGATAAGCAGCCGGAACTTCTTCGATGATGCGCAGCAGCCGGATGACGTAGACCAGCCTGCTGAAGCTGAAAGCTCAGATAAGGTTGAGCAGTCTGCCGGGGTTAAGCAGCCGGAACAAGCGGAGCAGCCCGCTGTGATTGAAGAACCAGATCCGGTTGAACAGCCAGAACAAATAGAACAGCCGCCTGTAATTGAAGAACCAAAGCAGCCGGAACAGGCACCTGTTGTTGAGGAGCCGAAGCAGCCGGAACAACCAGCAGAGACCGAATCTCCGGCGCTGCCTCCTGAACCCCCGGAGGAATCAGTGATTCATACCTGTACACTGGAGATTGGTGCGATACAGTGGTGGATACATCCAAGCTAGAGAACGAGGCGGTGATCCCCTATGTACCGGCAAACGGGGTAATTCTCGCCACAACAGAGGTGGAGTATACACCGGGCGAGAATGTGTTTGAGGTTCTCAAACGTGTGACTCGCGACCAGGGTATTCAGATGGAGTTCCGCGATGATCCGCTCTATAGCGGCGCGTATATTGAGGGAATCAATTATCTCTATGAATTCGATGGTGGAACATTGAGCGGCTGGATGTACAAAGTCAATGGTCAGTTTCCCAACTATGGTTGCAGCCAGTACTTTGTAGAGATGGCGATGAGATCGTCTGGATGTACACCTGTGATCTTGGACGCGATGTGGGAGATAATTCCACATGGTGACAGATGCGTATTCTGTACGGGAGGGACTGGGAGAGGCTGCGGCATTTTACCGCAGCCATCCTCTGCTGAATTTCTCCTATTTTGCCATTGTTATTGGCGTTACCATGTTTGCCATGCACCCGGTTTTTCTATTGTCGTCTTTTTTTTATGGCATGGTGCTATTCTATCCTGTTAAGGGCATAAAGGCATTCGATTTAACTGCTTAGTTTTAATTCCTGCAATCTTGCTGATGACGTTGTTTAATACGCTAAACGTTCACAACGGTGTGACGGTGCTGTTTTACCTCAATGACAACCGCATTACGCTGGAAGCGATTATATATGGTCTTGCTTCTGCAATCATGCTTACCAGTGTCATAATTTGGTTCAGCTGCTTCAGTGTCATAGTCACGGCAGACAAATTTATTTATTTATTTGGCCGCGCTGCACCGGTTTTGGCGTTGACGCTCTCCATGTTATGCGTTATATTCCTGCTGCAGCACCGATTTGGAGGTACTCTTGGATTAAACGCATCCGGCAGTTTGGGAAAGAAGTATCCATTTTTGATTGCGTGGTCACTGGAGGCATCCATTGAAAGTGCTGATTCGATGGAGGCGCGTGGATACGGCCTCCGTGGCCGCAGCAGTTTTCATCTGTTTCGCTTTGCCGGCGGTGAGAAAGTATTGCTGGCAGCCATCCTGCTTTTGGGCGGGGCGGTTGTGGCAGCCTGTGCAGCAGGAAGTATGTCAATCTACTATTATCCAGCCATTCTTCTGCCGCGCTTTACGGTTTTTACAGTGGATCAGTCTGGCAGCGTATCTGGGATTGATGTCCATTCCATGGTGCTGGATATGAGAGGAATACACGAATGGAAATTATCTCATGCAGCCATGTGAACTTCGCTTATCCAGGATGCGAAGAAGATGTATTGAAGGATGTGAGTTTCTCCATCCGGCGTTCAGAATTCGTGGTGCTTTGCGGCAAATCCGGGTGCGGCAAGAGCACCTTTGCTGCGGCATCTGAAAAAGAATCTAATGCCATACGGAAAACTGGAGGGGCACATTCTGTACTGCGGTGAGGAAGTGGAGAATCTGGACGACCGCGTCAGCACTTCTCAGATCGGTTTTGTTCAACAAAATCCGGACAACCAGATTGTTACCGACAAAAGTGTGGCATGAGCTGGCGTTCGGGTTGGAAAGCCTGGGGCTGGAGAGCCGCATTATGAAGCAGCGCGTCGCTGAAATGGCCAGCTTCTTTGGAATTCAGACATGGTTCCGCAAAAATGTCAGCGAGCTTTCCGGAGGACAGAAACAGCTTTTGAATCTGGCATCCATTATGGTTATGCAGCCCAAACTCCTGATATTGGATGAACCCACCTCGCAGTTAGATCCCATTGCGGCTTCGGATTTCCTGGCTACGCTGAAAAAAATCAATACGGGTTAGGAACAACGATCCTGATTTCCGAGCACCGATTGGAAGAGCTGCTTCCGATGGCGGATCGTGTATTGGTTATGGAGCACGGACAGCTTGCCATTGACGACGGCCCGGGAGGCGGCGGCTCTGGTTGCATCGGGTGTGTGCAGGGAAATGTTTTATGGACTTCCGGCGGTAGTAAAGATTGCGTCCGCGGTAAAACCAGAAGGCAGATTTCCCCAACCGTGCGGGAGGGGCGCTTGTGGCTGGAGGAATGCCTTGGACAGCCGGGCCATGAGACGCCGGAGAAAAACAAGAGACCGCGACTGCGGCCTCATACCGTAAAATCAGCGCAGAGTACGAGTATGCCAAGCGTGGTGTCGATGCATGATGTATGGTTCCGTTACGGAAAGACTTCTTTGGACACGCTGCGGCGTCGAATTAGCAGTACGCGAGGGTGAGCTGTTTGCCATTTTGGGTGGAAACGGTGTGGGAAAAACAACGACTTTGAAAGCGCTTACCCGGCTGGTCAAGCCATACCGCGGCACGATTGAGATCCGGGGTAAGCGGCTGGAAAAACTCTCGATATGGAACTGTTCCACCATGGACTTGCAATGCTGCCGCAAAACCCGCAGGCACTGTTCACGGAGATCACCGTCCGTGAGGAATTACTCGAAGCATTGTCCGATGAAAAAACTTCCGGAGGATGAGCAGGCAGCCCGCGTGGCTGAGATTTCGAGAGAAATGGAACTTGACTCCCTGTTGGAGACGCATCCTTATGACCTCTCCGGCGGCGAGCAGCAGCGGCTGGCTTTGGGAAAAATTCTGCTGCGCCAGCCTGCGATTCTGCTGCTGGACGAGCCCACCAAAGGGATTGGATCCCTTTTTTTAAGCGAACGCTGGCCGATATCTTCAAGCGGTTATGCCAGAGCGGTATGACAATACTGATGGTAACGCACGATATTGAGTTCTGTGCCGAGTATGCAGACCGGTGCGCCCTGTTCTTTGACGGTGAAATTGTTTCCTGTGGGACTCCGAAAGAGTTCTTTTCGGGAAATAGTTTTTTACACCACCACGGCCAACCGAGTGGCGGGACAGTGGTTTCCAGATGCCATCACATGGGAGGAGGTAGCGGCTCGATGCGGCGGGGATATCAAATAAGTCAGGTAGAGACCGCCCACCGCAAGCGCACTGCCGTTTCATCGCTGCTTATTTTTATAGCGATTCCAGCGGTGATTATTCTGGGGTTCACATTATTCAACGACCGAAAATATATCCTGGTCAGCTGGATGATTTTGGCTATGACTGTTGCACCGCTTTTTATGGTATTTGAAAAACGGAAACCAAAGGCGCGTGAAATCGTTCTGATTGCCATGATGTGTGCCCTAACGCTCTGCGTGCAGCTCCTGTGCCGTATGACCATTGCAATCCCGCGCAGGAACAGCAATTATAATTGCCAGCGGAATTGCGCTGGGGCCGGAGGCGGGTTTTCTGATCGGCGCCCTGTCCAGGTTTTGTACTGAATTTTTATGAAGGGCAGGGACCGTGGACGCCCCTGGCAGATGTTTTGCTGGGGACTGTTGGGCTTCCTGGCCGGTCTGGCCTTTAACCGGGCCACGGTGGAAAAACTCAAGTCCAGGGATTTTTAAAGGTGGTGATGGGACCGCTGCTGTGTGTGGTATTTGCGGTCCTGACTGCCTACCTTCTTTACTTGCTTTTCCCACGGTAGACAACGGCTCTTTTCTAGGCTGGCGCTTATATGTTTTCGGCGCCATTGGTTTACTGCTGGGCGTATTGGTACGGCGGAAACGCCTTCCGGTAGACGACATCACCTTGACTGTTTTTACGTTTTTTACAACGTTTATCATTTACGGCGGGCTGATGAATATCTGCGCCATGGTTACCCGCGGCCAGTATCCCGGGAGAAATGAGATCAGCTGGGACACGATGAAGCTGCTTTACATCTCCGGCGTGCCCTATGATGCAGCGCATGCCGGTTCCGCGGCGATTTTCAACTTTATCTTTGGGGATAAAATCATCAGGAAATTGGAGCGAATCAAGCTGAAATACGGAATCTATCGGTGAGGAGTGGATGCATGACAGTCTTTATCACAGGTGGGTGCAAAAATGGAAATCCACTTTCGCTTTTGCAATGTGCGCTGAGCCTGTCAGAAAAGACGCCCGCGTTATTATGTAGCAACCATGGAGCCCCCATGTGACGCCGATGAATTGGAGCGGATACGCATCCACAGAGCGGCACGGGCGGGCAAGGGATTTGTAACCCTGGAACAGGGACGAAACTTGCCTGTTTGCTTGGAACAGGCGGATCATAGCGGTGTTTTTGCTGGACAGCGTCACGGCGCTGCTGGCCAATGAGATGTTCCCCACCAATGCACAGCCTGATGAGACCGCGACAGAGCGTATAGCGGCTGATCTGGGGACTTTTTCTCGGCGCCGTGGAACATGCCGTCGTGGTCAGCGATTATCTGTACGGAGATGGAATTGCTTACGATCCTGTGACCGAACGATATAGGCGAGGCTTGGCATACCTGGATCGGTTCCTGGCAGAGCGTTGTGACTGCGTTGTGGAAATCTGTCTTGGGCGTCCGGTCGCTCATAAAGGCCGCCTGCCAGCGTTGGAGGGAAAAACATAATGGATATCATCATTGGCGGCGTCTATCAGGGAAAGCTGGATTATGCAAAAGCGCAATTCAGCTTGACTGATTCTGATGTGTTTTTCTGCAGCGAATGTCCTGTGCTCGACTTGACGAAGCGATGTATTTACGGCTTTGAACAATACCTGCGGGCTTGTGCGCAAAGCAGCATCCTGCCGCAGACGGAATATCCGGCGGAAACGGTGTTGATCTGTGAGGATATTTTTGCGGCATCGTCCCGATGGAAGATTTGGGAACGCAAATGGCGCGATTTAGCCGGTCGTACTCTCACTGTTTTAGCTTCCAAAGCGAACACGGTTACTCGTATTTTCTGCGGGCTGCCGCAGCAGCTGAAACCATAAATAAGACGATCATCAAAAAAAGAATATCATGGTACTATCCTGCCGGGAAACTCCCGAAGGGCGGAATGGGGTGAAAAGCCCCGCGAGCGGGTCACTGTGATGCCTCCGGAGAGAGGATAAGTCAGATACGCCGGACAGTATCTTTGTACCTGCCTGCACCGGGACATGCGCGACAACTGCCGGACTCCCGGCAGTTGTTTTGCATCTTTGGTACAAAAAGCAATCCGCACCTATATCATACCATGTGCGGTTTATATAAATTGAAACACATGAGCTAAAAGGAGGATTATCACACATGAAAAAAAGAGTCCTATCTCTGCTGCTTGTGCTAGTTATGGCGGTCGGCATGCTGCCCGTCAGCGCCATGGCAGCAGAAGGGGAACCGGCGCCAGCGCCGGGTCTTTCAAACGAATTTGAAAGAGCCGGAAGTAACGTATTACAGCGACAGTTCCATTCGCGCTCTATCAATTCAGATAACAAAAGATGAAGCAAGTTATACGAAAGACACATTGGAGATAAAATGGCAGAGCTCTAATAGCGGAGAAGAAGGGAGCTTTTCGGATGCCAAAAAGATGGTGTGTTCAACTTCTTGCTCTCGAGCAGCTACAAACCGGATATCCAGCCGGGCGAGACCAAAGTATTACCGGGCAAAGGTAACCAATAACGGCCTTGGAGAAGGCATGACGCCCACAACGGTATATTCCGCAGTGACAAAGATTGTGGTTTTAGAGAGGAAGCGGCGCCAATTCGGCGAAGCTTACCTTCCAACCTGCAGCAAAGCTGGCTGGAGAGGAGGGGAATTATACCACCGAAGCTGCCGGGGATATCAATGCGGTAGTGAAAAATTATTGGGGCGGCGACGAAGTAACCAACATCAGCACCGGCAATGTGAGCAATGTATCGATCAACAGCTGGGATACGGTCAAAATATGACTTCACGGGCTGGCTGATGCAGGGGCAGGACGGCCTGCAGAAAACTGCTTTCCATGCATGACAGCACAGAATATTTGGAGGTGCTGAAGGTTGCCGACGAAACGGCGTGGGCAGCGTATGTGAGTGCCTCTGATCTGGTTGTGCAGAGCTATATCTATACAGGTACACCAAATACGTATGCACTGCGTTTTAATACATCGGTCGAGATTCTCAAGGACTTCTCCATCACACCAGTGTTCACGGAGAAGGCAGCGCCTCAGCATACCTTGACGCTGGAACGGGCGAAGCACGGTACAGCTTCCTATATTCGCGAGGGGGAAAGCGAGACTTACACGCTGACTGCCGCAGCCGATAAAAACTACTTGTTTGCCCGCTGGGGAGCAGTCTGCCGACAACGGCAGCACATGGACGCCCGTTGAAAGTAGCACCGCAAAAATGCAGGTTACGCTGGCTGCCGATACCTCCTATCGGGCGGTCTTTGTTCCCATTTCCATTGAGGAGATGAGCTTCGCCAGCTATTACCTTCCCTCTTCGGGAGACAACTGGACAGTTCGTCTGGATGTGGAAATGAGCGCGAACTTACAGGAAACCTACCCCGTTTACGGTCAATGTCTATGAGGGCAGCAACAGCACTGGAACTCTGTTGGAAACTGTGCAGGTAGATGTATATCGGGGTTCCGCAAAGCGCACGATTGAGGTGGATTTGACCAAGCGGCCCAGCTCGGATACGACTCCCATCTATGTGACTGCCACGTTGCTGGGCGGGGAACCGGTAGGTGCGAGCAGGACTCTCTGCGGCACGTTGGATATGGAGCAGACAAGCCTTGAGGTGGACTGCGTCGCGGAGACGTTCATGAAGGACTCCGACTACGGGTATTTGCAGTTTTCCGCCACTTGTAGAACCCAATGCGGTCATCACATGGTCGGGCGGTAATGACGAACTGGGGCAACCCGGTCAGGCGGGCACCGCCGTGATTGAGGCAGATACAGGTAAGGTGACCTTTACCCGGTTTTACAGCAATAATTCAAAGACATTTTTTATGCCGATGCTGGGGACGGACGTGTTGGCAAGATTGTTGTTTCTTTTATAAGAGGCAAGGATGTCGTGAAATTGGGTGAAACGGCTCTAACTGTTCTTGCAGGCGAGACAAACGAATACGCTTACAAGAGCACATTGCCCAAGCTCAAGGAAGCACAGGTTAAGGTGACATCTTCCGACGAAAGCATTTTTACTGCTGCGGTTACGACAAAAGAAGTGCCGGGGATGTTTTTCCCGGAGGTAGTCCTTGATAAAGTTACCATTACCGGCGTGAAGGCAGGAACGGCCGAACTGAGCATCGCGCTGACGAACGGCGGCGTTTGGACGTGCCCTGTCACCGTCACCAGCAGCGACATCGCCGTTGAGGGTATTACTGTAACTCCCAAAACCGCAGAACTCAATGTGGGCGGCACAACGGTGCTCTCTGCCGTTACCGCACCGGCCACTGCCGCTGTTACCGTGACCTACTCCAGCTCGAAGGAGGATGTGGCCCGGGTAAACGCTAATACCGGCGTGGTCACTGCAATCGGCGCAGGCGAGGCCGTTATTACTGCGACAGCTACCGACGGCAGCGGAAAGACCGTCACTGACACCTGTGTTGTCACCGTGACGGATGCTGCCTATACTGTGAAAGTTTATGTACCAACTGCGGCAGGGACTGCCGCGTTCTATCCCACTACCGGCTTTGACACCGCTGGCAGAGATCTTTTGCGGAAGAGTCCGCCATCGCCGCATGCTTCCGCTGTTGAAGGAGACTACACCGTTTATACCATGTCTCTTGAACCGGGGACCTACTCCTTCCGGGGCACGAGTTCCGGCGGCCAGAGCATGGGCGGCGGCTGCTTTTGCCATTCCGGAGGCAGATACCGCTGCCGGAACGCGGGATGTGAGCATCTACCTGCGTCAGGTGGAGTTCTCCGTTACCAACAGCGAAATCACGGCGGACGACCTTACCCTGACGGTGAAAAACACGCTGGGAACGGTCACGCTGGGAGCGGCCGGTGCCAATGCGTCTGGACAGCTGAACTTCTTACTTTGATGTATGCCAAGGGCGGCACAATGTTGTACTCTGTGACGGCCACGCCGAACGAGGATTATATGCAGTCCAATCATGTGGGCGTTTTGGCGCTTACACAGAGCATAGAGCAAGGCACAGATACCCAGAGCGTATCCATGACGTTGCCTGCTGCGACGGCTTTGACGCTCACCGTGCCTTCCGGAGCGAAGGCTGAATTGGCCATTGCCTCTCGTTACCAGGGTGTAGCCCATGTGCCTGTTGCCGCTGTTTGGCCAGCCCAAGACAGAGGCTGGGAAGGATACCTATAGCTTCCTCATTGGAAAAGGCGTCTATGAATATCGCGTCAGGAACAGATTATGTCACGTATATTGGCACTACCCCGGTAGACAGCGACACGGTGGCCATAGAGGTCACCGAAGCACAGCTGAAGCCCGCAGGAAAAACGGCAGCCACTTTGGACCGGGATACTAAGTCCAATGGCGGAGCCAATGTGGGCGATATTCTGATGAATAACAATACTCAGGGGATATCTGAAGCTGAATGCCAATGCGACCTACCAGCTCTCTCCCATGCGTCAGTGGTGGGGCAGCAATGCTACATGGGAAATGGGCGGAAATTATTACATTCTGGAGCCCGATTTCCACTATACAGTTGTGGGATTGGATGGTCAGCCGAACAGCAGCGTGATCACCGTAGACGAAAACGGGAAAATCTCCGCCGTGGGCGCTGGCACAGCCATTGTTCTCATTACCTACGATGCTATGACGGTGAATTACCACGACGGCGCCAAGGTGTCCTATGATAACTATGACCCCAACGGTTTCTTCGGCGCTATCTGGCGGAGAACACCGTGTGCTGGTCGTCTCTGTGGATGCCGCCGCCAGCGGCATTGACACCGGTTTGGTAATCAACACAGATAAGACGGTTTCGATAAGCTGGACGGAGTGGCTTTGGACGCCGACTACGATGTCATCTACTTCATGGATGAGCAAGGCGAGTATACCTTTACCCCGGGCGCAGGGGTTACCGCCGTGTCTGTGGCCAATCCGACAATCAGTGATGGAAAGATGAGCTTTACCGGATTTACCGCTCTCACCGCCGGTCAGGACGGCCGGTATACGGATCCGTTGACGGAAGGGCGCAATATTGTGAAGGTGGACAGCGCCAAGGGATCGGAGTATCAGGTCATTACAGCCAAGCAGGTCGATGTGACCGTCAACGGAAAGCCGCTGGAAGATGCTGTCCTTGTCCCCGGTGAGAAGGTCAGCATTCAGTTCGACACGCTCTATAACCCGGTCAACCGGATGTATGCCTATAACACCAGTGCGGCAGCGGTATATTTTAATGTCAGCGGCTATGAGGGAAAAAAAGTGCCGGGCAATGGCCGCGGCGGCTATGGTTACTACTTCTTTGCATCCAATCCATACAATCAGGTCGTGGAGCATCTTGTCTCGGCCGGGAAAGATGATTCGGGATACGGCAACTCCATGGTCAATGTGGGCGATGAACTGACTGTTCCGGCAGATTTTGATGGGGATGTCTTCACGCTCTCCAACGGCGCGTTCAATGTGGGCGGCTTTTCTCACTATAAGTTCGGTGAACACCGCACAAAAATGGGGCAAAGCACCAGTGGAATGTCCGCCAATATGCTCTCTTATTTCGGGCAGCTGCCGGACATCTCTATCCCGGTTGGAGGAAAGTTGGACAGCATCAATGTGACAACGCAGCCTGAGATGACGGAGTATTGTATCGGTGATGTGTTTGACCCTGCGGTATGAAAGTGACGGCCACCTATCAGGGAAGCGAAGGAGCTTTACCAAAGAAATCGATGGCTACACCTACGATACCGTCGCGTTTACAGAGGCTGGCACGAAAACAATCACCATCAGCTACACCCATGGAGGCGTGACAAAGACGACTTCCATCCAGGTTACAGTTAAAATGCCACATTGGAGAAAATAAGGGTTACCACTCCGCCTAATAAAACTGCATACAGTGTAGGAGCGACTTTTGATCCTACCGGCATGGTAGTTACTGCCACCTATAGTGACGGCAGTACCAAAGCAATCACCGGTACACTTACAGCCCTGAAACCTTCAGCGCAGGCGACAAAACGGTCACCATCACCTATGGCGGAAAGACTGCGGTTGTGGATGTGCAGCTCGGCTTGGTGACCCAAATTGCCATTACTACACCGCCTGCCAAAACTACGTATAAGGGCTGGAGAAGGATTCAGTCCCGGACGGCATGGTGGTTACCGCAACTTATAGCGATGGAAGTACGGTCGTTACCACCGACTACAACTATACGCCCTCCGGGAAATTGGCTGTGGGTGACTCCGCTGTAACAATCACATACACGGGCAGCGATGCGAAGACAGCACTTTGCAGCCTGTGACGCAGAGGATTACTGTTACGGAATCCTCCGGCG
>VOFI01001781.1_pt1 | contig 11840 bp, 10 predicted proteins | sample 5384131 | NCBI WGS metagenome assembly VOFI01 (sample SAMN12384728, study PRJNA508395) | human gut metagenome | isolation source: healthy gut H | host: Homo sapiens
GGAGGTAATGATGGATATAACAACATTAGATCAATTTAAAGATGAAATTTACGGTGTAAAAGGTACACCCAGACGAGACAATTTGGAGCGTGAGCTGGAAACACTGCGCATTGGCGTTCAAATCCGCAATGCCCGTCAGAAGAAAGAAATGACGCAGGCACAACTGGCCGAGCGCATTAATAAAAAGCGTACGTTTATCTCTAAAGTAGAGAATGATGGAGGTAACTTGACCCTGAAAACCCTGATAGATATAGTTGAAAGGGGGCTTGGCGGTAAACTGAATATCGAAGTAAAAATTTAAACGGTTTCGCCCGGATGATAGAAATATCACCCGGGCGAATTATTTATGGCCGGTCCATTCAAAGAGCTATATATAAAACATACAACTTCTATCAAAAATCTATTAAGGTATTGATAGCCGCCACGGAATATTACTCACTCATACGGGGATATCTCGGTGTTGAGATCGTTACATCCGGATAGAAACTCAATGCGGAAGCCAAAGGCGTACAATAATCTACGAAAGCATTGGCAGTCCAGTCACTGGGCGCTGTACCTTGTAAACGATTCAGGCGTAGTCTGGCATCAGCACTTGTCGTTCCCTCGACAGCGGGAAATACCTGACCGACATCTGTTTTGATATTAGCCATAAAATAGAGATACTGTGCAGAGCTGGGCACACCGCTGATAGTACCCCCTTTTCCACTTGTCGCCGCAAAGGAAGTGTTGGCTAGCGTAGTCACTTCTTCCGGTATCAACTGGCGTTGGAAAATACTGGTATAAGCATTATCGAGGACTTATCATCACAAGCAAACAGTGCCCCAACTAACATTGTCAGTAAAATCGTTTTTTTTAATCATAACTAGTTTTTTATGAGTTGATAATAGAGATTTCGCCATTTTGGACACCATCTATCATGAAAAAATTTTCTAGCATCATTGTTTATTTTATCCAGCCTAGACAATTAACAATTAGATAATAGATGCAATTCGAAAAGCTCTTTAATTAAAGCACATAATTCCATACAATTATATAGAATCCAACAACCATCATAAGGTAAATATATCATACTAGAAACTTCTTCTACATTTGTCGGATTCCAAGTCCGATATATGTTAAAAGTGCAGGGAGTTTCCATCTGTTCACATCTTTTTCGACTTTTATTTGTTTCATTGGATACTTTTGCCGTCGATATAACTATCGAGTATCTGAAAGAGAGCTGGCAGAAGGTGTGTTAAATCAAAATAGTTATACAATGGTAAAATTTAATGCAATGAAGACTAAACCTTTACGACTTCTTCGGCAGAAGAGAGCCTCCTGGCTGAAAAGTGTATTTGTCCTGACTTGCCTGCTACTGAGTACATCGGTGGCCATGGCTCAAACGAAGACAGTGACAGGTACTGTTACAGATTCATTTAACGAGCCCCTGATCGGTGCATCTATCCTGGTAAAAGGCACTTCTACCGGGGCTGTTACCGATATGGATGGCAAATACTCCATTTCGGTAACGCCCAACGATGTACTCGTATTCTCGTATGTAGGATATGAAAAGCAGGAAATCAAAGTGGGGCAGCAAACTGTGATAAATGTCACGCTTAAGGACGACTCACAAATGCTTGCCGAAACAGTAATTATCGGTTATGGTAGTGCCAAGAAGCGCGACCTGACCGGTTCTATCACCAACATCAAGGGTTCGGAAATAGCCAACAAACCGGCAACCAACCCGTTATCGTCCCTCCAAGGAAAGATAGCAGGTGTACAGATCGTCAACTCCGGACAAGCCGGTGCCGATCCGGAAATACGTATCCGCGGTACGAACTCCATCAATGGTTACAAAACCACTGTATGTTGTAGACGGACTGTTCAACGACAACATCAACTTCCTGAATCCGGAAGACATCGAGTCGATGGAAGTATTGAAAGACCCTTCCTCACTGGCCATATTCGGTGTGCGTGGTGCCAACGGTGTAATTATCGTAACCACCAAACGTGCCAAAGAGGGACAGACGCTGGTCAACATCAACACCTCTTTCGGCTGGAAAAGCGTAGTAGACAAAATCAAAATGGTGAATGCACCCCAGTTTAAGGAACTCTATAACGAACAAATGGCAAACCAGGGAAATGCCCTGTTCGACTTCAGCAACTGGAATGCGAATACGGACTGGCAAGACGAGATCTTCCAGACGGGATTCATTACAAACAACAATGTCAGCATCACAGGTGCTTCTGAAAAACATAGCTTCTATCTCGGCGTGGGTTACTCTCACGAACAGGGAAACATCAAGCATGAAAAATACAGCAAAGTGACCATCAATGCAAGTAATGATTATAAGATTACCAAAGACATCAAAGTAGGCTTCCAATTCAACGGAGCACGCATGCTGCCGGCCGACAGCAAAACGGTTCTGAACGCTATCCGTACCACTCCGGTGGCTCCGGTATATAACGAAGAATACGGACTATATACTTCATTGCCGGAATTCCAGAAAGCACAGATGAACAATCCGATGGTAGACGTCAATCTGCGTGCCAACACCACCCGCGCGGTCAATTACCGGGCATCTGGAAGCATCTATGGTGAAGTAGATTTCCTGAAGCACTTCACTTTTAAGGCAATGTTCTCTATGGACTATGCCACCAATGACAGCCGGACTTACAAACCGATTATCAAGGTATATGACGCAACCGTGGCCGGGAACGTTGCTACGCTCGGAAACGGAAAAACAGAAGTGAGCCAGAACAAGCAAAACGAAACCAAGGTTCAGAGTGACTATCTGTTGACTTACCAAAACAGTTTTGCCGACGGTACACATAACCTGACTGCCACCGCCGGCTTCACAACCTATTATAATTCGCTCAGCGGACTGGATGCTTCCCGCGGACAGGGCATCGGACTGGTGATTCCGAACAATCCCGATAAATGGTTCGTCAGCATCGGCGACCTGGCTACCGCCACCAACGGAAGTACACAATGGGAGCGCACCACCGTATCTATGCTGGCACGTATCATCTACAACTATAAAGGTAAATATCTGTTCAACGGATCTTTCCGCCGGGACGGTTCTTCAGCTTTCGCATATACCGGCAACCAGTGGCAGAATTTCTACTCCATAGGTGCCGGATGGTTGATGACCGAAGAAGAATTTATGAAAGATATCACGTGGCTGGACATGTTGAAACTGAAAGGTTCGTGGGGTACACTGGGAAACCAGAATATGGATAAGGCTTATCCGGCAGAACCTCTGTTGGAAAATGCTTTTGCTGCCGTATTCGGCAAACCGGCTATCATCTATCCGGGCTACCAACTGGCTTATCTGCCCAACCCACGTCTCCGTTGGGAGAAAGTAGAAGCATGGGAAACCGGTTTTGAAACCAATATGTTCCGTAACCGTTTCCATTTCGAAGGAGTGTACTATAAGAAGAATACCAAGGACCTGCTCGCCACCGTACCGGGTCTGTCGGGAACCGTACCGGGCATCGGCAATCTTGGAGAGATTGAGAACAAAGGTGTCGAACTGATGGCTTCCTGGAGAGATCAGATCGGTGACTGGGGATACTCTGTCAGTGCAAACCTGACTACCATCAGCAACAAAGTGAAAAGTCTGGTACAGGATGGATACTCCATCATCGCAGGCGATAAGAGCCAAAGCTATACAATGGCAGGCTACCCGATCGGTTATTTCTACGGCTATAAAGTAGCCGGTGTTTACCAAAACCAAGCTGAAATCGATGCTTCTCCGGTGAACACACTGGCAACCGTCACTCCGGGTGACCTGAAGTTTGCCGATGTAAACGGAGACGGAAAAATCACACCGGACGACCGTACAAAAATCGGTGATCCGACTCCGGACGTAACCTATGGCATCAGCCTCGGACTCTCATACAAGAACTGGGAACTCAGCATGGAAATGATGGGACAAGGCGGCAACCAGATCTATCGTACGTGGGACAACTATAATTGGGCGCAGTTCAACTATATGGAACAACGTCTCGACCGCTGGCACGGAGAAGGCACTTCGAACACACAACCCCTGCTGAATACGAAGCACGCCATCAACAGCGAGAACTCCGAATACTTCATCGAAGACGGAAGCTTCTTCCGCATCCGTAACCTGCAACTGGCCTACAGTTTCGACAAAACTTTGCTGTCAAAGATACGTATGCAGGCCCTGAAGGTTTACGTCAACATACAGAACCTGAAGACATGGAAGCACAACACAGGTTACACACCGGAAATCGGTGGGTCAGCCATTGCTTTCGGAGTGGACAACGGGACATATCCGGTACCGGCAGTCTATACATTTGGTATTAACTTAACATTTTAACGAAGCAGAGTATGAAACTAAATAAATACATTCTACCCATTGCATTAGCTGTATCGGCTCTGAGCTTCTGCAGTTGCAACGATTTTCTGGACCGTCACCCACAGGGACAGTTTACCGAAGACGATAATCCCGGAGCACTTGCCGAAGGAAAGGTCTTCAACATTTACACCATGATGCGTAATTATAACATCACCGCCGGTATCCCCGCCTTTGCCATCGAATATTTCCGTTCGGAAGATTCGGAAAAAGGAAGTACCGCCAGTGACGGGGCCGATCAGGCTGCGATGTACGATGATTTTCAGTACAACGCCAGCAACGGACTGATAAAAGCCTACTGGAGTCAGAATTACGCCGTCATCTACCAGTGTAACGATGTTATAGAGACGATTGAGAAAGGTAACCTGACGGAGGAGAACGACCTTCGTAACAAGGGTGAAGCCCTTTTCTTCCGTGCTTATTGTTACTTCAACCTGGTTCGTGCATTCGGCGAAGTGCCACTGGTCACTTTCAAAGTGAACGACGCCTCGGAAGCAAACGTGCCGAAGACCACCGCCGAAGAAATTTACAAACAGATCGACTCCGACCTGACACAAGCCGAAGGGCTTTTACCCCGTCAATGGCAGTCCGCTTATCTGGGACGACTCACCTGGGGAAGCGCCCGTGCACTGCATGCCCGTACGTACATGATGCGCAATGACTGGCAGAACATGTATACCGCTGCGACCGATGTAATGAATTCAGGGCAATACAATCTGAATACTCCTTATGATGTCATCTTCACCGATGAAGGCGAGAACAGCAGTGAGTCGGTATTCGAGTTGCAATGCGCATCTACTGCCGCTTTGCCCGCAAGCGATAAAATCGGCAGCCAGTTCTGCGAAGTACAAGGTGTACGCGGTTCCGGCCAATGGGACCTCGGCTGGGGATGGCACATGGGAACCGAGTTGATGGGTGAAGCGTTCGAACCGGGCGACCCCCGCAAAGATGCTACGCTGCTTTACTTCCGTCGTTCGGATACTGATCCGATCACTCCCGAGAATACCAACAAACCTTATGGAGAGTCTCCGGTATCTCAGGCCGACGGTACTTATTTTAACAAGAAAGCTTATACCAACCCGGCACTCCGTGAAGAGTTTACCCGGCACGGCTTTTGGGTAAACATCCGCATTATCCGCTATGGTGACGTGGTGCTGATGGCTGCCGAGTCGGCCAATGAATTGGGTAAAACAGGTGAAGCTTCCAACTATCTGGAAATGGTACGAGCCCGCGCCCGTGGCAACAACCCGGACATTCTGCCTAAAGTGACTTCATTAGATCAGACCGTGCTGCGTGATGCCATCCGCCACGAACGACGGGTAGAACTGGGACTGGAATCGGGACGTTTCTACGACCTGGTACGCTGGGGCATCGCTTCGCAAGTGCTCCATGCTGCAGGCAAAACGGGTTATCAACCCAAGAATGCCTTGCTACCGCTTCCGCAGGACGAAATAGATAAATCAAAAGGCGTACTGGTACAGAACCCGGATTATTAAGAGCACACCACAGAGTAACACAGAGTCCCACAGAGATTTATATATCCCGTAGAGATTAAAACTCTGTGCCCTCTGTGGTGAAGTAAAAAAACATATACAGTTATGAACAAGAAATATTCTTTACTCATTCTGCTTGCACTTTTACTCCCGTTGGGGCTGCAAGCGCAAAAACCTCCTCAGGATATGGACCGTTTCCTCGACAATCTGCTGAAACGGATGACCCTGGAAGAGAAAATAGGTCAGCTTAACCTGCCGGTAACTGGTGAAATCACCACCGGACAAGCTAAAAGCAGTGACATCGCCACCAAGATAAAGCGAGGTGAAGTAGGCGGATTGTTCAACCTGAAAGGGGTGGATAAAATTCGTGACGTACAGCGTCTGGCCGTAGAGAACTCCCGGCTAGGTATCCCTCTGCTCTTTGGGATGGACGTAATTCACGGATACGAGACCATTTTCCCTATTCCCTTGGGACTTTCGTGTACATGGGACATTCCGGCTATCGAAGAATCGGCACGCATCGCCGCCGTTGAAGCCAGTGCCGACGGCATTTCGTGGACCTTTAGTCCGATGGTGGACATCAGCCGTGACCCCCGTTGGGGACGGGTATCCGAAGGTTCGGGCGAAGATCCCTTCCTCGGTGCACTGATAGCCCGGGCCATGGTGCGTGGATACCAGGGAAAAGATATGAGTCGCAATGATGAAATCATGGCCTGCATCAAGCACTTTGCTCTGTATGGGGCAGCCGAGGCAGGACGGGATTATAACACCGTAGACATGAGCCGCCAACGGATGTTCAACGATTATATGCTCCCCTATCAGGCCGGTGTAGAAGCCGGAGCAGGTAGTGTAATGGCTTCTTTCAACGAAGTGGAAGGTGTGCCGGCAACAGCCAATAAATGGCTGATGACCGATGTGTTGCGCGGTGCATGGGGATTTAATGGTTTCGTGGTAACAGACTTCACCGGAATCTCCGAAATGATAGAACACGGAATCGGCGACCTGCAAACCGTGTCGGCACGGGCCATCAATGCCGGAGTAGATATGGACATGGTCAGTGAAGGCTTCATCGGTACATTGAAGAAGTCTGTCGAAGAAGGCAAGGTATCGGTCGAAACAGTCAACACAGCTTGTCGCCGCATCCTGGAAGCCAAATACAAACTGGGGTTGTTTGACAATCCCTATAAATACTGCGACCTGAAACGTCCGGCACGTGACATCTTCACAAAAGAGCACCGTGCCGCAGCCCGGAAAATTGCGGGAGAAAGCTTCGTGCTACTGAAAAATGAAGGACTTTCACCTACCCTCGCACCTGTACTTCCTCTCTCTCCTACCGGTACTATTGCAGTGATCGGCCCTTTGGCCAACACCCGTTCGAATATGCCGGGCACATGGAGCGTAGCTGCCGTACTGGACAAAAGTCCTTCTCTGGTAGAAGGTTTGACCGAATGGGTGGGCAATCAGGGAAAAATACTTTATGCCAAAGGCAGTAACCTGATCGGTGATGCTGCTTATGAAGAGAGGGCAACCATGTTCGGCCGTTCGCTGAACCGCGATAACCGCACCGATCAACAACTGCTGGACGAAGCGCTGAAAATAGCTTCACAAGCGGACGTGATTGTTGCCGCATTGGGTGAATCGTCGGAGATGAGCGGTGAAAGCAGTAGCCGCACCAACCTCAATCTGCCGGATGTACAGCACACTCTGCTGGAGGCTTTGCTGAAAACAGGAAAGCCCGTAGTTCTCGTACTGTTTACGGGACGTCCGCTGGTACTCAATTGGGAACAGGAGCATGTCCCTGCCATCCTGAACGTATGGTTCGGGGGTTCGGAAGCCGGTCCGGCTATCGGAGACGTATTGTTCGGTGCAGTCAACCCGGGCGGAAAACTGACCATGACTTTCCCGAAAAGTGTAGGACAGATCCCACTTTATTATGCACACAAGAATACCGGACGACCGCTGAAAGAGGGCAAATGGTTCGAGAAATTCCGCAGTAACTATCTTGACGTGGACAATGATGCTCTCTATCCGTTCGGATACGGACTGTCGTATACGACCTTCCGATTCAGTGACATCACATTGAACCGTTCGTCTATCGGAATGGACAATGAACTGGTAGCCTCCGTCACCGTAACTAATACCGGAGACCGTGCCGGCAGTGAAGTGGTGCAACTCTACATCCGTGACTTGGTGGGCAGTGTCACCCGTCCGGTCAAGGAACTGAAAGGATTTGAAAAGATCTATCTGCAACCGAATGAATCAAGAACCGTCCGCTTTACAATAGCTCCGGAAATGTTGAAGTTTTACAATGCCGACTTGAAGTTTGTAGCTGAGCCGGGCGATTTCGACGTGATGATAGGCCCGGATAGCCGGAATGTGAAAACAGCACGGTTTACATTGCGTTGAACCGGATACACAAGGGAATAGAAAAGAATAAGATTCACCACAGAATCACACAGAGTTCCACAGAGATGATTTTCTCTTAATATGCTATAAACAAAAGATTAAAACTCAGTGAAACCCCGTGTTACTCTGTGGTGAAACAAAAACCATTACAAACAAGAAATCATTATGAATATCCAACTTGTCACTCACAACAGCAAGCTCCTCTTCGTCCTCTTCGCTCTTTTTCTTTTTGTAGCATGCAAGCCAAAAGAAAAGCCCTCGTCTGCCACATCACTGACAGATGACGCTCTGATGGATACCGTCCAGCGACGAACCTTCAACTACTTCTGGGATGCTGCCGAACCTAATAGCGGACTGGCACGCGAGCGCTATCACATGGATGGCGAATACCCGGCAGGAGGGCCGGAGATTGTTACCTCAGGAGGCAGCGGCTTCGGCATTATGGCTATCCTGGCCGGTATTGATCGGGGATACGTCAGCCGGGAAGAAGGCTTACGGCGTATGGAGAAAATAGTCGGTTTTCTGGAAAAAGCCGACCGCTTTAAAGGTGCATATCCGCATTGGTGGAACGGAGAGACGGGACATGTACAGCCTTTCGGACAAAAGGATAACGGAGGCGACCTGGTAGAGACAGCCTTCCTGATGCAAGGTCTGCTGGCCGTACACCAATATTATGCAGAAGGCTCGGCGGAAGAAAAAAAACTTGCCGGACGTATAGACAAGTTGTGGCGGGAAGTGGACTGGAACTGGTACCGCCATGGCGGACAGAATGTGCTTTATTGGCATTGGAGTCCCGAATATGGCTGGGAAATGAATTTCCCGGTACATGGCTACAATGAATGTCTGATTATGTATATCCTTGCCGCTGCTTCTCCTACCCATGGAGTACCTGCGGCTGTCTATCATGACGGTTGGGCACAGAACGGAGCCATCGTTTCGCCCCACAAGGTAGAAGGCATCGAACTGCACCTCCGCTATCAGGGTGGAGAAGCGGGTCCGTTATTTTGGGCACAATACTCTTTCCTCGGACTCGATCCCGTGGGGCTGAAAGACGAGTATTGTCCGAGCTATTTTAACGAAATGCGAAATCTCACACTGGTAAACCGTGAATACTGCATTCGCAACCCGAAGCACTACAAAGGCTACGGACCAGACTGTTGGGGACTGACCGCCAGTTATTCCGTGGACGGATATGCTGCTCATGGCCCGTTGGAACGTGACGACCGGGGAGTCATCTCTCCCACTGCCGCTCTCTCTTCTATTGTCTACACACCGGATCAGTCACTGCAAGTAATGCATCACCTGTACGAAATGGGAGACAAAGTATTCGGTCCTTACGGATTCTATGACGCTTTCAGCGAAACTGCCGATTGGTATCCGAAGCGATATCTGGCCATCGACCAAGGCCCGATAGCCGTAATGATAGAAAACTACCGGACAGGACTATTGTGGAAACTCTTCATGAGCCATCCCGATGTACAAAACGGACTAAAGAAACTGGGATTCAATGTAAAGAAATAAATGATAAAATCAATACTTATCGCTTTATGCACAGTTCTCCTCTGCTGGAATAGCATTCCGGCAGAGGCACAGACGCCACAGGATTCAGTACGCTTCATCGGATATCTTCCCGTCCGACACACCGACCCCACGAAATGGATAACCCGGTATCAAAGTGAAATAGACCGATACCAAACAGAAAACCAAATGCTGAAGGATACCTCCTGTGACGTACTCTTTCTAGGCAGTTCTTCCATTAACTTGTGGGATAATATCTATCGGGACATGGCTCCGCTAAAGATTCTCCGGCGTTCGTACGGAGGTGCCGCGCTCCGGGATATGCTCTACAATTATGATGTAATCGCCCGGGGATATCACCCCCGCAGTATTGTGATTTACGTAGAAAATGACCTCGCAGGCACTCCCGAGGACCTGACTGTAGGCGAGACATTCGACTTCTTCCGCTTGCTGACCAATCGCCTGCAACGGGACTATCCGGATATTCCGATATTTATTCTCTCCCTATAAGCCTTCACTCGCACGCAAAGAGATGATTCTGAAGCATGAAATCATAAATGCTTTGCTTCAGGAATATGCTTCGAAGAGAGGGGGACTCACTTATATTGACGTAGCCTCCTGTCTGTACGACAACAATGGAAAGCTAAGAAAAGACATCTTCAAACAGGACGGATTGCACATGAATCAGAACGGTTACGATCTGTGGACTGCTATCCTGAAACCGAAAATACTGGAAAGCATCCGATAAAATTACGATTTCCTCCACAAGCCTCCCTATCTGTTGCATAGCAGGGAGGTTTATTTCTGTTTATATACTTTTTTCATAGAGTTGATATACTAAATCTATCTGTTATTTATATATTTGCGTTTATAAATACGGAATAACTATGAATAGACATAAATTAGCCTTTTCTTTGATCGGTATTTTCATCGTTCAATTATCTTACGCCGGATATTTTAAGCACATAGGTAGAGAAGAAGGTCTTTCGCAATCGTCCGTTATGGCTATCTATCAAGATAAGCTGGGTAGAATGTGGTTTGGTACACGTGAAGGAGTCAACATCTACAATAGTAATAAGATGGCCGTTTATAAGGCATGGATACAAAAACGGAAATCGACCGGATCAGAAAATCTTGATAGGGAATGAGGTTAGTGCCATTACAGGGAGTCAAAACGGAGATGTGTTTCTGATCGTTGACCATGCTTTACTGAAATACGATATTCGTAAAGAGACTTTCGAACGTCTACGTCAAGGATCTGTCTATGCTCTAACATCTCATGCCGGTGAGATATGGTGTGCCGGACACGACTCTATTTTCCGATACAACCCCCAAAACAATCAATTAGACTTTCAATTAAAAACAGGTATATCATCCATCAACTATCTGACGATAAATGGCAACAGGTTTTATATCGGTGCCAAAGAAGGTCTATATACCACGGAAAACAAAGGGAGGGTTCAATGCCTGATCCCTAAAGTAGATGTTTATCGTATTTTTCAAAGCTCCTGTCAGGAACTTTGGGTAGGCTGCCGTACACAAGGGCTATACCGTATCAACCGGAACGGACGAATCAACCACATTCCTTATGACCCCTCATCACCAAACGGCATTTCCAGCGAACAAATACGTGAATTTGTAGAAGATCAGCAAGGAAACATCTGGTTCGGTACCTTCGACGGTTTACAAAAATATGATCCAAGCACCCAAACCTACAGCCTCATCAAGCAAGAACAACGCCCGGGAGGACTCAGCCATTCTTCTATATTTTCACTCTATCAGGATGTACAAGGCACTATCTGGATAGGTAGTTATTATGGAGGAGTCAACTACTTTAACCCGGATAACAACGCATTCAATTACTACACTTATAATCCCGATCGTAGCGACTGTCTCAACTACCCGTTCGCCGGGGCTTTATGACCGAGGACAAAGATCACCACCTATGGATATGCCGATGGTGGTGGTTGGCATCTTAGACCGACAAGCGGGACATTTCACCACTTACACTGCCGGAGGCCAACTCCTGCCCCACAATAATCTGAAAAGTATTTGTTACGAC
>VOFI01003004.1_pt1 | contig 11823 bp, 16 predicted proteins | sample 5384131 | NCBI WGS metagenome assembly VOFI01 (sample SAMN12384728, study PRJNA508395) | human gut metagenome | isolation source: healthy gut H | host: Homo sapiens
GCCCACCAGGGCGATGGACTCGCCAGGCTTTACATCCAGGTTGAAGTGCTCAGGATGTTGATTTGCCCATCGTAGGAAGGTCGTCGTCAAAGGTGACACGGCCGGTGATGGGGGGCAGCTCGGTGGCGCCGGGGGCATCGTCCACAGTGACGGGCTCGTCGATCATCTCGAAGATGCGCTCCAGATAGGCCACCGCGTTGATGAAAGGTGTTGTACAGGTTGGACAGGTTCAAAATGGGCTGCCAGAACCGCCAGGCGTAGGAGGAAATGGCAATTAGGGTGCCGATCTGCATGGCGGGCCCCAGCATCCACAGGCCGATGAGGTACATGGCGCCCACCACCCAAGTGGAGATATTGTCCACAGAGTACCACCAGGTTGGAGGTGTACTGGGCTTTCATCCAGGTCTGATAGCACTTCTTGTTCAGCTTCTCGTAGATGCCGCGGTTCTCCTCCTCCCGGGTGAAGGCCTGGGTGATCTTCATGCCGTCCAGGCTCTCGTGGAGGTAGGCGTTGATATTGGAGCTCTTGTTGGACACATCCTGCCAGGCCCGGCGCTGGGCGGGCTTAATCAGCAGGACAATCACCAAAAACAGGGGGATGCCCGCCATGACGATAAGGCTCAGGCGCACATCGCACAGGAACATGAACACGGCGATGAGAGATCAGGTTGAAAATCTCAGCACAAAGTTGATGATGCCGTTGGAGAGGGCATCCGACACGGAGTTGACATAGTTGATAACGCGGGTCAAAATCTTGCCGTGGGGCCGGTCATCGTAAAACTGGAAGGGCAGCTTCTGCAGGTGCTCGAACAAATCCTTGCGGATGTCGTAGATGATTTCCTGGGCCCACCACAATCATGTACTTGAGCGGGCCCGGGCGAACAGCACAGAGGCCACAATGGACACCAGCATGATGACGGCCAGCACCACCAGCTCGGTGTAGTCCTTTGGGGCACGGACACGTCAATGGCCCGCTGGATGAGCATGGGCCCCAGCAGAGAGCAGGCGGCGGAAATGGCGGAGAACAGCAGGGACAAAATCATCTTTTTTCTTGTGGCGGCCAATGTACACGCCGGCCCGGAGCAGATGCTTTATGTTAAATGGGGTTTCCAGGGTTTCGTCCACGTCAAACTTGTTGCGTGCCATTTAAACCACCTCCTTTTCCTCTTCCATGCCGTTTGCAGCAGGAACACTTCCCGGTAATAGCCCGGACGTTGGGACAGCTCCTGATGGGTGCCCACGTCCACCACCCGGCCCTTATCCAGAATAACGATCTTATCCGCACGTTTGGTGGTGGAAATACGCTGGGCCACGATGATTTTTGTGCAGGGGAAGTCCAGGCTGGAAAGCTGCTCCTGAATATATTTTTCGGTCTCCAGGTCCACCGCAGAGGTGGTGTCGTCCAGGATCAGGATGGATGGCCGCACGGCCAGGGCCAGGCCAGGGCGATGCGCTGCTTCTGGCCACCGGAAGGCCGGTGCCCCGCTCGCCAATGAGGGTGTCGAAGCCGTCGGGGAGCGTTTTCCACAAAGTCCACGTCGGCCATTTTGGCGTAGCGTTTCACGTCCTCCTCGGAGAGGGGAGTCGCCATAGGCGATGTTGCCGTCCACCGTGTCGGAGAACAGGAAACACATCCTGGGTGGCGATGCCGATAGAGTGGCGCAAATCGTGGAGGTCATAGCGGCCCACAGGGGTGCCGTCTATGGTGAGGCTGCCGCCGCTGACGTCCGTAAACCGGGGATCAAATTCACCAGCGAGGTCTTTCCAGAGCCGGTGGGCCCCATAATGGCCACCGTTTCGCCAGGATTGATATGCAGGTCAATGTGGCGCATCACCGGTTGGCCATGGAGGTTCAGGTCCACGCCGGAGAAGTCGATCTCCCCCTTCAGGCGGGTGTCCACCTTTTTGGCGTCGGGACGGGAAGTGATGGTGGACTTGGCATAGTACAGCTCGATAATCTTATTGGAGCTGGCGAAGAACCGCTGCAGGTCGTTGAGGTGCATGCCCAGCATGCGCATGGGGTCGGTCAGCGTCCAGGTCAAGCCGTTGAACAGGGTGAAGGTCCCAATTGAGCTGCGCCCGGTGATGAGGAACACGCCCCCCACCAGCAGCACCGCAATGGAGAGGGACTGGGACAGGCCCTCAATATAGGGGCTGTACTGCAGCCACAGCAGGGAGGCCCTGGTGTTGGCCTTTTTTATAGTCGGCATTTTTCTCATCGAACCGGTCGATCTCATAGTCCTCCCGGGCAAAGGCCTTTACCACCCGGTTGCCGGAGATGTTCTCCTGGGCCTGGGTGTTCAGCAAAGAGAGGCGCTCCCGCAGGTCCACATACAGGGGATGCACCCGCTTGGAGAAGGCCAGCGTCAGGGCAAAGATGATGGGCGTTACCGCCAGCATGGACAGGGCAAAGAGCCAGTCTGTCACCAAAAACACAATGGAGGTGGTGACAAACAGCACTGTGCAGTGGATCAGCTGCCGCACCACCCAGGCCACGGCAAACCGGACCATATCCAGGTCGCCGGTGAGGCGGGTCATCAAGTCGCCGGTGCGGGTTTTGAGAAGAAGTCCTGGTCCTGCTCCTGCATATTCTTATACAGGTCCCGGCGGAGCTTGAAGATCAGCTTTTGGGAACAGCCCTCATAGGTCATAATGGACAGGTACTGAAAGCTGGTGCGGAACAACGTAAACCCAATGAGCACCGCAACCAGAACCGCCAGATGGTGCACCACCTGCTGGGTGACCACACCGCTTTCGGTAAGCGGCTGGAACACCGTGTCCATAATGCTGGCGGTGATGACTGAGTTGCCCAGGGTCAGCATTGCCAGCAGGGCCGTGGAGAACAGGGCAAAGATGTACCGCTTTCGGAAGCCCTCCATCTGCTTCCACACCCACTTTAACTGAAACAATTCCTCCCTTTTCACGCCGGGCAGCCCGGCGTACGTCTTGTCTCCTGAAAGGGCAAAAACCTGGCCTTTCAGACCGGCTCCGGGCCCTTCCCCTCTCCGGAAAGGGCTCGATTCCAAGCTCCCATAATTATAGCCCTCGCTCCAAAAAAGGGAAGGGGTTTTTCCAAAATTCCCCCTTCGGTATTTCGCTGAAATTCAGAGGAAAATTTTCCTTTTTGCACAGGAACCGGACAATCCCTTTCCCGAGTTCCCCAACCCCGGAAAACAGCGGGCCGCGAACCCTTTAAAGGCGCCTTGCCCGGCGCAAGTCATGACCCCGGCAAAGCCGGGGCTTGGGTAAGCCCTAGAAGGGCATCGTACCGGCAAGCCTCTCAAGAGGCACTGAAAAATCCGCCACTTGCATAACTTGCCCCACAGCCCGTAAATGGGCGTTGTTTATCCAGGATCAACTTCTTTACAATAGCCAAGTTGTTGCTCTCTTCTCGCTTCGCTCGATGCTTGAAGCTAAAGCTTTTTACTCTCCCCAGCAGAGCTGGGGGTTGTCATTTCGATAAAGCATACAAAAGGAAAAGCCTTGGCGTGCAGCCAAGGCTTCTTCTTTGGAAGCAAAACAAGGGCCCTTCACTCCTTCTTCTCCAGAGGAGAAGCTGATCCGCCAAGGCCGCTCTTGAAGAAAACAGGCAGCCAGGTGACCTGTTCCGCCGGCTGGAAGTGAAGGGCAGAAAGGCGGTGTGGCACAGGGGGGCGCCTCCTCCCGCACATAGAGGGACACCGGGCCGTCTGCCCCCGCCGATGATGCCGATGGGAGGCGGCATGGGAATGGACGGCGGCGAAGGCTGCCATGGGACCCACCCCACGCTGTTCCCGGGAGGTGCTTTTGGCGCACCGGGTCATTGTCCACCGTGTCCTGAAGGGAGAAGCCCTCCTGCTCCGGCTCCAGGGTATAGACCAGCTCCCACAGGTGGCCGGGAGCTCCCAGCCCTATGCGGGGCAGCTCCTGTGGTGGATGGCCTGCAACGACTTCACTGTGAGGATGCTTTTCTTCCCGGTTTTGGGATGGGCCAGCTCCACCCGGTCCCCGGTCCCCTGCACTTGGAAAACGCTTCCCGGCAAAGGGAGCGGGCCGGCCTTCAGCCGCAGGGGAGAGGCTTTTCACACGTTTCCTGCGGCCCCAGGGAAAGGCAAAGCGCCAGAGAGACCAGACCTTTTCGGGGTTCAGCCCATAGTGCTCGCCCAGCAGCTTCCCCTCCGGCTCCTGGCTGTTCCAGTCCACGCAGCAGTTGTAATAGCTGCCGCTGCCCCGCTTATAGGGGTGCTCCTGGCCATTGACCACCGCTGCGGGATGGAAGGAAAACCCAAGGGGTTCTCCGCCGCCATCCGCCGGCGCTCCTTCTTGGTGAAAAGCTCCTCCCTGTCATTCTCCGGGGTCAGGCGCCACTTCTCCACAAAGGCGCGCACATCCTCCGGCTCTACTTGGCGGCAGAAATCCACAACCAGCGCTTTGGCGGTGGAATACACTCCCCGGCACCAGCCAATGGAAGCCCGCCCAGTCAAACTCCCCCCGGAAGGGCAGCTGGACACCGGGCGTTCCCGGTGGCTGGAGGGCCAGAAATCCCCCTGGCTGGTGACATACCACTCCTCAGGGGAGGGAAGGCGTTTCGAGGGGCCTGATGGCTCCAGGCGGGCCCGGTCTCCTTCCAGAAAATCCATAACCATCTCCTCCTTTTCCCCATCCTACACCTGCCGGAAGGGCTTGTCAACACAGAAAAGCCCCGGGCAAACGCCTGGGGCTTAGAGCTTCTATGTTGTCCTGTTTACTGCTCCTGGCCGATCTGGATGGCCTTGCGGTTGAAGTCCAGCATCTGGGCCTTGCGGGCGGGGGATGCACTTCTGTACCGCCTGGTCCAGGATATCTGCGTCGCAGAACTGGTAGTCCCCGTCAGAAAGGACTTCCTTGAACAGCTTGCCAATGAGGATCATGTTGGACAGGCCGCTCACGCCGTTCTCATCCGCCAGGGAAGTGGAGGGCACATAGTACACGGTGACGTCATCCCGCTCCACTTTCTTGTCGATCAGGCTGGAGTCCACGATAACAATGCCGCCAGGGCTCCACCGCGTCGATGAACTTGTCGAAGGAGGGCAGGTTCATGGCAACGAACACGTTGGGATTGGTCACCAGGGGCGAGCCAATGGCCTCGTCGGAGACGCACACGCTGCAGTTTGCGGTGCCGCCCCGCATCTCAGGGCCATAGGAGGGCAGCCAAGAGAGCTGCTTATTGGCGATCAAAGCGGCGTAGGCCACGATCTTCCCGGCAAACAGCACGCCTTGGCCGCCGAAACCGGCAAAGAGGATATTCAGGTTTTTCATTTCTTCACACCCTCCTCCACATCCTTATAGACCCCCAGGGGATAATAGGGGATCATGTTGTCATTAAGCCACTTCAGGGCCTCTACAGGGGACATGCCCCCAGTTGGTGGGGCATGTGGAGAGCACTTCCACAATGGAGTAGCCCCTTGCCCCTCGATCTGGTTCTGGAAGGCTTTTTAATGGCCTTCCGGGCAATGTTCACGTTCTTCACGCAGTCCACGGAACGCGCTGGGCAAAGGCCACGCCGTCCAGGGTGGAGAGCATCTCGCAGACTTTCACAGGATAGCCGGCGGTGTTGGTATCACGGCCATAAGGGGTGGTCTGGGTGACCTGCCCCGGCAGGGAGGTGGGCGCCATCTGGCCGCCGGTCATGCCGTAGATTGCGTTGTTGATAAAGATTACGGTGATATTCTCGCCGCGGGTGGCGGCGTGGACCGTCTCCGCCGTGCCGATGGCGGCCAAATCGCCGTCGCCCTGGTAGGTAAAGATGACATTATCGGGACGGGCGCGCTTCAGGCCCGTGGCCACTGCTTGGGCGCGGCCGTGGGGGGCCTGCACCATATCGCAGGAGAAGTAATCGTAGCACATTACCGAACAGCCCACAGACGCAACGCCAACGGTTTTCCCCTCCACGCCTAGCGCTTCGATGGCCTGAGCCACCAAGCGGTGGATGATCCCGTGGGTGCAGCCGGGACAGTAGTGCATGGGGCGCGTCAGTGATAGACGGTTTTTGAAATACAATAGCCATAGTCAATTCGCCTTTCCGGCGGATTGCGCACCAAATCGGGGCGCTGCCTCTTGCATATCGGCTTTACAGCAGAATTTTTCTGTTCCAGCACTTCGGCAGGGGTGGGAATCATGCCGCCGGTGCGGCCGTAGAAGTGCACCGGCACCTGCAGTCGATGGCCAGCTTTACGTCGTCCACCATCTGGCCCATGCTCATCTCCACCACCAGGAAATTCGGCGTGGCTGGCGGCCTCGCAATGCCTGTCGGTGGGGAAGGGCCACAGGGTGATGGGCCGCACCAGGCCCGCCTTGATGCCCTTTTCCCGGGCCGCTTCACGGCGCTGCGGGCCACACGGGAGGAGGCTCCGTAGGCCACCAGCACGATGTCCGCGTCCTCGGTCAGGTACTCCTCGGCCATCTGCTTCGTTGGCCTTGACCTGCCATAGCGCTCATAGCGCTCCTTGACCAGCTGCTCCAGTTTTTCGGGGTCAGGCACAGAGAGTTGATGATGTTGTGGGCGCGCTTGCCGCCGTGGCCGCTGGCAGCCCAGGGTTTTCGGGCAGCTGGCGCGCGAACCTCTTCGGGCAGCTCCACAGGCTCCATCATCTGGCCCATCGTCCCGTCGGCCAGCACCATGGCGGGCATGCGGTACTTGTCGGCGGTATCGAAGGCGTGGGAGATCAGGTCCACCATCTCCTGCACCGTGGAGGGGGCGAACACCAGGATCTGGAAGTCGCCGTGGCCGGTGGCCTTGGTGGCCTGCCAATAATCCGCCTGGGAGGGTTGGATACCGCCCAGACCAGGGCCGCCGCGCTGGACGTTGATGATAAGCGCCGGCAGGTCGGACGCCTGCCATATAGGAAATGCCCTCGCCCTTCAGGCTAATTCCGGGGAGGAAGAGGAGGTCATGGCGCGGATGCCTGCCGCCGAGGCGCCCAGCACCATGTTGATGGCTGCGATTTCAGATTCCGCCTGCAGATAGGTGCCGCCTACTTTGGGCATCCGCTTGGACATATGTGCAGCCAGCTCCGTCTGGGGCGTGATGGGGTAGCCGAAGAAGTGATGGCAGCCGGCGCGGATGGCAGCTTCCGCCAGCGCCTCGTTGCCCTTCATCAAAACCTCATAAGCAAAATTCATTCCTTTCTCGGGGTTCCCCAGGGAACCCCGGACAAAATTCTTTACCGTTCCACAGTGATCGCCGTATCAGGGCACATGGTGGCGCAGGAAGCGCAGCCCACGCACTTTTCAGGTTCCATCAGCTGGGCGGGATGGTAACCTTTGGCGTTTAAGCGGGTCTTATCCAGGGCAATAATCTTCAGCGGACAGGCATGCACGCACATCCCGCAGCCCTTACAGACTTTCTCGTCCACAATGATTCTTGCCATATCGTTTTCCCTCCTTCAAGGAATTTTCTCAATTTACTTTATATGCAATACAATGGGTAGTGCTGTGTTGGCATACGTAACTTTCTTTTCGATGAGCACGAGCGAAGCGAGCTGCCCAGGGCGCGAAGAGACAGCGGAGGCACTCCGCCCTCCCCACATGAACTTCACATAGCGCTTGTACAGGCCTGAAGCCTTCCGGCAGGGGTTCCCCTCTTTCAGGGGCAAAATCCGGGGCAGTGGAGTACAGCAGCGGCAGGCCGGTAAGCTGGGAAGCCTCTTTGGGCAAATCCCAGGGCGTCCAGCAGGTCCTGAAGCTGGGTCTCCACCCCCAGATGGGAATTGTTCACCAGGGCGGTAGCCTTTCAGGCGGCTGGCGGCCTCTATCTCCCCCAGCAGCGCGGCAGCTCCTCCGGTGTTTGGGACAGCACCCGGTACCGGTTGATGACGTAGAGCATCTGGTAGCCGTTTCCTCCAGCTGGCTGTGGAGGCCTCCCAACGCCGTGACGCCTGCGTCATCGCCGCCGGCATCAATAAAGACCGGCCCGCCTGGGGCTCAAAATGGAATACAGCTCCGGGGGGCAGGTGGGGGGTATCCAGGGTGGTGCCCGCAAATACGGGAGCAATCAGCCGCACCCGTGTCCTCCAGCAGGCCGCCATATTCGGACGAGCGGAAATAGGGTTGACGATATCCAGGTCCGCCACAGTGACCCTCTCCCCGCCGCAGCCGCTTCCAAAGCCAGGTTTAGGGTGAGGTTTGTCTTGCCGCAGCCATAATGGCCGCAGACAACCGTGATACGGGCTTGCTCGCTCATAGCTTCCTCCCTTTGGGGCGCAAACTCTCCCCTGCAAGTTGGGACGCTCTTCTTGCATTCCCTCTCCCGGAATGGGGAGTAATTCTTATCTTAACACAAAAGCGGCGTGGTTTCAACAAAAAAACGCCGCTTTAACTTGTTAAAATATGGGAACATCCCGCATTTTCAGAGCATTGCACAGTTTCCCTAAAACGCCTCTTCAAGCTCTGTTCATAAATTCCTTACGGAAACTTCAAAAAAGGCTTATGGCCTCTTCATAATTATGGGGTAGACTGGTGACAATGAAAGATGAAGGAAGGTGAAAGCCGAAAGACACGAGAAAACCTTTTGTGAAAATGACCTCTCTTTTTCATTTCATTTTATTAACATACTGTCCTTCGGTGGGGTAGGGACCGGCAACCGCCGTCCCGAGGCCAACGCCCCGCCGATGCGGCAGACCAAAAATTCTCGCCTTTGCCTTCTTTGGGCAAAGGCGTTTTTAATTGTCAAAATATTTTTTCATCCCGGGTGGCAGAGTAAAAAAACGGGGCGCGGTTTCTTTTTTTCGCAAAACCTGCCCAGGAAAGGGATGAATACCGATGAGATCGTTTTGGAAGCGATTGCGCCAGCAGTTCAACCCCCACAGCCTTTCCAAAGGGGTAAAGGTCTTTGCCATGAGTGTGGGCGCCCGGTATGTATGCTGGCCTCGCTTGAGGCTTTTAAAGCTGGAACCCAGCCGGGGCACTGCCCTGGAGGCCTCTGCCTTTAATGGGGTAGGGAGTTCCCTGTCCCCCACAGGCGGCCCAAACCTCCGTGGGACAGGGTTCTCAGGAAAACCCTGGGAAGGTAGTCCCCTGGGGACTGTCTTTGGCATTAAGCTCTTCACAGACGGGGTCATTGTGGCCTCGCTTTCAGACCTGTACACTTCAAACGGGGTGGTGCTGCCCGCCGCAGAAGCCGGCATACTGCCCAGGGACTATCTGCTGGAGGCCGACGGCATGGAATTCCCAGCAACCAAAGCCTGGCGGAGTATATTGGCCAAAGCGCCGGGGAGGCCATCACCTTCAAGTGCGCCGGGGGACCAGGTCTTTGAGACCCAGGTGACCCCGTGTATGGAGAAGGTTCTTTTAAAACCGGCATGTGGGTGCGGGACAGCGCCGCGGGCATTGGCACCCTGACCTTTTACGATCCATCCACTGGCTGCTTTGCCGGGCTGGGGCACGGCATCTGCGACATGGATACCAGCGGCGTGATGACGCTGAAATCCGGGGAGCCCATGCCCATTACCCTCAGCGGCGTAATCAAAGGCAAAGCTGACGCGCCCGGCCAGCTGCAGGGCTATTTTTCTTCGGAGGCCCTTGGGCACCCTGTTGGCCAACCGGGAGACCGGCGTCTATGGCACTCTTTTAGAAACGCCCCCTTTGGGGAGCCCTTGAAATTCTCCCCCAAGGAACAGGTGAGGTGCGGCCAGTGCAGCTGCTGGTCAGCCTGGATGAAGCCGGCCCCCAGCTCTATGGGGAAATCGTCAGATCACCGCCAATGCGGACCAGCTGACGAAAAACCTGGTGATTCGGGTGACAACTCCCGGCTGCTGCAGGCCACCGGCGGCATTATTGCGGGAGGCGGCTGCCCCATCCTGCAGGATGGGAAGCTGGCTGGGGCGATTTACCCATGTGTTCACAGAGGACCCACCACCGGCTACGGCATTTTTTGCCCAGGTGATGTGGGAAGAGTGTCAAAAGCTGCCAGGGAACGGGTTGAACAGGAAAGGCGCGCCGCCGGATATGGGGGCGCGCCTTTTCCCACCCGCACTTTACAGCCGCCAGCTGCTATAATGATAACAGTTGACTACAGGAGGGATGGGAATGGACGCAGCAGTTCGCTGGGAGGCGTCCCCACGGATCGCACAGGAGTCAGCTTTCGGCGCCGGGTTCCAAGAGGCCGCCCTGTGGCATTCCTCCCCAAAGCTAGGGCTGTTCTACCGGCCCTGCACAGAGCAGACCGCATTTGTGGTGGACCTGCTGGGAACGGCCCATTGGGTGGAGGTGGCCACGGCTTTGCCTCTACGGCGTTCACCCGCATCAAGGGGCAATGAGGACAGCTTGGCAAAGGCGGGAGTCTCCGCCGCTGCGATCCACTTGCGGGAGAAGCTGCTGCTGGCCTCTTGGGAAGACGAAGCCACTCCGCCCGGGAAGCTGTCGCTGCGCTGTACCGGGCCTATCCTTCCCTGGAAAAAGGAGGGAGCTTTTTCGCGCTGGTCCAAGAAAAAGCGCAAAGCCTTCCTCCGGCAGATCTCCCGAGGCGCTCAGACCGCTGGGGTTCCGAAAAAAGGGCACGTCTGGACGGCGGACCTAGCGCCGGGAACTGTTCTGCAGTGGCACGCCCAGAAGTCCGGTTTCTCGGACGAATACTATTTTTAACCTGTTCATCCGGGAAACAAGGCGCTGTCTATCAAGGCAGCTGCTTCTACGACAGGCTCCATCCCGCCGGCCTCTGTCCCCTGGACTGGCAGGCCATGCCTCCAGAGGTGTTCCAGCACTTTTTGACAGCACCGTAGTGCCCGTTCTGGAAAAAAAATTCTCCACACGCGCCGCTGGAGGAGCTGGGGGAAAGATCTCTCTGTGGAGGCTGCGGCTGTCCAGGGACCTCTGCCCCGCCTGCTGGGTGGAAAAGAACCTTTTGGCAGGCCTTAGAGGAAGCGGGGGCATAAAAAACAGCACCTCTCCCCCTGGAAAAGCCGCTGCCACAGGATATAGTGTCCCATGGGGGCTTAGAGGAGAAAAAGTGCCGTACTTTTTGTGGGAATGTTCGTGCGAAAGGTGAAAATCCCCGGTTTTCGGCCAGCTTTCGTCGTTTTTCGCCAAATGATCTTCCAGTTTTTTCCGACAAACCACTTGCCAGAACGATTGAGGTTATGGTAAAATTTTTCACAATAAACCATACCCAGGAGGTTCATCATGGAAAAGAAAGTAAGGTCATAATTAGTTTCGGAAGACGGCGAATGGGGCGTGAGCCGATTCAGAAGCTGTCGCAGCGGGGGAGTGCGGCCCCTGTTTCTCAGGCGGGACAGCACCCTGCTGCTCACAAAAATCCGAGAGGAACACCCCAGCTGGTGGTGATGGAATTTTTGATGCCGGGCCTGACGCCATCGGAGTCATCCACGCAGTCAGCCAAGACGCCAATGTGGAGAACCCCCTGTACATAGTGACCTCCTCTTACACCAACCCCATCATTGAGCGGGAAATTGCTGCCGCTGGCGTTGCCTTATTTCGCCCTGTCCCCCTATGACAAAAACGAAATGGCAGAGCGCATTCTTCACCTGCTCTCTATGAAGGGAAAACACCTTTGAGGCAGCCCCATTTAATTCCAGCCTGCGGCTGCGGGTGACGGAGATCCTCCACCAGATTGGCGTGCCCGCCCACATCAAGGGATATCACTACCTGCGGACTCCATTTTAATGGCGGTGGAGGACCGGAGATTATCAACGCCGTGACAAAGCAGCTGTACCCCAGCGTGGCAAAGCGCTATAATACCACCAGTTCCCGGGTGGAACGGGCCATCCGCCATGCCATTGAGGTGGCGTGGGACCGGGGGGGATGGATGTGCTCAACTCCTATTTTGGCTATACCATCCACAACACCCGT
>VOFI01002701.1_pt1 | contig 11815 bp, 29 predicted proteins | sample 5384131 | NCBI WGS metagenome assembly VOFI01 (sample SAMN12384728, study PRJNA508395) | human gut metagenome | isolation source: healthy gut H | host: Homo sapiens
GAGCTCCACGAGGCCGGCCTGGCAAAGAGCAGCAGCGCCTTTACTACGGCTTCAACGTGTCCACGCCGGAGGGCTATGAGACCACCAGGGCCTTATTCTCCTTTATGGCAGAGCGGTATTCCGGTGCGGATTATAAGCATGGCCGGGTGTCCAACTGGATCGTGGGAAATGAGGTAAACAATAATAAAAACTGGAACTACGTGGGGCCCATGGATCTGGCGTCCTACACGAAGCTTTATGAAAAGAACTTCCGTGTGGCGTATACGGCCATCAAGAGCCGCAGTAAGAATGCCCGCGTGTTCTTTTTCCACGGACTATGAGTGGAAAAAACAGAATACGAACCTCCAGTATGCGGCCAAGGATTTTTCATCGACCTTTTCAACGCCGGGATCAGCGCTGAGGGAAATATTGAATGGGGCCTGGCCTTACCACCCGTATCCGTATCCTATGACGGAGCCGGAATTCTGGGACGACGACCAGACAGGAATGGTAAACGAGACCTTCGGAGTCCCCGGTGGTCAATTTCAAGAACCTCCATGTTCTGACGGATTATTTCCAGCAGGCCCATATGCGGACGGCCGGAGGGCAGGTGCGCCATATCATCCTTTCCGAGGAGGGCTTCACCTCTGACAGCATTTCCAGGGGAAAGGTATACGATATCCAGGCGGCGGCCTTCGCCTACTCCTATTATCTGGTGGACAATAACCCCTATATCGACGCCTTTATATTAAACCGTCGTGGACGCCATCACGGAGGGTGGAGACCTCCTGTGCCTTCGGGCTCTGGACCGTGGATATGTCCAGGCCGGATAAGGTGATCGCCGTAATGCCGAAGAATATCTACCAGGTATTTAAACATATCGATACAAGGAAATCCCTGCGGTATTCGGAGTTTGCAAAGTCCATTGTGGGAATTTCCGACTGGAGCGAGGTGATCCCTGGATTTGATCCGGAAAAGTACCAATAAACAATACCAATAAACGGAAAAAATATTTTTGGGAAATTGTAGAAAACGTGGAAATTCGGCCGGTTTATTGACAAATTTCCGGCAGTAGCCTATAATCGGAGCTTGAAATAAGCCGATCACTGACAGCATTTAATTAGAAAGACGACAGCTTGGTATAAGTCAGATGGCGTATGATTATAGGAGGATGGATCATGGCAAGAAAAACGAATGCTGCTGTGAAAGAGGCAACTGCAAAAACAACGGCCGCAAAGGCTGCGGCTGTGAAAGAAACAACGGTAAAAAGAGGTTCCGGCGACGGCTTCCGAAGGCAAGTCCGCAGAGCCGGCTAAGGAAGCTAAGAAGGCTCCCGCCAGAAAGACGGCTGCCAGAAAAGCTCCGGCTGCAAAGCCTGTGGAGGTAAAGAGCAGCGTTTACGTACAGTTTGCAGGAAAGGAATTTTCTGAGAGCAGCCTGACAGAGGCTGTGAAGGAAGCGTATACGGCTCTTGGAAACAGGGCGGAGGATATCCGGACCATTGATATTTATGTAAAGCCGGAGGAGAGTGTCGCTTACTATTCAGTAAACGGCCAGGGCTCCGATGAATTTAAGATCCAGCTGTAAAAACGGCGGATGGGAAGGCACTGGTTTTAAAGCCAGTGCCTTTTTAAGATCCGGATCCTCCGGCAGAAAAGCCAGAGCCACAGTCCAGCAAATACAGTAAGAAAAAATTCCAGGGCGCTGGAGATCATGAAGCCGGAAAGGACCAGGAGGGCGGCGGTGGCGGTGATGGCAAAGCCCAGAAGGCCCGTACACAGGGAAAAATGGCCGGGATACTGGAAATACAGCTTCAGATCCAGGCTGGTGATGGCCAGATAAAAAGCACTGTGGCCAAAAAAGGCCAGGGCCACATGGACAGAGGCCAGGAGCTTCATTTTTCCAGGTCTGTAAGGAATGAAAACGGAAACCAGCAGGAGAAGGAGGGCCAGGTCTGTCAGAGCCGCTTCCCGCTTCGAAGCCAGGCCGGCTCCAGCCATGGAAACGGCCCGTCGGATGAGAAAGCGGAAAAGCCTCCGGTGAGGAGGGCCCACAGGATTAGGAAAAATGAACCGGGGCTCTCGCTTCCTGCGACGGAAAAAGTTTGATGTGAGCCAGTTGGAATTGCCTGCGGCCAGAGCGGCTGCGGCAGGAATGAAACCAGGAAAATATTGCTGCCATAAACTTCCTCCTCCTGTTAGGATGCGCGGAAGGCGGGAAAGGATACGATGAAAAAATGGAAAACATAAGCCTCCCGGAGGCATTTGTGGAAAAGATGAGCAGGCTCCTGGGAGACGGGGCCGGAAATTTTTTTTGAGAGCTACGAAAGGGAGCGGAGCTTTGGCCTGCGGGTAAATCCTTTAAAGGCCGGAGAGCGGCTGCCAGGGCCTTTCGGGTCTGGAGCGGATCCCCTGGAGCCGGGAGGGATTTTTATTATCCGGAGGAGCTCCGGCCGGGAAAGCACCCGCTCCATGAGGCGGGAGCCTATTATATCCAGGAGCCCAGCGCCCAGGCGTGCGCCAGGCCCTGGATCCCAGGCCGGGGAGAACGGATCCTGGACCTCTGTGCGGCTCCAGGCGGAAAGAGTACCCATCTGGCAGGAAAGATGGAACAGAAGGGGCTTCTGGTGTGCAATGAGATCCATCCGGCGAGGGCGAAGATCCTGTCCCAGAACATCGAGCGCATGGGGATCGGAAACGCAGTGGTCACCAATATGGAGCCTGCGGGCCTGGTCCCTGGGTTCCGGGAGTTTTTCGACGGCATCGCCGTGGACGCTCCCTGCTCCGGGGAAGGGATGTTCCGTAAGGAGGAGAATGCAAAGGCTGGAATGGAGCCCGGCCCAGGTAGCCGTGTGCGCGGCCCGTCGGGACCAGATCCTGGACTGTGCGGCTGCCATGGTGCGGCCCGGCGGACGGATCCTTTATTCCACCTGTACCTTTCCCCGGAGGAAAAAACGAACAGACAGCGGCCCGGTTTCTGGAGCGTCACCCGGAATTCTGCCTGGAGAGGCCCCGTGCTGCCGGATTTTTTTTTCTGAGGGCAGGCCGGAGTGGGCGGAGTCTGTGGGCTCGAAAGAGCAGAGGGACGAGCTTAGAAAAACGGTCCGTATCTGGCCCTATGAGACCGGTGGGGAGGGCCATTTTATGGCGCTTTTTGTAAAAAACGGAGACGGGGCAGGAGATTCCGGCGGAATGGAGCCGACCGCAGACAGAAGGACGGAAGGAAGAAAAGGGAGGAGAAAAAGAAGGACAAGAGAGCCGGAAAAGGATCAGGGAGAGCTTATGGAGGCAGCCCGCTTCCTTAAGGGAGAACGTGCGGGAGCCGGACCGTCTCCTGGCTGGAAGGCGGTTCCTCACCTTTGGGGACAACGTATACCTGGTCCCGGAGGAAACGCCGGAGCTTACAAAGATCCGGGTGCTCCGGCCGGGACTCCAGGCGGGGACCTTAAAAAGGCCGTATGGAACCGGCCCATGCCCTGGCCCTGTTTCTTAAAAAAAGGAAGACGTCTTCCAGTGGGCAGAGCTTGGGACGGAGAGACCGCGGCAAAGTATCTCCGGGGCGAGGCTATAGGAGCCGGGGAGCTGGAGGCCGTTTCCGGAGGGATTTAAAGGGCTGGGTCCCGATGACTGTGGGACGGCTTTTCCCTGATTTGCCAAGGCGGACCGGGGAAAGTCCTTAAAAAAATCATTATCCCAAGGGCTTAAGGAGGCCGTAGGGAGATCTGGGTCTGCCCCAGGACGGGAAAAAGAAGGAAGCTCCTGTCCCGGAAACAGGCAGGCCATATCCTCCGGCAGAGGGGCAGAAAAGATCAGGACCTCTCCGTGAACGGATGGGGAAAGGAAAGTCTGACCGAATGCAGGGCCTGGCGGCGGATGTACCGGAAGTCGGGATTGTAGAGAAAGTCCCCGGGAAGGGGATGGCCGATATATTTCATATGGACACGGATCTGGTGGGTGCGTCCTGTCTCAAGACGGAGACGCAGGAGCGACAGATCCGTGTTTTTATTATACAGAAGCCGTTCATACCGGGTGGACGCGGCCTCTCCGTGGTCCGGGTCCGGGATCCGCTGGATGGCCGAGCCCTCCTTCCGCCCGATGGGGACGGAGACCGTTCCGCAGGCATCTGTTTTCCCACAGACAGCGGCCAGATATTCCCGGCAGATCTCCCGGCGCTCCACCTGGCCGGAGAGAAGGGAGGAGCTGAGCCCGTTTTTTGCCACCAGGAGAAGGCCGGACGTGTCTTTATCCAGACGATTGACCGCCCGGAACACGAAGGCTTCCTGTTTCTTTCTGAAATAGTCCGCCAGACCGTTGGCCAGGGTATTGCCGTGGTTTCCCTGGGAGGGGTGGACGGCCATTCCAGCTGGCTTTTTTACCACCAGGAGATGTGTATCCTCATACAGGATGTCCAGATCCATGGGAACGGGCTCCACAGCTGGGTGGAGCCCTTTTTTCCGCAACACGTACCTGGAGCTGGTTTCCGTCCTTCAGCACGCAGGTTGAAAAACGGCGGTCCTGTCCACAAAAAAAGCTGCCGGGAGTGTTTCTTAATCGGACCACCAGGCGGGAGGAATAGCCCCTGGACTTTAGGTATTCCGCCACAGTCATGCCGGCTTTCATTCCCGGTGATCCCGTAAGTAAATGTATTTTCCATAGGAGGGATTTACCACAGACCGCTGTTTCTGTAAAGAAAGGCCGGGGGGCGGCATATAGTTGCAGAAAGAGCAGGAGAATGCGGCCGGAAAGGGAGGCCGCAGAAGGATATATGAGGATCAGAAAAGCATACATACGGACGTTGACGGCGCTCCTGGCCCTGGCGCTCTGGCTGTGGGCCCATCCAGACAGAGGCGGTCCAGGCTCCGGGGGAGGAGGCTCCTGCGCCTTTGGAGCTGAGGGCCCGGGCGGCAGTGCTCATGGATGGGGATACGGGAAGGATCCTGTATGGAAAAACCAGGACCAGACCCTCCCCATGGCCAGCACCACCAAGATCATGACGTGCATCCTGGCTCTGGAAAACGCTTCCCTGGACGATGTGGTGGAGGTGTCCTCCTATGCAGCATCCATGCCGGATGTGCAGTTAAATAGCCGGGAGGGGAACAGTACCGGCTGGGGGATCTTTTGTATTCCCTGATGCTGGAATCCCACAACGACACAGCGGCGGCCATTGCAGAGCATGTGGCCGGGACCAGGGGAGGCCTTTGCGGACATGATGAACCAGAAGGCCAGGGACATCGGCTGCCGGGATACCTTTTTCATCACGCCCAACGGTCTGGATGCAGAGGACCCGGATACCGGCCGCATCCACAGCACCACGGCAGCGGAGCTGGCAGGGATCCTCCGGGTACTGTCTGTTCCAGTCTCCGGAGCGGGAGGGGTTTTTACAGGTGACCCGGGCGCCGTCCCACGCCTTTTCAGACGTCTCCGGGACCAGGACCTTTTCCTGCGTCAACCATAATGCCCTGCTGACCACCACGAAGGGGGCCATTTCCGGGAAGACCGGCTTCACAGCCGGGGCCGGCTACTGCTACGTGGGAGCCGTAAAAAGGGAGAGAAACGTTCATCGCAGCGCTTCTGGGCTGCGGATGGCCGCCTCACAGAACATACAAATGGGAGGACATGGGAAGGCTTCTGGCCTTTGGGGATGAAAAATTATGATTTTTATGAACTATTAAAGGAAACACCGGAGATTCCTCCCATACCTGTAAAAAACGGGATCGGAAGCCAGACCAGGCTTACAGTGGGATATCCGGAGCCGGCCTCCTTGAAAATACTGATGAACCAGAACGAGCCGGTGACCATAAAAAAGAAGGTGGCAAAGGAGCTTACGGCCCCGGTGGCAGCCGGAATGGCGGTGGGCCAGGTGGATTACTACGTGGGGAAGATCTGGTGGCCAGCTTTCCTGTGACAGCCTCAGAGACGGTGGGAAAATGGGATCTGGAATTTTGTGTGAAAACCCTTTTAAATGGATTTTTATTCTGTTATAATGGATGAAGTTTTATCAGATGAAGGAGGCAGAATACATGAAGACTAGCGCTTACAAGAGAAAAAGCCATCGGACTTTTTAAGAGAATACAATAAGGAGCCGTTCCATGTGCTTCACGGGCTGACCGTGGGAGGCGTTTTAAAATGGTACGCCAGAGAGCTGGGCTATGGGGATGAGGCGGACTTCTGGGAGATCTGCGGGATCCTCCACGACATCGATTTTGAGCAGTATCCGGAGGAGCACCTGCCTGGCAGCTCCCAGGCTTTTAAGGGAAGGCGGAGCAGAGGAGGAAGTGATCCATGCGGTCTGCAGCCACTGTTACGGCCACCATCCGGAGATCACTGCCAGCCCGGATCATGAAATGGAAAAAGGTCCTTTATGCGGCCGATGAGCTGACGGGCCTCATCGGAGCGGCTGCAAAGATGCGTCCGTCCAGAAGCTGCCAGGATATGGAGGTCTCCAGCCTGAAGAAGAAATTCAAGGATAAGCGGTTTGCGGCGGGCTGCTCCCCGGGACATCATCGCCCAGGGTGCAGAGCAGCTGGGCTGGGATCTGGCAGAGCTGATGGAGCGGACGATCCTGGCCATGCGCTCCTGTGAGGAGTCTGTGCAGGCAGAAATGGAAGCCATGGGCCTGGAAGCGTAAAAAGAGAGGAGCAGCCGGGGATAAGATCCTAAGGGGCTCCCATGACCCGGGCGGTCATCCGGTTGGGAAGACATACGATCATCTCTCCTCCTGGCTGACCTGTCCCTGGTCCATACAGATCTTATCGGGGCAGGGGAGGCTTCGGTGACCCAGGCTTTTTCCGTCCCGGATCACAAAGACATTGACGCCGCCCTGGTCATTTTTACCGTGTATTCCTGGTCCTTATGAAGCTCCAGGGTCTCCACCACGGTCCCGTCCACAGAAATTTCCAGGAACGCTGCCGGTCCGGAGTGGAAGGCCCGGTTCACGAGAAAGAAAAAGGAGCGCTGTAAGGGAGTACGGCTCCGGTCAGGAAAAGCTCCCTGTTTCCCTGCCTGTCTGTTTTTCTGGTCCATAGGATCTAATCCTTTCGTAAAAATTTTTCCATTCCGTCGGAATAGTGGATCTGATAATCCTCATCAATGAAGCAGGCATACACGCCGTCCATGGATTCCACCAGCTCCATGCCTCTGGAGAGTCCCAGGGAAAAGCAGGTGGTGGAGAGGGCGTCTCCGTCTACGGACCGCTCCGACAGGATCGTCACTGAGATGGGGCCGTTGTCATAGGGATAGCCGGTGGAGGGATCCAGGATATGGTGGTAATTTTTCCGTCCTCCACGAAATGGCGTTCGTAAACGCCGGAGGCCACTACGGAAAGGTCAGAGACCTCCACCTGGGCAAAGGTCTCGTTCCGGTCCGCAAAGGGCTTCTGGAGCCCCACGGTAAACGGCGTGCCGTCGGGCCGGCTTCCCACGCAGAGGACGTTCCCCTCCCAGGTTGATCATGGCGCTTTCCACGGCGGAGTCCAGGAGATACGCTTTCAGCTGATCGGCAATGTAGCCCTTGGCGATGGCGCCCAGATCGATGGAGGTGCCGGGATCCAGGAAGGTCGGGGTGCTCGGGTCCCGTCCAGCCGGAGCTTTTTTATAGTCCACCTTTTCCGGGCCTCCTCAATGGCCTCCGCCGGAGGGACCGACGGGGACGTCCCGCTGAAATTCCAGAGGGAGCTTAAGGGCTCGGTGGTGATATCAAAGGCCCCGCCGGAACGTTCCACAGTAATAGAGGGCTGTGGCCAGGAGATCCGTCATGTCGTCAGACAGGGGATACGTTCCCGTGGCGTCCTCCCGGTGGTTCAGCCGGTACACCTCGCTTCCGGACAGAGTGCGGCTGAAACGGTTTTCGTATTCCCGGCAGAGGGCCATGGCTCCGTCCAGGATGGACTCGTCCCTGGAATCGTAGATGGCGATATCCACAAAGGTATTCAGGAGAAAATCGGAGCGGTGGATGGGAACGTCTGCCGGAGAGCCGCCCGGCGGCTTTATAAAGCAGAGGGCCGCCAGAAGGATGGCAGCCCCCAGCACAGGCACCAGATGGGGAACCTTTTCATAAAAGATACCATTCTTTCTATTATAGATTTGGAACAGGTCTCATTCTAGCAAATGGGTCATGCAAAGTCAAGACGGGAGGAGCAGGGGAGATTGAAGAAAAATACGTCAGAAAGAACGGAGCGGGCGGCTCTTTACGGGCTTCTCACTGCCCTGGCCATGGTCCTGGGCTTCGTGGAGAGCTCGATCCCTATTCCGTTCCCGGTGCCGGGGATCCGCCTGGGACTTGCCAATTTGGTGACGGTGGCCGGGCTTTACCTGGTGGGGATCCGGGGAACGGCGGCGGTGACGGTGCTCCGCATCGTTCTCACGGGCCTTTCCTTTGGAAATCCGTACAGTATGGCCTATGGCCTTTCAGGGAAGCCTTCTAAGCCTGCTGGTCATGGGGGCAGCGAAAAACGGCAGTGGTTCTCTCCAGTGGGAATCAGCATCCTGGGGGGGCATTGCCCATAATGTGGGACAGGTCTCCTTTGCGGCTTTTATCGTCCGTACAGCAGGCGTTTTTTATTATCTGCCGGCGCTCCTGGCCGCCGGCTGTGGGCCGGAGCCGTCATCGGCGTGGTGGGCGGGATCCTGGCAGACCGGATCTCCCAATTTTTGAAAACCGGAATTAACGATTGTATTGTCTGCCGGGAACAGCTATAATTAAAGAAATGAATTTTTTTACGGGGAGTGGAAGTTATGAAAATGATCAGTGAAGCAGTCCGGGATCTGGTGCAGTACGGCCTGGATACAGGACTTTTAGATGAAGAGGACAGATATTACGCCAGGAACCAGATCTTAAGACTTCTGGGCCTTACAGAATATGAGGAGCCGGAAGAGCCGGAAAAAAACGCAGCCTGGAGGATATCCTGGAGACGCTTCTGGACTATGCGGCAGAGAACGGCCTTCTGGAGCATGACAGTGTGACCTACCGGGATCTTTTTTGATACGAAGCTGATGAACTGCGATGCCCAGGCCCAGCGAGGTATCAAAACGGTTCAGAGAGCTTTATGAGGCAGATCCAGAGGCAGCCACCAGGTATTTTTATAAGCTGAGCCAGGATTCCGACTATATCCGGAGATACCGGGTATGTAAGGATATGAAGTGGGTGGCAGATACGGAATATGGAGCCCTGGACGTGACTGTAAACCTTTCCAAGCCGGAAAAGGATCCCAAGGCCATTGCCGCCGCCAGGCAGGCCAAACAGAGCGGTTATCCCAAATGCCTTTTGTGGAGAACGTGGGGTATGCCGGGCGGGCAGACCATCCGGCCCGGGACAACCACCGGATCATCTCCCAACCATGGGCAGAGAGGAGTTCGGCTTCCAGTATTCTCCCTATGTATATTATAATGAGCACTGCATCGTGTTCAATCAGAAGCATGTGCCCATGAAGATCGACAGGAGCACCTTTGTGAAGCTGTTTGATTTTGTAAAAGCAGTTCCCCCACTATTTCCTGGGCTCCAATGCCGACCTTCCCATCGTAGGCGGTTCCATTCTGTGCCACGATCATTTCCAGGGCGGCTGCTATGAGTTTGCCATGGCCAAGGCCCCGGTGGAGAAGGAACTGGAGTTTAAGGGCTTTGAGGATGTGGAGGCGGGCATCGTCAAGTGGCCTATGTCCGTGATCCGCTTAAACGGGACGGACAGCGGGCGGATCGTGGACCTGGCGGATAAGATCCTAAAGGCATGGCGCGGGTATACGGACGAGGCGGCCTTTGTGTTCGCGGAGACCGACGGTGAGCCCCACAACACCATCACCCCCATCGCCCGGATGCGGGACGGCCGGTTTGAGATGGACCTGGTGCTGAGGAACAATATCACTACCAAAGAGCATCCCTGGGCGTTTACCATCCCCATGAAAAGCTGCATCACATCAAAAAGAGAACATCGGCCTCATCGAGGTCATGGGACTGGCAGTGCTCCCGGCCCGGTTAAAGGAGGAGCTGGCCCTTCTGGCTGGCTATATGACGGAAGGAAAGGATATCCGCAGCAGCGAGACCATTGCGAAGCACGCCGACTGGGTAGAGGAGTTCCTTCCCAAATATAAAACGGTGACAGAAGAGAATGTGATGGATATTTTAAAGACCGAGGTAGGACGCGTATTTGCAGAGGTCCTGGAGGACGCCGGCGTTTATAAGCGGACCGGAGAGGGAAGAGCCGCGTTCCTGCGCTTTACGGATTCGGTGAACGGCTGATTTTTGTCAAAATCCTTAACATTTCCATAAGAAAATGGGAACTGCTCGCCAACAGGAAGAAATTGTGATATATTATCTGTGAGGCGGCGTAGCCCTGCGCCGTTTCGCAGAAAGGATAAGGAGAACCATATGCTGAACGAAGAAAAGATCCGGATCATGACAGGGACCGCCATGTTTGAAAAAAGGCCGGGAGGGACATCCTTCCTGCCAGCCGGTATTTTAAGAGCGATTATGTCGGAGGCCGTATGATCCGCTCCTTCATTTTTTACACGTTTTCCAGTATGCTGTGCCTGGCCCTCTGGGTCCTTTATCAGATGGAGGACATTATGAGCACCATGGATGTGACCGCGCTCCTGGCGTCGGCAAAGCATGTGGCCTTATTCTATGCCGCCGGGCTTCTGGTCTATCTGGCTGTCACTTACTGGATCTATTCCCGACGGTATGAGCGTGCCAGCAAAGGCATGAAGATCTCATCGCCGCCCAAGCTGCGCCGTCTGGGAGAAAAATATGAAGCTCCCCTCTGTACAGGGAGAAAAATGAGGAGGAACGGCGCGTATGATGGGCCTTTTGGTATTTAAAGAAAAATTAAAGCAGCTATATGGAAAATACAACCGGTACATGATCCCGGCAGTGAAGTTCCTGCTGGGGGCTTCGTCCTTCTTTCTGATCAGCTCCAACGTGGGCTTCATGGCCAGGCTTAAGAATCCCCTGGTGCCGGTGGTGATGGGACTGGTGGCGGCAGTGGTGCCCTGCGGAGTCACAGCATTTTTCGCCGGCTGCTTTCTGATCGCCCACGTTTCCCAGGTATCCCTGGAGGCGGCGCTGATCATTGCCGTATTTATGCTGGTGGTCATGATGCTCTATTATGGCTTCCGTCCGGGAGACGGCTACCTCCTGCTTTTTGACGCCCATGATGTTTTTTCTTAAGGGTCCCCTATGTGATCCCTCTGTTCGTGGGCCTTTTCCGGCAGCCTGGTATCCATTGTCCCTGTGAGCTGCGGCGTATGCATTTATTACATTATGATGTATCTGGAAGCAGAACGCCGGCGTGCTGGGGGAAGCTCCATGTCAGAAATGGCGGAGCGCTTCATCGTCATTGTCCAGAGCCTCTTCGGGAACCAGCTGATGGGTCATGGCAGCGGCTTTGCGGCCGGTGTGCTGGTGGTGTTCTGATCGAACCTGTCGGTGGATTATTCCTGGTCCATTGCCATCATCGCCGGAGTGATCACCCAGCTGGTGGTGATCTTCATCGGGGACTTTTATTTTAACCTGCCGGTCGCCATCGGTCCCATGATCCTGGGGATCCTGGTGTCTGTGGTCCTGGCTCTGGTCTACCAGTTTTTCGTGTTTGCGGTGGATTACACCAGGACGGAATATTTACAGTATCAGGAGGACGACTACTATTATTATGTGAAGGCGGTGCCGAAGATCACCGTCTCCCAGCCGGATGTGAAGGTACACCGGATCTCTTCGAGAAAATCTTCCAGACACGAAAATCCAATTAAACAAATAAAACTGGGATGGAGGTGAAAGTATGACAGAATTTCTTGGACGCATATATTCTGGCTGGCGTTCATACCAAAGATCACTTGGGAAACCTGTTTGAA
>VOFI01003503.1_pt1 | contig 11779 bp, 23 predicted proteins | sample 5384131 | NCBI WGS metagenome assembly VOFI01 (sample SAMN12384728, study PRJNA508395) | human gut metagenome | isolation source: healthy gut H | host: Homo sapiens
CGGACGGTCCGGGGAAAACGTTTACCGGCATCAGGTGATCAAGGCGCTCTCAAGACCGACTATGAAAGGAGCGCTTTTCGTCCGTCAACAGCGAAGGTGGTCAGGCGGGGAAGACGGCCGGGATCACCATGGCTCTGACCAATCCCTTGATGAACCTCTTTTGAATGTGGGTCTAACCGTCGTCATTATCGTGGGCGCGTTCCGGGTCGACAGCGGGCTGACCCAACCGGGCAAGATTCTGGCCTTCCTCACCTATTTCACCATCATCCTCAACGCCATGCTCTCCATCACCCGGATGTTCGTCATGCTGTCGAAGGGAACCGCCTCAGCCGAACGGATCGCAGGTGCTGGACACGCCAGGAGGATCTGGCCCTCCTTCCTTCGGACGACCGGATGGGGCGTATCATCATATTTCGAGCATGTTTCCTTCTCCTATAAAAAACCAGGCCCTGACCGATATCTCTTTTCGCCTGGCCCGCGGAAACGCCTCGGCATCATCGGGCGCGACGGGCTGCGGGAAAAACACGCTGGCCGCGCTGCTGATGCGCCTGCGCGAGCCCGGACGCAGGGAATCAGGATCCAACAGGACGGGTGGCCAGTCTGCCGCCGGAGGGCTGCATACCCGGTTCGGCGTGGTGTTCCAAAATGATTTTTTCTCATGGAGGACACCATCGCGGGCAACATATCTTTCGGCCGGGGCCTCTCCCGGGAACAGATCGCGGCGGCGCCGCCTGTGCGCAGGCGGAGTTCGCTTTATCCAGGTCGCTGCCCGACGGATTACGAACACCGGCTGACGGCCGGGGACCAACCTAAGCGGCGGCCAGAAGCAGCGCCTCCTCATTGCCCGTGCTCTGGCCGGCGATCCGGAAATCCTGATCTGGACGATTCCTCGAGCGCGCTGGACTACAAAACCGATTCCCTTCTCCGTCGGGCCCTGGCCAGTATCCGATGTCACCACCATCATCATCGCCCAGCGGGTCAGTTCCATTCGGCATGCCGACCATATCCTGGTACTCGAGGAAGGACGAGAGCTCGGATACGGCACCCATCCGGAGCTGATGGAGTCCTGTGAGCTATCGGGAGATCAGCCGGTCGCAGATGGGAGGTGGCGAGGTTGCCCTAAGGGTCCCCCGTGGAATCCCCGAAAAGCCTCAGGACCGCAAGAAGGTCCTGATCCGTTTGTGGGGATATCTGTACCGCTTCAAATGGATGGTGCTGGCCGCCCCTTCTGCTGACGGTCGCCAGCAACCTCTTCGCCCTGGTCGGTCCCACCTTGTCCGGGACGGGCCATCGACGCCATCGGCACGGCCCGGGGGGGTGGATTTCCCCGTGGTGTTCTATTACTGCGGGCTGATGATCGCGTTTTATCTGCTCTCTTCCCTGCTGGCCTATATTCTTTCGGTTCTGATGATCCGATTGAGCCAGAAAGTGGTTTTCCAGATGCGGGAGGATGTCTTCCGCCGCCTGTGGAACTGCCAGTGCGGTATTTCGACAGCCATCAGACCGGCGACATCATCAGCCGCATCTCCTACGACATCGACACGGTGAACGCCTCCCTTTCCAACGATCTTCTCCAGGTAGCGACCAGTGCTATCACCGTGGGGGATCCCTTGTGATGATGCTGGCCATATCGCCGATGCTGGTTCTCGTTCTTCGCCGTGACGATCCCCATTTCCATCTTTTTACCCGGTATATGACCCGCAAGGTGCGCCCGCTTTTCCGCAAACGCTCGCTCAAGCTCGGAGAACTCAACGGCTTTGTGGAAGAAATCATCACCGGACAGAAAACGATCGAAGGCCTACCACCAGGAACAGAACCCATGACCGGCCGTTTCGACGTCAAAAACAAAGGAGGCTGTCGACGCCTATTACAACGCCGATTACTACGGGAGCATGACCGGGCCGTCGGTGAATTTCATCAACAACTTGTCGCTTGCCTTAATCAGCATGTTCGGCGCCCTGCTGTTCCTGTTCGGCGGGCTTGGCCTCGGCGCGCTTTCCTCGTTTGTGCTCTATTCCCGCAAGTTTTCCGGGCCGATCAACGAAATCGCCAACATCATCAGCGAACTGCAGTCGGCCTGCGCGGCGGCGGAGCGGGTTTTCCGCCTCATCGACGAGCCCGCCGAACCGGAGGACCGGGCAGAAGCGGCTGTGCTGGCCGATGTCCCGGCGAGGTGGAAATGGCGCATGTCCGGTTCGGCTATCTGCCGGATAAAACCGTGATCCACGATTTGAACCTGCGGGCCGAGCCGGGAAATCTGGTGGCCATCGTGGGCCCGACCGGGGCAGGGAAAAACCACCATCATCAATCTCCTCATGCGTTTTTACGATCCCGACGCCGGATGCCATCCGCCTCGACGGCCATGAGATACGGCAGGTGACCCGAAAGAGCCTGCGGCTTGCCTATGCCATGGTCCTGCAGGACACTTGGCTCTTTCACGGGACGTATTCGACAACATCGCCTATGGCAAAAAGCCGCGACGCCGGATGGTGGTAGGCGGCCGCCAAAGCCGCCAGGATCCATTCGTATATCACCCGTCTGCCTGAAGGCTACGATACGATCTCAATGAGGACGGTATGAATATATCCCAGGGGCAGAAACAGTTGCTGACCATCGCGCGCGCCATGCTCCTCGACGCAAATATGCTGATTCTGGATGAAGCGACCTCCAACGTGGACACGAGGACGGAGATCCAGATTCAGGAGGCGATGCGTGCCTTTGATGAGGGGCAAGACCTGCTTCGTCATCGCCCACCGCCTTTCCACCATCCAGAACGCGGATACCATTCTGGTGGTGCGGGACGGCGATATCGTGGAACAGGGCAACCACCAGTCCCTGATGGAGAGCGGCGGCATCTACGCCGAGCTGTACTGTTCCCAGTTCCAATAATTCCGAAAGGCGGCGCCCGCATCAAACGGGCGCCGCCTTAGCTTTCATTCCCCCCGATGCGTTCCCAGGAAAAAAGCGCGCCCGGGTCGTTTTTCGAGGGATTGTACTCCTCGTGACCGAGAATATGCGACCGGTCCCGCCGTATGGCCGGATAGCGGTAGAGGATATCGTCGAGCAAAAAGACGAAGCGATGCGTACTGCGCGTCGGTGAAGCCGATCCAGCCGGGATCCAAGGCGGCATATTCCGCCGGCGTCACGTACAGGCTCATTTTCTCTTCCGTGCCCATTCCCAGCAGCTCGATGCCGATCGCATACTGATTCATCCGGTTGGTATAGCGCCCATCCCGCTGCCAGGTCCCCTTGCCCGCGTGCCAGGCGGCCCTTTCCTCCGGGATCAGGCGATGGATGCTGCCCTCCCGGTCGATGATGTAATCGGGTCGATACGCCGCCGTCCAGCAGGGTAGCGCGGCAGCTCTCCATATTGTAAGGGGATCGGCCGGATTGGTCACCAGTGCGCTCATGAAATGGAGGACGACATGGGAAATCGACTCCTCCCTGTCGCTGGAGTACTGTTCGACCGGCAGAAGGGCCTCCAGGATCACCGGCTCCGGAGGGCGCTGCGCGGCCGGCGGTACCGAGCCTTCCAAAACGGAGGAAGCAGCCTCGGCGGGACCGGATACCGGCGGGGCCGTCACACCCTCGGCATCCGGAAAACGCCAGCAGGGCCGCTGGCAATATCCAGGACAACCATCGTTTCATACGTATGATGCACCCCTCCCAAAAATTGATGTACGGTTCGGGCGGCTTTCACGCCGCATATCCAACTGCTCCGGCCGCTTCCAAAAGGCCGTGCTCACAGGATGATGCTCGGCGATAAACCGGTACGGGCTTTGACGACAGGACGCCTCCGTTTCCCGATGTCCCCGCCAAGGGACACGCCGCTTACTGGTATTGTAGCATAATGGGAGGCGGCCGGCCATCCTTTCGCAGAGATTCATTGACATTCCGGCTGTTTTCCAGTAGTCTTGATCTATGCACTGGATCTATACACCGGCATCCTGCCGTCCTTTTCCCACGGGAGAGCGGTGGCGCGGAGTTCAAAGGAGGTTTAAACTTTATGAAAAAATTGGCATTGTATGCGCCGGCGATACCGAGCTGCAGCCCTTTCTCCCTCATATCGAAGAGGTGAAGATCACCGAGCATGCCACGCTGCGGTATTATGAGGGGACGATCCGCCGGGTCCCTGTCGTCGCCTTGTACAGCGGCGTATGCAAAGTCAACGCGGCGATCGCGACCCAGATCCTGCTCGACCGCTTTGCCGCCCACATCGTCGTAAACGCCGGTACCGCCGGAAGCATGGACGATACGGTACGGCTGTTCGACACCGTGATTGCGGAACGGATGGCCTATCACGATGTAGCCGACGATATTTTAACGGACTTCCATCCGTGGATGCCCTCGGTTTATTTCCGGGCCGATGACCGGCTTTTTAGAGCTTGCCAAGCGATATGCCGGGCAAGGAAAACACCCGATTCATTTCGGATTGAGCGTCACCGGCGAGCGGTTCATCGAGCATGAAGAACGGGACAGGATCCGGCGGGACGGCCATCCGCTGTCGGTCGACATGGAGACGGCCAGCATCGCACATGTTTGCTATGTCAACCGCATCCCGTTCCTGTCGGTACGGACGGTCACGGATACACCGGCAGAGGACGGCATCGCCTATTTTGAGGAAAAACTGCGAAAAAAGCATCGGGCATATCCGCCGGTATCGTGATGGATCTGCTGGAGCCTTTTGCACAGATTTCCTGATCCGTCTGTCATGCCGGTAACGGCTGACCGCTTTGGGTATCCCGCTTATACGAAATAAAAAAGGGTGGTCTGAATGAAAGTTTCAAAAAAGGGCGTTGCTGCTTTTATCGCTGGATTGGTTTGGGGATCGCAGGGGGAAATATCCTGCGCATCGGGTTCGCCGCGTATACGGCATACTGGAGCGTGTGGAACGTTTTGATCTCTTTGGCGGTCTATCTGGCTTTTGAGCTGTGCATCTTTTCCCGTATGGTCCGCAAACATACCGCGCGTATCCTGGGTTACGCGGAGGAACGGCAGTTTTTTCTCAAGTTCTTTGATGTCAAGGCTTTCTGCATCATGGGATTCATGATCGCGATGGGGGTGGGACTGCGGGTATCGGGCTTATGCCCCGATGTCTTCATTGCCGTTTTCTACACGGGGCTGGGAGCCTCTCTTGTGACTGCCGGGATCCTGTTTTTGAGGAATTATATCCAAGCTGGGGCGGCCGGTACCGAGGACGCCGGCCAGGGTAAGGAAGAAACCGACGGCGATGCGTAGGAGTATCGGATGGAAAGGCCGTCTTTTTTACTTATGATATTTTTCCGCCCGACTGAATCTGCATGGACCGGTAGAGCTGTTCGAGCACCATCACCCGCGCGCGAGCTGGTGAGGAAAGGTCATGGGGGACATGGAGAGCCGCAGCCGGGCCGTCTGTTTGACCTCCTCCGACAAACCGAAGGAGCCGCCGATATAGAGCGCGATGTGGCCGGCCCCCTCAACCGCCCATTTCCCTATGGTCTCCGCCAGCTTTTCGGATGACAGCCGTACCCCCTCGATACAGGGCGATTCCTGCCGTTCCCGTGGGGGGTCCGGTCCAGGAGCGCCGTCCCTCAGCCTGGATTCCTTGGAGGATCTGGGCCGGGGATGGCGCGGAGGGCAGCCTCTCCTCCTCCACTTCCACGATCTGGAGCTTCAAGAATCCTCCCAGACGGCGGCTGTATTCCTCGCATGCGGCCCGCCACGCCATCTTTAAGACGGCCGACACAGAGCAGCGTGCAGCTTAGCATCGTCTTTCCTACTTTTTTTGGAAATAGTGCCTATATGCAGTATACCATGGCAGCCGGCCGGCTTTCATTGCTTTTCAAACAGAGATCAAAAACCCAAAGATTTTTCACATCGATATCTCACGAAGCCTCTATGAAAGCAGGACATCCTGTGGTATACTGGTTTTGTCCAATCCTTTCACCGAAGAACGGTTCCAGCCGATCTGATCGGATAGACGGTGGTCTGTCCGGGTGAGCGTCAACCCATGCAGGCCCGTGGAGGATGTCCTATGAAAAAACACGATCTGACCGATCTGGTTCAAAAAACAAAAACCAGCAAATCCACTATCAGCCGTGCGCTCAACCATTGCCCGGGGGTTGATCCTCAGACGCGCAGGCGGATATTGGAGGCTGCTGGGCCGCAATCCTCTTCCTCCGATGCCGATTTGGTGATGATCCTGCCCGATACCCCCCGCTATTTTTGGAATCCCGCCTTTACGGCGCTGCAGGCGGATACAGCGGATATGCGGCGGCGTTTTCATCTCTACTCCGCCTCTATGATACAAGTGAGGTCGGATTGTATCTGGAACAGGCTGCCAGGCACAGAAGCGCGTCCTGATGCTGCTTTCGGTCGCAGATACACCGGAAACCTGTCCTGCTTCATGCCTATGCCGGGAAAATCCCTCTTTCTTCCTCTCCGAGTATCTCGATGTCCCCGGGACATTCTACATAGGCAGCGACGCACACGAGGATGGAAAACGGCTGGGTGAAGCCTATTTGGCCCATTTTCGCCGCTTCTCCCGTGTGGTCTGCCTTTCCAGCCACGCCAACGGAACGGGCGCCGCCGTTTGGAAGGATTTACCGGAGCGCTCCTGAATGAGGGAAGCCCGCCGCCCTGCTCCATCGCCCTGCCCTCGCCTGGAAAGTCCCTGCCGGCCCAGCTCGCCCGTCTGCTTCACGACTCTTATCCGGATGGATTCGACTGCATCGTGTGCGCGGATGGATTTCTTCCCCAGGTCTGTCTGGCCGTACAAAAGCTGGGGCTGCAGAGGCAGGTGATCTGCCTGGGGTTTGAAAATCCGCCGGGCAACCATCCTTTATCTTGAATCCGGGATGATCGCCGCGTATGTGGAGCAGGACATCGTCACACAGTGCCGCACCGCGGTCACTCTGGCGAGACAGTTCCTCGAAACCGGGACCTATCCGGCGTCTAAATACACCTACTGCCCCTCTTCCCTGACGATCAATCCCCTGGCGCTTGAATGAAACGGGTTTCTCCCACCAGACTCCCCGTCTTCATTATTTCTTCCACTTTCCTCCGTTGTATCTTTTCCAAAAACGGCGTACAATACCATCAGAGCTTTACCGGGGAGGTTGCATCCGATGGAGACGTGTATCAAAGTAGCTTCATTCAATATCGCGGGATTCCCGTTTTCAAAGGCGCACATAGCTGGCGGAACCGCCGGGAGCTGGTGGCCGACATCATCCGAAATCGGGGCTGGCGATCATCGGAGTACAGGAATTGCTTCCCACAATGCGGGAGGATCTGGGTGAGCTGCTCCGGGGATACAGCATCTTTGGGGACGGCCGCAAACGTGACCGCGACAATGAACAGTCGGCTATCCTGCTGCGGGACAACGATACGAAGCTGCTCGGCGGCCAGACATTCTGGCTTTCCAAGCATCCCGAACGGTCGGGCAGCCGCGCGTATTTTGCTATGTTCCCCCGTATCTGTACGATGTGTGAGGTGTATGTGCTGGAATATGGCCGGTCGATCCGGGTGTTCAACACCCATTTCGACCATATCTGCGGCCCGGCCCGTACACTTGGGGTGCGGATTATCCTGGAGTATATGCACCGGATGAATGAGCGCGCCCCTATGCCTTCTATCCTGATGGGTGACCTCAACGCTTCGCCGGACAGCAAACCCATCCGGATCCTGCGGGAGAATCTCCACACCTATCCCGACATCCATTTAAACTGTGCCTACGATCTCGAACAGAACCGGGTATCCGTCAACACCTACCACGGGTTTTCCGGACGTATCACCCCGCATCCTCCTATCGACTATATCTTTGTCAGCGATGAATTCGTGGTCCGGGACACCTGTCTCGACACCACCCATACCGGCGGCCTGTATCCTTCCGACCATTTTCCCCTAGTGGCGGTGTTGGAGCTCAAAAAGCAGAACGCGGTGTTGGCGGGATAATCGGGACTGAAGCAAACGGGGAAAGCGGCCGATCGGCCGTTTTCCCGTTTGCTTTTATATGGGGCCGGTCATCCGCCATTACGGGATCCCACAATGGCCCTAAAAATCCAAGATCGGGGTTGGGGGAAACTCCCCGACGGTTCTTTCCCCTTTTCCTTTATAATAATCCGGGGCAAATGCGTGAGCATTGGCGGGGACCGAAGGCAGACCGCGCATGTTCCTATCCGCGTGCAGTCCGGCCCTTTGCGTCAAGAAAAGGGGGCCCTAGGCCAGAGTTTTTGCGGTATGTCCGCGCATACGGTGCAATCAAATCCGATAGATCCCTTTATGTGGCTAACCTCCCCTTTCTCCGCGCGGAGAAAGGAGGCAAAGAAGCGCCAAGGAGGCTCCTCTTTGGACCCTCCAGTTAGTGGTTTTAATCTTTATGAAACTGACCGGCGCGGGATTTCGCGCCGGTCGTCGTTTTATTTGGTTCCGAAAAATCCGGTCGCCGGCATCGCCGAGGCCGGGCACGATATATCCATGGTCATTGAGATGCTCGTCCAGAGACGCACAGTATACCTGCACGTCGGGATGGGCTGCCTGCAATGCCTCCAGCCCTTCAGGCGCGGCAATGATGCACATGAACTTGATGTTCTTCGGGCCCCGCTTTTTAATCTGGGCAATCGCGTCAACCGCCGATCCGCCGGTGGCGAGCATCGGATCCAGCACGATCACCTCCCGCTCCGAATGTCGCCGGGCAGCTTGCAGTAATATTCCACCGGCTTGAGGGTTTCCGGATCGCGGTAAAGACCGATGTGCCCCACGCGAGCAGCGGGCACCAGCTCGAGCGCACCCTCCACCATGCCCAGGCCCGCCCGCAGGATGGGCACAAACGCGAGTTTCCGCCCCGCAATCACCTTGGATTTGGTGATGGTAATGGGGTTTCCACCTCCACCGCACAAGGGAGATCCCGTGTCGCCCTCATAGCACATCAGCTGGGTGATCTCCTGAATCAGCTCCCGGAACTCCTTGGACCCCGTGTTTTTGTCCCGCAGCAGGGTGACCTTTGTGCTGGATCAGCGGATGGTCGGCGATGAACGCTTTGTTTGACATGACGAAACCTCCCGATTTTTACATCTATACTGCATAATTCAGTTCCCTTGCTCAGGGAGCTTGCCGCCTGGCCCGCAGCTCCTCGTTCGGCCTGGGGCAGCGGCAGATACCGCGGCATAAGCCCGTCCGCCGTGATAAGGCCGCCTTTCCCAGCGACCATGGCCGCTTCCAGAGCCACCCCCGCCGCCTGTTGGTAAGCAGCGTTTCGGGTGCCAGAATCAAGCCCGGCACCTTGTCCCTCAAAGCATTATAGCACTATTTCCGCGCCGTCTCCAACTATAAAAATGGATTTTTTCGCAAATTCGGAAGATTTTGAAGCCGTCCGCCCACTTCCTCTATGGTTAGGGGCCTCGTCGGGCGTCAGCCGGGATATCCGTCCTTTTCGCAGGCAAATGACGCCGTATAGATCTGAGCGCAGCGGGCATCCATAGCGGGCAGTACCAGTCCTCCAAAGGCAGTCCCTCAATCCCAGGTTTTCGCCATGGCGGCGAGGGTGGAAACCCCATGGGAAAGGCCAGCCCTTTGACGGCCGACCGCTGATCCGGCAATCCCGGAAGGAACCCGCTGACCGGCGGAAACCCCGCATGGCGGAGACAGGCCGCAGCATTGCCCACCATTGGGAGTGAGTGTCTGGCTGTGTGTCAATCCCGTATGTGCTGCTGCACTTGCCAAGCCGGTTCGTCCCCTTCGGGTTCCAACGCAGCAAGGCGCAGGGAGGCCGGTCCCGCCGACGATTCCAGCGCCAGAATGAGCTGCTGGCCCTTTCCCGGTTTCATCCATCTGTGTCGTGTTCATCCGCACCTGTCCTCCCTCCACGCCTGTGACCGTAATCCGGCGCTTTGTCTCCCCCAGCGCCTCGAACCGCACCCGGATGGCGTCGGGGGGCAGGGCGGCTTCGATGTTCTCGCTCCATTCCACGGCGAGAACCGCTCCCCGGCCGATATAGTCAAAGAAACCGGTGGAGTCGAGATCCTCCCACCCGTTCACACGGTACATATCGAAATGCACGAGAGGCGGCGTGCCCCCATATTCGTGCACCAACGCGAAGGTCGGGCTCGATACTTCGGCCGAAAGGCCCATCCCTTCGGCCATGCCGCGGACAAACGCGGTTTTTCCCATTCCGAGGCCGCCGTACAAGGCCACCACACTGCCCGGATGCAGCCGGGCGGCCAGCCGGGCTCCCGCCGCCTCCGTTTCCCTTTCAGAACAGGTTTCCCACTGCACGGCCGCCCTCTCCCTTCCTCAAAAGATAAACTTTTCTTAAACTATACCACATTTTTCATAAAGTGGGAAGACGGAAACTTTTGAATAGCGGCGCAAAAACGGTATAATACTCCTAATGTGAGCAGTTGGAAAGAAATTCCGGTTGCCGGCTTCAGACCAAAGAGTTTTCGCAAGCCCCAAACGGCAGGTACGAGTCGCTGCACGGGGCTGGCGGGCCACGCATTGCTGGTTTGCGAAAAATCTGTGTAATCCCGAAAAAGCATGACTTTTGCGGACCTCTAAAAGTGTCGGAACGGATTACATATGTTCAAAGTTATCTTCATCGTTACAGGAGGCCGCCTTGAAAAACACTCAGAAAAAAATCACCCGCGCGGTGGGGATGTTCATACGGCAGACCGACCGTCTCCTCATCATACTCTGTACCCTCGCGGCTTCCTACGGCTTTTTGCTGGTGTATTCCGCCACGACAAGCGCAGGGGGCGGCTTTTCCGACTGCCTGATGCAGCTCGTCTGCATCGCGCTGGGCATCGTCGCCGCCCTGGTCATATCCAGGCTGGATTACGAGTTCATCGCGTCCCTCTGGCCCTTTCTCGCCGGAGTATCGGTGTTGCTGGTGCTGCTGACCTTCACCTCCCTGGGGTACAGTGTGCCCGGTACTGACGATCAAAACTGGCTGGAAATCCCTCTGGGGCCAAAGACCTTTTTTCTCTTCCAGCCGTCCGAGCTTCTCAAAATCGCGTTTATCATCACCTTTTCCTTCCACCTCTCCAGGGTCCGCGAACATATCAACCGGCCGCTGACCGTCCTTCTTCTGTGCGCTCACGGCCTGTTTCCGGCCCTTCTGGTTTTCGCGCAGGGGGACGACGGCACCGCCGCCATCTTCCTCTGCATTTTCATGGGGATGATGTTCGCCGCCGGTCTCAAACCCCTTTATTTCCTGATCGGGTTTGCAGGGGTTTTGGGGCTTGTCCCGGTCCTCTGGAGCCGTCTGACGAGAACAAAAAGGCACGGTTCCTGAGCATCGTTTTCGTCGATCAATATGTGGAAAGCACCGGCTGGCAGCAGCAGCTCGGCCTGACGGCTATGGGATCCGGCCAGCTGTGGGGGGGGAAAGGGGGCATCATCGCCCGAACAACGACTTCATCTTCAGGCGGGGAGGAGGAGGCATCGCCCCTGTTGGTGCTGATCGTGCTGGCTATTTCCGCAACGCCATGGCGGCCAAAAACCGCCTGGGCATGTTCATATGCGTGGGTACTGTCGCTGATCGGCTTCCAGTCGGTGATCAACATCGGGATGACTGTCCGGCTGCCGCCTGTTCTCGGCACTCTCCCCTTCTTCAGCTCGGGCGGCAGTCGGTCCTCACCCTCTTCCTTGGTATCGGCCTGGTCCTGAGCGTCCATCATTTCAGCCATGCCGAGGGAAACCATTTTCACCAAACGTTTTAAAAGCCCGCCGGCCTCGCCCACTCTGGAAGGGGCCTCTCCTTTCCGGAGAATCAAGCGGGGATTGATCGCTTGATAGGACATCA
>VOFI01004050.1_pt1 | contig 11764 bp, 20 predicted proteins | sample 5384131 | NCBI WGS metagenome assembly VOFI01 (sample SAMN12384728, study PRJNA508395) | human gut metagenome | isolation source: healthy gut H | host: Homo sapiens
CATTCACGTTCTGTCTTTCCTACATTTAAGAAATGACGATATTTCTTTGCCACAGTTTCCAGATCCTTCATATCAGCATCTGAATATGTGAGCCATGCGTTTGGACGTTCCATAATCTATATCCACCTTTCTCCTGTTTTTTCATTTTACACAGGGAAAATAATCCCTGTGTTTTCCTCATCAAAATTCATTATAGCGTATAACCAGGTAAAAAGCTACTGGCAAATAGGTTTTCTTGCACAAATCTTTTGTCGCGCAGTCCAACACTTTGCACTGCCTTTTTTTGATATGGCCAAATCCGGTTCAAGGTCTCCTATATCGGTTAAAACAAGCATATACTTCCTGTCGTCTTGGCACTGCATAGCCGCAGGAAGTATATCCTTCTGACAGAAAAGACAGCCCTTCTTTTTTCCAATTTACTGCAAAGCAGCTCCACAATTTCCGGCAGTGTTCTTTTCCCATCAATCAGTTTTTCCACTGCATATTTCAGCAACGCTCCTAAAGCTCCTGTCTGCTCACTGTCGATCAGCTGTTCCACATATCGCAGATCCACTTCCTGTTTTCCAATGGAAAAACCATCTCTGCCATGTACCTTTACTTTCAGCCTTTCCGGCTTATCCTGCGCCTTAGAATGACCGTAATAAGCCTTCTTGGAACCGTTCAAGAGCGTATTTTTTGACATGATGCGATGGCTTTGTGGTGCTTTAAATCCAGCTGCCATATTCTCATCTAAAGGATAATCCCTACAAAGATCCCGGACTTTTTCTGTGATATCTACCGGCATATAATTATCCATCTGGATCACAATATCTGCAATATGGAAAAAAGCCCCGGAGCTTCCGGCAACCAGAATTGTGGAAATCCTCCTTTTCATACAGATCCCGGGCACGTTCCAGAAATGGGGTGATCGGCTCTTTTTCCCGGCTGATCACATGCTGCATAAAGGCGTCTCGCACCATAAAATTAGTGGCAGAAGTATCTTCATCCAACAGAAACACCTTGCTTCCTGCCTCTATTCCCTCCACGATTCCTGCGGCCTGGGAAGTACTTCCGCTGGCATCTTCCGTAGAAAAACAGGTGGTATCTTTTTTATTGGGAAGGTCATTTATAAACAGGGAAATATCCACATCTTTCACAAATCTGCCATCCTCAGAACGCAGCTTCTGGGCTGTGGAATCCGTGATCACATACTCTCTTCCATCTCCCTGGATGTGGTTATACACGCCCAGTTCCAATGCATTCAGAAGGGTAGATTTGCCGTGATAACCACCACCAACGATCAACGTGATTCCCTTAGGAATTCCCATTCCGGTTATTTTTCCCTTATGGGGAAGCGCCATAATCACCCGAAGACTTTCCGGCGAAGAAAATGTCACGCTCCCCTTCATCGGCTTAGATGAAATACCACTCTCTCTTGGCAGAATCGCGCCGTCATTTACAAAAGCAACCAGGGAACGCTTCTTTAATTCTTCCCTGATATACGCCTGATCTTCTGCCAGGAAAATAGTATTTTCCAGATCTTTTCCACTCAAATTTCTGTATACAAATGCTTTTTTTCCACACAAACCGGGAGAAATTCAAAGAATATTTTCTCCAGTTCTCCCGCATTTATAGTACGTCCATTTGCCGGAAATCCTACAAAAACCGGACGGTAATCCCCTGCTCTGTAATCTCACAGGCCGTTCGCTCCAGCACCTCCTGACCGCATCTGGTCACAGAAATAAGTCCGCTTTTTTCCAGAGCCTTTTGCCCGAAAAGTATAGCGGTTCACCTGCTGTTCAAACCGTCTGGTAAGATAGTCTGCCAGAGTAATTCTGGTCAGTTTATCTTTATAATATTCCGCTGGAAATCCAGCTTCTCTGTGAAAAAATTTTCACACTGACATGGGACGGTGACGCAAATGGATCGCCCTGTACATGATCAATTGACAAAACATATTTCTTAAACTGATATGCCCCTTTCAGGGATTTATAGGCAGGATAGCTCTTCCGATTGATGGAACGAAGCATATCCTGCAGCTGATTTGATGACTGCATAAGTACCTCCATTGTCTATATGTTTCCTATTTACTATAGACAATATTTCCGGACTTGTCCAGCCAGGATTTTCCTCTTGTGTTACTGTTCACCCGTTCACAGCAACGCACTCCGCGATGCACAGAAATCATGCATTCGCATGATTTCGCGCCGCAATTCTCGGGTTTTCTGTGAACTACATTCACAAAAAACACCTCGCGGAACGTCACCAGTGAATAGTAACCCTCTTGTTCAAGTTCACCTTTCGCACATTTTCCCACAACGTAAAACCACCGCCCAGTCAGCGTTCTTGCCAACAGACGGTGGTTTATTTATACATTTTAGGGAAAGGAAAGAGTTTTTTCTTAAGAGTTCTTTCTCTTAAGATGTATATATCATACCGCATAATTGTGAAAAGCATTTGTCCAAATTATAATTTTTTCTAAAATTTCTAAAATGAAAATAACTAATTCGTAACTGACATCAAAATTCCATCCCTGTTCTTCCCATTGTGTCCTGTTTTCAGATCATAACGTTTCATTATCTTCTGAAAGTCAGAACATAACTCTTACCATCCGTTAATATTATGAAGATTACTGTTCACGCCCTTCACAACAACACGCTTCTCAATGCACAATGTCAGTCGTGTCTCTGTTCCTCATTTCCATACGCCTCGCAAAATCTTGCAGCGAATGCCGGTGGTTCGTTATTGGCATAAAGGTGGGAAATATCGCCGAAGGAGCTCATGCGGAAAGCTGCTATTCCCTGACGGCGTTCTTCTGTGATCAAAGTTGTCACCGAGGATGGGGCAGCCACGCAGCCATGCCAAAGTACCATCGGAGAGATATTCAGCAGATGGCTGAGAAGTACACACTCCAATCCAAAATGACAGAAGAAAATAATCGTGTCATTATTCTCTTCATTTACTTTATAATAGTGACCTTTCCTCTCATATCCATGCTTCGCGAGAAGCTTGTCGAACTCCCCGATCACACGGTCATACTCTTCTTTCACATGACCTTCCTGCATAGCCTCATTCTCAAACCAGTGGTCATACTGGAAAAAGCGCCTCGTCTGCCATCCAGTCCTGTGGAAGCCAGTCCCATGCAATAATCTTCTTATCTTTCACATCCGGGCGCCAGATCTGACAGGGAAATTCCTTCAGCCATTCACACTCTGTAGCTGTTCTTCCCATCTTTTTTCAAGGTCGGAGCCGCAGTATCCTTCGCTCTTCCAAGGGGGGGGATACATAGAAAGCTTTTTACATCTAATTTGGAAAGCTTCTGTGAAAGATACTCCACCTCTTTCCAGCCTTTTTCTGTAAGGGAATCTATATCATAATCCGGGTCACCATGGCGTACAATCAATAATTTCATAATGTCACTCCTCGTAATTTCGCTTTTGAATCACTAATAATTTCAAGCTATTTTTATTTCATTGAACAGTAACGATTTTAGCATATCTTCACAGATAATTCACCATATTTCTTACCGTCATTTCTTTACAATTTTTGTGAAAGAAGTATATAATAATGCTATATCAACAGGTCTTTTGACGCTCATATCTTATATGAATTCAAACAGACGCTGATCGGATCATACTTTAATAAATACAAGAACTAAGTGGACGCAATAACCACTTTCAGATTACATTTTATCCCTCAATATAACTCAATTTACGATTCAAGCGAGGTACCCACATGAAAAAACTTGCCGTCATTTTCCCAGGTGTCGGTTATACCTGCACCAAGCCCCTTCTCTATTATACTGCTTCCATGGCTGCTGAACGTGGTTATGAAATCATACGCCTTGACTACGGCCAGGACATCCACACCTTCCACGGCCGCACCCCAACAGAACTGGAACCTATCATAAAACTGGCAATAAAAAGAACGCTTCCCCAATTGGAAAACGTTCCTTTCTCTGAATATGATGACATTATTTTTATCTCCAAAAGCATCGGCACCACCATCGCCTGCCAGCTTGAAACAGCCCTGCAGCTGAAAGGAAAGGTTCATCAGTTTCTCATGACTCCGATTCCTTCCACTCTCCGTTATCTCTCCGATATCAACGGGCTCTTCTTCGCCGGAACCGCCGATCCCTATATGCCGGAGTCCAAGATCCGCGCTGCCGCAAGAAACTTCCCCCGATAAAACCGGCGGGATTTTCGAGGGCTGCAACCACTCCCTGGAGCAAAAAAGGCGACACTTTAGGTGCGCTGAAGAATGTCAGACTGATTGTAGAATGTCTGGATAAAATGCTAACAAACGCTTGAAAAAAGCTTCCTATTTACCAGAGCGTGTTTCACGATTCCAATTTTACATATTTCCACTTATTGCAGCAGTTCCATTCAGCATTCCCATCCCCTGCAGTAAGCTTATAGTATCCCTTATCCCAGCTGCATAAGCAAGATCTGAATATCTCTCGTCCCGGGTCTGCAGGCAGGCGATGTAATCATCGATCACACGCTTTACAGTGTGGGATAATTGCAACTGGTCATATCGTTCCTCCAGATACTTCAGATCCGCATTGTCCTGTCTGATGTAGGAATCATTTTCATCCACCCGCTGCTGCTCCATCACCATTTTCTCAATGTTCTGAAGCATAATCATTTTTTTGTTGTCATTTTTCATTATTGTTTTCCTCCTGATATGTACTTATAGATCACGGTTCATTGGTAACGTTTTCCCGAATCACACAAGCTGTTCTTCTGTGATTCCAAGCTATTTTAGGGTTACAATTTAAGCAGTGATAAAAATCCATTTTCTCACACTTACCGTCATTATTCTACGTTTTATATCAGGATTTTGCAACAAAAATCGTCCGACAACTTTCCCTATAATTCGACAAAAGCGGCCGAAAAGGCGTGTATTTACGCCTTTCCTGGCCGTTCATTGACTTCGCTCTTTTGGGCGTGTTTGAAAAAAGACATTCTGCAAAGTGGGGCGTGCAGACTGCGGAAATGATTTTTGCCACCTATGGCGAACTAAAGAATGAAATTACAAATGGAATTGAGATCACAGATACCTTGAAGCAAATCTTAATAAGTGAAGATGGCGAAATCCGTCAGTTTGAAACAATTGCAGGAAATCTTATGTCTGATTCTATTGAAAGTGTACAGCTCGCTCCTAATGGTGTTGTTACAGATATTTATCCGGCTAATGAAAAGGAGGCAGGTAAGATTGATTTGATCCATGATAAAGACCGCGGAAAAATTTCCTGTTACGCAAGAGACAACCATACAATCATTACGCAGGGCCCCTTCAAATTAAAACAGGGAGGCTATGGAATTGCAGTCCGCAATCCCGTATATCTGAAAGATCAAAATGGGCATGAGTATTTCTGGGGATTTACTATCGTTATTCTGCGTGTTCCGGACATTTTTTCAGATTCAATCAGTGCACTTTCAGGTTTTGGATACGAATACAGACTTTCAAAAACAGACGCTCCATGGAGTGATACTTATAAAGTGGTTTATCAATCAGATGGGCAAATAAATCGTCCTGTTTCTTATACATTTACAATAGGGAGAGAAAACTGGAAATTTGAAGTAACCTCCTAAAAGTGGATGGAGAAATGCCACATTAGCTGTAATCATCCGGATTTTTTCTTACCGTAATCCTTCTTCTGACAGTTCTTACCAGGGTATGGCTGGTATCAAACGAAAACAAAAATAAATTTCAGATACTGGCACACACGGATTCTCTTACAGGTATTTTAACAACCGCTATGGATTTGACGAATTTGCAGAAAAGATGATTCATAAAAATCCGAAAGACACATTTTGTGGCTGCACTCTCTTGATATCGATGATTTCAAGTTTATTAATGATATCTATGGACATAATTACGGAGACAGGGCACTAAAGAATCTTGGCAGACAGCATGAAGACTTTTTTTCCCATCCGAATGCATTACTTGGAAGAAATGGTGGTGACGAGTTCTGTATTCTTTTACCTGATTGTACCTTTGAAGAGGCAGACGCACAGCTGAATCAATTCACCAGACTTCCTAAATCATTCTCATACCATGGTAAGGAACATCATTTTATATTTCTCTAGGATATGCGGAATATCCAACATTTGCATCCAATCGTTCACAACTCATGCGCTGCGCAGATGCCGCTCTTTATGAAATAAAGCTTCATGGAAAAAAACGGATGTATGGCTTACAGAGAAGGGCTTCAGTCAGGTGCCCGCAAACAGCTTGGATTCGCATTCAAGGATATCTCTGAACATCTTCCAGGTGCATTCATCATATACAGAGCTGACAAAGAAGATGATGAACTAATTTTTGCAAATGATGAATTTCTTCATATGTCATGGACGGATATAAAGATATAGATGAACTGTTCAGACTTATTACTAAATTTTTCCGGATAATAAAAGTTTTCGCAACTTGATCCGGGAAGATGAACAGCAACAGATAGAATCAAGTATCTGGGAACAGATTGACAGTGGTTCTATTATACGACTTCCAGATTTTCCGTGAATTACGCTACACTATGCACAAGAAAAACATTACTGCGCAATACTTATATCTGCCCATGCATATTTCTGATATAAAAATGCAATCTGATAGGGCAGTCTCTCTTCCGGCGTTTTCAACTCATTTCCCAGAATTTTCCTGATATTTCCAATGCGGTACAGCACCGTATTGCGGTGCGTATACAATTCTGCTGCCACAGCCTGAATACTTCCATTATTCTTCAGATATGACTGAAGAGTTTCCACATAACCGGCATGATATCTTCTGTCATATTCTTCCAATGCTGCCAGACATTCTGTTTCCATTTCCTTCAGTATTTCTTTATCTTCCACCATATAAAGCAGACGGAACAGCCCGCAGTCATCAAACTTTACCACCTGCTTCTTTTTGTGTCATCGCTATGTGTGCTGCTGCCTTAGCCCTCTGATAGCTTACTGAAAGCTGGGAAATATCCATACATCTGCTCCCGATTCCCACGCACAATTGCAGTCCGGGCATACGTCTTTTTTCCTCTTTTTATTGCACCCTCTACAAGACGGCACAAATACTCTTCCGAAAGCGCATTCGCTACCAGCACAAAATCAGAGTTGTAATAAAAAAAGCTTCCATTGTGAGTGATATCCTCCAGATATACCTGTATTCGATAAGACAGCTTTTTTCGCTCCACTGTGTCCATGGAGTCCAGCCCCCTCACAAGTCATCAGCAGCACCTGAAAGCTTCCATCTACATCAAAAATACTGTAATAAATCTTTTTCTATATGCATCCTGATTATCCGGAGTCTCAATAGCTGCAATCAGGGCGGATGCGATCTGCTCATCCGTAGTATCCTGCAGAAATACATGAATACTGAAGTCTTTTTATCATATCTGATAAATGCACTTCCCAGGGCACAGTCAGTAGCGGAAGGTCATTTTTCATCACAGTATGCTTTCAATTCTTCCGGCACCTCATAAATGTACTGTCCCACATTGATAACAAGCCCCTGATGCATGATACCGGTTCAGCTGCTGTGCCAGATGCATCCAGTCTTCTTTTCCGGAAAGCCAAGCCCGGTTGTCACTGCAAGCTCCTTTCCCCAGAAATTCTGTATGATCGTTGTATCCTCAAGAAGATGTACCCAGCTGATCGAATTGGACCATCCATTTTTCCGGCCAGAAACTTCATTTCATATCTGTTTTCTGCTGTCAGCATCATATCCTGTATTGTAAAACTCATAAAACCTCCCTTTTTGTTTCCCAAACCCGTGCTGTAAAGTGTTCAAATTTTACCTCTATTATATCATATTTTTTGTGCTGACAGCACATATTTTTCCTTTAATTTTTAGAATCCGCCCCCATAGTTTTTCCTTAATTTTGTGCTAGAATATAAGTAACTTAAAAAACAAATTAAAGGAGGCGTGAATATGAAATTCGCAGAATATACAAGTTCCCTGGATGCACTTCCCGTTCCAGAATGGATCATAGCAGAACGTTATATGTATTGTGACAATTTTATAAATGACTATACGAAGACTCGGCATTTTGATCTTCTGGCTTTTGTCAAACGTCTCTTTCGCAAATAATATGCACTTCTTTTCATAAAAAGGACATCCGTTTTTCAGGATGTCCTTTCTTTTTTTACTTTTTTCGGTAAATTCGAAGCATCAAAGGTGTCTCTACAAGCAGCATGGCAATCCATCCTGCCAGATAGGAATATGGCAGTGCCTCAATACCAAAATTCCATAACAAAACCATCGGTGCCGCTGCAATGACACGGACTGTCATATTGGTAAAACTGCTCATCAAGGTCACCTTCAGATCTCCGATTCCACGGAAAAAGCCCTGAAGCGCATTTGTAACAGCGGGAAGAATATACATTACCGCAATCAAGTGGAGATAAACCACTCCATGTCCGATAACTTCCTCATCTTTTTACAAATAATGACATTAATGGTCTGGCAAATCCCAGACAGATCAGCATAACTGCTGCTCCATAAACAAGCTCCAGTATCATTCCACATCGGAAGCCTTCCCTCATACGGTCATTTTTTCCAGCTCCTTTATTCTGAGCCATTAATGCGGTCATCGCATGGGCAATATTCTGTTCCGGTGTGATGGCAAAATCATCAATGCGATTAACCACTGCAAAGGCTGCTGCTACCGATACTCCCATTGTATTAACCAGTGCCTGTATTGCGATTTTTTCCCATCTGTACAGTTGCCTGCTGCATGGCAGATGCCCACCCGTAAGCAATGGTTTTTTCAAAGCCTGGCATCAAAAAACCAGCCATTTCTTCCCAAGCCGAAGAATTGGTACTTTTTTTCTGTATATAGATAATACAAAAACAGACAGCAGAGCGCCTCACTGAGTACTGTGGAAATTGCACATCCATTACTTCCAGCCTTTAATACAATAACAAAAACAGGTCTCCGAAAATGTTCAGAATTGCACTGATAATCAGAAAGTACAAGGGGGATGCACTGTCTCCCAATGCCCTTAAGGTGCTTGAAAAAGTTGTATAAAAATGTAAACATTAATCCCAGAAAAATAATCCGCAAATATTGCACTGTCATACTCATAATAGATGGATCTACCTGCAATAACAGCAGAATAGGTACCGCAAATATTACACAAACCAATGTGAGAAAAAACGAAAAACCGCACCAGACAACAGAGTTGTACTGATCTGTCTGTGCAAAGTCTCATAATCTTTCGCTCCATACTGAATCCCCATCAGGATACTGGCTCCCATACACAATCCGTTCAGAAATAGTATCATCAACGTACTGACCGGATTACAGATTCCCACAGCCGCCAGGGCCTCCCTTTCCTACAAAATGCCCTACAATAATGCTGTCAACTGCATTATAGGTCAGCTGAAACAAATTTCCCAAAACAAGAGGCACTGTAAAATTAACAAGAATGGGCATGATTTTCCCAGTAGTCAGATCTTTTGTCATATTCTCACACTCCCAACCAAAAGTTTTGCACACTCACATTTTAGCTAAAAAAAAGTAATTCACAATGTCCTATTTTAACATTTTATATAGCATATTCTAATCGGATATGTTAAACTATAATTTATCACTTTCTCTGTTTCATTGATTGTAATAAAATGATATGAGTGTCAAAAGGTCTTTTGACACTCATTTGATACCTGGATTGCTACGCAGCTACGCTGCTCCCGCAATCCTCCAAAACATTCGTAATCCGCTCATTTTTCTTTGAAAAATGGCTACTTACTCATGTTTTGGCGGGTCAAGAGGTCAAAAAGCCTCTTGCAAGCAAGCTTGCATCGGCTTTCTGACCTTTTGACCCTGGTATCATCATATTATAAATTGTAAGAACTAAGGAAAACTGTAACATGCTAAATAAAAAAGATTTCTTAAAATATGCATCGACATTGGCATTTCCAATTATGATTCAAAATTTGATTTCAACATTGGTAAATATTGCTGATACTGTAATGCTTGGATATGTAAAGCCAGATTTATGTGCCCAGTACTGGGGAAAAGGTGATAAAAAGACGGTAGAAAAGATTCTCGGCTTAGCAGAGCGATGCACCTTAATTATCTCTCTGATATTTTTCCTTATCTCCTTTTCCATGCCAACTACGGTTATGAAGATTTTTACAGACAATCCTGATACAATTGCTGCTGGAAGTGAGTATTTGAGGGTAATTTCATTTTCCTTCATGTTTATGGGATTCTCTCAGGTTTTTATGAGTGCCCTTCGAAGTATCGGGAAGATAATGCTGCCTTCTGTTACATACATTGTATCGCTTTGCGTCAATGTACTTTTGTAATGCCACCTTTATCTTTGGCCTGTTTGGACTTCCAAAGCTTGGTGTTACCGGTGTTGCCCTTGGTACTGTTATTGCCAGAATCGCAGAGGTATTGATTTGTCTCATCTACTCCTTGAACAAATCAAATGTGAGATTCCGAATAAAATACTTCTTTGCGAAATCGGGGATCCTGTTCCAGGATTTTATGAAAATTGCAACTCCAGCCGTAATAAATGACCTCGTCTGGAGCTTTGCCAGTTCCGCATTCGCAGCAATTCTTGGGCATATTGGTAATGATATGGTTGCCGCAAATGCGGTTGGTGTTATGGTGGTAAATATTGGTGCTATCGCCTGTCGGTGGTTTTGCCAACGCAACTACGATCATTGTCAGCCAGGAACTGTGGTAAAGATCACAAGGATACAGCCAGAGAATATGGGAAACGTATGCTGAGAATAACAATTATCGTAAGTCTCATCGGATGTGCCATTATTCTGGCAGTCCGCCCTATGATACTGGACTTCTACCGGGATAAACTGACAGAGACAGCCATTTATTATCTTGGTATTTTTATAATCATGACAACCTGGCGTCTTGTAGGAGAGGGTATTAATACCTGTCTTATATGCGGATGCTTCAGAGGAGGCGGCGATTCCAGGTTCGGAATGATCGTAGATTCCATATTTATGTGGCTTGTTGCAGTTCCACTTACCTTCCTTGCAGCATATGTCTTAAAGCTGCCGCCTGTCTGGGTATACTTTGTAATGTCTTTGGATGAACTTGAAAAAAATGCCTGTGGTATTTATTCACTATTTCAGAAGAAAATGGCTTACAAACATTACCAGAGATTTTGATTGATCCTACTTATTCACAATTATAAAATGCTCCCTTCTGAATGACAGGTTTTTGTTCTTTCACATTCCTGCCCAGTAGGGAGCATTTCTGAATCCTATGATCTTATTTTTTTTTTTGACGATCAGCCCTATACTGTAAACAGAGGCTATTGCAATGATAAAGCCCTAATGGAATTGCCACACAATAAAACACAAAATTTACCAGATTGTTATATGGGCGAAGTTTATAAATTCCTTTTGAAGTCCGATAAACCTCAACCTTAACTTTATCACCAACGTATATTTTCTGATTATAGGTTTCTTCTCCTTCATAAGCTTTTCCATCAACCTCAAATGCCAATTTGGTCCGATATTTTACTGATCTTGAATTCTTTTTATTTTTGTCTTTATCATCACTGTTATCAATCTCACGGCAGGATTCTACAACTGCAATAACCTCTCGTTTGTCTGTAGTGTTTTTGTACTCCTGGCTTTCAATTCTGTTTAAAATCATACCATATATTCCTATACCACACATGGCAATGCCCAGGACGAAACCTAATACCGAATATAATATATTGTTCCGCTTCTCTTTTTTATCCTGCTTCATACACACCCTCCTCCGCAAAACCTGTTTTTGTTTTCGATTCTTGTAAAGAACACATAT
>VOFI01002791.1_pt1 | contig 11755 bp, 23 predicted proteins | sample 5384131 | NCBI WGS metagenome assembly VOFI01 (sample SAMN12384728, study PRJNA508395) | human gut metagenome | isolation source: healthy gut H | host: Homo sapiens
TCCTAGACTTCCTCTTCCAGAATATATGTCAATTGATGAAGTGTACTTGAACATCAGTAATTCTCAAAAGTATGCATTTGTCATTATGGATTTTTCAAATGGTGAGATTGTAGATATTGTACACAATCGCTGGAGTTCCACTCTAGAAGACTATTTTCTTCACATTCCATTAGAGGAGCGTCTTAAAGTAAAAAGCTGTAATTTGTGATGCATACCAGACTTATTTGACCATGCCAGAAAAGTATTTTCCTAATTCCTGTACAGTATTGGACTCGTTTCACGCTGTAAAAAACCATTATTTCTTACCTGAATGGATATATCAATAAAGTCATGAAGAAATATCAGGATCGTGACAAAAAAGCTCTGGAAGAAAAAAATCACGACACCAATCGTGACAATAAGACTATTAAAAAATCTAAAGAGGTCATTCTGCTCCAAAACTATCGCTGGGTAATGCTTAAAAATCGAGATGAAATCATTACTCATACAATCGACACTATCATAAAATGCTTGGCATGAATGTTGATACTTATACAATAGAAAAATTATTTCTTCAGCTAGACCCAAACTTCGAAGGCCTTCGTGACCTTAAGGAAGAATATATTCAATTCAATCACACAGAATACGATAACGAATTCGATGTTCTTCTTGATTTAAACGCATTGATTGATAAATATGACAAATCTGATCAGTCTATCTTTCGTGATTTTGCAGGTTTCTTAAGAAGGAATCTTAGACCTATAGTTAATTCCTTCATGCACAGTGTACAACCACATCTGGATTAACACTTTTAATTGTATTCATTACAGCCTCTGAATTTGTGATATCTAAAGATACATATTCAGCATTAGTAACATAAGAACCATCCTGAATACCACTATAGGTTTCAGCTAAGTCTGTACCTACTCCCACATATCCTCTAGAAGCCAATTCATTCATTACATCATGACCTAATTGTCCAGCCACACCTGTCACAAAAACTTTCATTCTAATTCTCCTTCAAATCTTTTCAATAATTCAATCCATCTCTTATATGCATTCTCTTTACTAAACTCGTCAAAGTTTTTAAGTGCATTTTTTGAAATGTTTATTAACAATTCTTTATCATTCATTAATTCAACCGTTCGATCCACAATATCTTCAACCGTGTTTTCTACAAAACCATCTTCTTCATCATGAATCACTTCAAAGACTCCATCGCCCCAGTTTGTTGAAATGGTAGGTACACCTTTTGCCTTAGCTTCAATAATTGTCATACTCATTCCTTCAAAATCTGAGGTAAGCCATAATAAAGAATAGTTATCGAAAATATTTTTTATCATTGCAAAAAAGCCGCATAAATGAACATTTTCACTTAAGGCATTATCTTCAATTAATCTTGCAATATCATCTACTAAAACCCCTGTACCATACATATCGAGAGTAAAATCAGGAATCTGTTTCTTCAATTGCTTTGCACACTCAATCATTTTCGGAAGATTCTTTTCTTTTCCAAATCGTCCCATATAGATAATTTTATGTTTTTCTTATCTTTTCACCAATACTTACCGTATCATTGAAAAGTTCTTTATTAATAAAGTTATAAGAATATGTAGAGTTAAAATATTTACTTGCCTTTTCCATATCAGACTTTGTTCTAAAAACAGTGATGTATGGTTTTGACATCAATTTACTTTGAAGTCTTCCTAATTTATTAGTTCCCCAAAAATACTCAAACTTTGTATGTATTTCCAATATAAATCGATTCTTTGAACTCATGAACATTCCTGCTGCAGGAGAAGACACGATAATAATATCATCTGAAGAGAACATATTTCTCATTTTAATACGTGATATGGGTATATAACAGAAATAACATAACAATTTAAATAACTCTTTCAACAATAAAAGCAACTTAAAAACTTTTCAAACTATCTGATATAATTTCCATCCTAGGAAAGAAATCGTGTTTTTGAAACATTTACGATTTCACAATCCGAAAAACATATCATGTCTAGTAAGATTAGAATTAATGATACTAATAACCTTAATTGTATAGTCATCTTTTAATAATTGTATTAATGATGCATATGCTGAGACAAGTCCACCAGCTTCATTTGAATGTAATTTATCAAAAACAATATAGATGTTTTTCATTTTAACCCCTATCTAATACTTTACTAATTACTTGTCTATCTTTATTCATATCAAATTTGGACTAGCATTCAAAAGCTTCAAAGACAATGTATCTTGAATTATATTTTAATACTTTTATCTTTATACTTTGAATTCATCAAGAGTACTTGAAAGAAATGTTCATCTGGGCATGCCGTATATTTAAATTTAGAACAGTAATCATTCTCATTAATGTACGATAAGACATATTTCATACAATCATAAGTAATACTAAACCATGAAGAACCTTTATACAATTCAAAGCCTTTAAAATTTTTCTTCGAATAAAAGGCATTTGAATTAAACGAAGAACTATGTCAGTCAATCGATACAATTTTTTTTCGATTATTTGGATTTTCTCTAAAGAAAGAATATTGTGTTAATCTCCATTTATAGCTATCTATATCGTTTACTTCTACAAATTGTTTATCTATACCCTTACTTTCAATATACGCATCCATTTGTGCATGTGACATTAAAGGTAAATCCTGTCCACTTATAAAATGAATATAATCATACTTTCAATTTTTTAGTCGATTCAACTTCTAACAATTTAAGCGTTGCTTGAACTTGACTAAAACCAGACCAGTTTACACTCACTCTATCAGAAACCAAGAATACATTGGGATTGCTTTTTTATACGTTTCTTTTAGATTTTGGTATAAAGCTTCTTGTTTTTTATCAACATGAATATAAACATCTCAAAATGAAGAGCAGTTACTAAGACTTGTAACTGCTCCATATTTGTATGCACGCTCATTATAAAAGCATGTTTTAACATAAAGATTATTCCTTAGCTCTTCCTTTTTCTACATACATCTTTTTCAAAATAGTTTTGGTATTCACCACTAATGATGTTTTCCCACCATTCTTTATTGTCTAAATACCATTGGATTGTCATTGGAATACCTGTATCAAATGTATATTTTGGTTTCCATCCAAGTTCTGTTTCCAACTTCGTAGGATCAATCGCATAACGCATGTCATGACCTTTTCTATCTGTTACATACGTAATTAAGCTTTCAGGTTTGTTTAATGCATGTAATACAGTCTTAACAACTTCTAAGTTTGTTCTTTCGTTATGACCACCAACATTATAAACTTCACCAACACGTCCCCTTACGAACAATTAAATCAATAGCTACACAGTGATCATATACATGCAACCAGTCACGTACGTTTTCACCTGTTCCATATACTGGAATTGTTTCATCATTTAATGCACGAGAAATAATTAATGGAATTAATTTTTCTGGGAAATGATAAGGACCATAGTTATTTGAACAACGACTAATTGTTACTGGTAAACCATACGTTCTGTGGTATGCAAGAACAAATAAAGTCAGCACTTGCCTTCGCACTCGAATAAGGACTTGAAGTGTGAAGTGGAGTGTTTTCAGTAAAGAAAGTCAGGACGGTCTAATGGTAAATCACCATATACTTCGTCTGTAGATACTTGGTGATATCTTTGAATGCCATACTTAACACAAGCATCTAATAATGTTGTTGTACCCATTACATTTGTCTTAACAAAGATTTCAGGATCTTCAATACTACGATCCACATGACTTTCAGCCGCAAAGTTTACAACGACATCAAACTTTTCTTTTTCAAACAAGTCAAAAATAAACTCTCTGTCTGCAATATCACCCTTGATAAACTTATAGTTAGGCTTATCTTCTACAGGCTTACAAGTCTCTAAGTTACCTGCATACGTCAATTTATCCAAGTTCACAATCATATCCTCAGGATATTTATTTACCATATAATGTACAAAGTTTCCACCAATGAAACCAGCACCACCCGTTACTAAAATTTTCATTCTTTTATTCTCCTTCATATACAAATTGATTATTCGATTCCTCTAAAGTAGGACCAATCTGATCTTTTTCACTCAATACAGGCTCAATACCATTTAACAATGAACCCCAATCCACATTACAAGTCGGATCATCATAACGCATACCACCCTCAGATTCCTTGTTGTATACATTATCGACTTTATATCTAAATTCAACATTATCCGTTAAAGTTAAGAACAAATCCCTGAGGAATAAAAAACTGTCTATGATTCTCTTCACTCAATTCAACACTTACCCATTGACCAAATGTAGGACTTCCCTTACGAATATCCACAGCCACATCAATTACTGTACCCTTCGTACAAGAAACCAATTTACTCTGTGCATAAGGCGGATTTTGCCAGTGCAAACCACGAAGTGTACCCTTCTGCGCACTAAAAGACATATTGTCCTGTACAAAATCGACGTTAATACCCATCTTCTCATATTTAGGCTTCGAATACGTCTCCGTAAAATACCCTCTATGATCACCAAATACATCCGTATCAATAATCAATACGCCAGGAATCTTTGTTTCCGTTACCTTCATCGCTATACCCCCAATTACTTAATATACTTACGATCCATGATCTTCTTCAAATAAGCACCATACTGATTCTTCTTATAAATTTCATAAGTAGATGCCAATTCATCATCACCAATCCAACCATTGTCATACGCAATCTCTTCAAGACACGCAATCTTACGATGCTGGTGTTCCTCAATTGTCTTCACAAAATTTGTCGCATCAACTAAAGACTCATGCGTACCCGTATCTAACCAAGTAAATCCATCACCAAGTAAAGTGACATTCAATTCACCATTCTCTAAATAAATACGGTTCAAATCTGTGATTTCCAATTCCCCACGAGCACTCGGTTTCAAATTCTTCGCATATTCAACCACTTTATTATCATAGAAATATAGTCCTGTCACCGCATAATTTGACTTAGGACAAGTTGGCTTTTCCTCTAAACTAATCGCCTTACCCTCAGAATCAAATTCTACAACGCCAAAACGTTCAGGATCCTCTACATAATAACCAAATACGGTAGCCCCAACTTCATTTTCAGCAGCCGCACGAAGACGCTTCGTCAAACCATGACCATGGAAAATATTATCACCCAAAATCATCGCACAACTATCATTGCCAATAAACTCCTCACCCAAGATAAACGCTTGAGCAAGTCCATCTGGACTTGGCTGAACCTTATAAGAAAGCTCAATACCAAACTGATGACCATCCCCCAATAACTCTTGAAAACGAGGTGTATCATCCGGAGTTGAAATAATTAAAATCTCACGAATCCCAGCCTGCATTAAAATAGACATAGGATAATAAATCATTGGTTTGTCATAAATAGGAAGTAATTGCTTACTAGTTACCTTAGTTAAAGGATACAAACGAGTACCACTACCACCAGCTAAAATAATACCTTTCATAATAGACCTCCATAATTAAATCAATTATATCACACATATAAAATAAACCCTAACGCAACGTTAGGGTCAAGCTCTTTCTTTAAAAGTTTATAAATAGGTATAGTTAAATGAAATTTAACCAAACATTTATATACCTTATATTTAGAATCTAAGTCAGAATAATGTATTTTAATATTCTTTAATCCAGATTGATTCATAAACATTTTGACACGATTCAATCCATATTCTGAATTTGGATTCTGTGTTTCCTGGTTGATTACACCAAACCAACACTTTAAATATAAATACAAAATGTCATTTTGCGATATTGTATAATTTGATTTTGAAGCAATTCTTTTTAGATTTGCCTCATAATTTAAAATATGATCCGTATATTTTTTATTATACGTTCTCATTACAGAAGTTTGTCTTTGGTAATAATGATATAAACAATCCGATTTATACACTACTTTTTTACAATACTGTAAATACTCAATATTAAATAAGAAATCCTCTCCCACACTTTGTCCTACTGGAAATTCAATCTTATTCTCCTTTAAAAGATCTGTCTTATAGACTTTATTCAAACAAAACTGTTTGATTTTTTCATCCATGTTCTGTCTGATATACCATGTAAATCCAGCATTATCACACAAGTTTACTATTTCATCTTTTAAATCATTTAATCTAGTCTCATGATTATCATAAGTTAAACAATAATTGAAACATAATAAATCAAAATCTAAAGTTTGAATATACTCCATTATCTTGGGTAGATATTGCTCGTCCACAAAGTCATCGCCATCCACAAAAGTAATATATTTTCCTTTTGATAGAGCTATACCTAAATTACGTGCCGAACTAACACCACCATTTTCTTTTTTTATGTAATGAACATTTGAATTATCCTTTACATAATTTTTTTATTACTTCACAAGAATCATCAGGACTACCATCATCTACAACTAGTATTTCAATTCTGCCATCTAATGTTTTAAGTGAGTTTAAACATTTACCAATATAATTCTGAACATTATAAACCGGTATAACAATTGAAAGTAAAATATCTGTTTCCATTCTTTTACCCCTTTATAAAAAGACTTTTTACAACATTGAATGTTGAATTAAATGTCTTTCGATCAAACAATACATTCACCAATAACACAAACACACTAATTGCCGCAAAATAGATAACTCCATATTTGATCCACGTTAAGTAATTATAAATGTTTGGCTCCATTACTTGTTGTAGAAGGAATACAACTACAATGCTTGCGACTAAATTAAGAAATAATTTCTTAAACGTACTTAAACTCGATGTTTTTAAGATATGTTTATGTGCATAGATTATAAAATCAAACGTACGATATGAGAATGATAAAACACAACCTAAAAAGAATACCATTCAATCCAAACATTTTTACCAAACACAAACTGTCCTACTACATTTAATGTCATTTCAAGTACTGCTCCATTTTGTTTCTTTAAAATGACCAGCACTTGTAACAATGGTAGATGTTGGAATTCTTATATTATTGGCAATGCCAACTAAAATAAACAATTTAGCAAGTGTTGGATAAATGTAATTGATATCCGTCATATTGACTGTATAGATTTCAATAAAAGGCATAATCAACAAATATGTACAAGAAAATAAAATCGTAATAACTATGTAGTACACAAACTCATAAATATTAAAAGTACGAATTAAAATATCTCTTTGTCCTTTGGCGATAACCTCTCCAAATGAGGCGTAGATTGCCGTTGAAATAATGGAACAAATTGTATTGATTCCCTGGAAAACAATCAAATATACCGCAAACACACTGGCTTCTTTTAAGCCTAGAATTAAACTTACAATTAAAGTCGAGCTTCCCATGACTACCAGTGTAGAAACTTGGTGAACAATTGCATCGTTTCTTTGTGAAATTTTTTTCAAATGTTGGAGCCACTGTTAAATCTAAATATTTATATTTTCTTTTTTTGCGTATACTGTTAAAATAACTATTCTACATAGATATACTGCACTCATCCCTAATTCTGCAACTACTACATTTTGTTTTAAACGAACTAAAACAATTAACAAAATCAAATTTGTCAAAGAACCAATGGTTTGCGCAATCGCAACAACATAGTTTTCTTGATTAGCCGACAATAAAGCGTTGTATTTACCACACAAATAAAATTCTGATGCACCACTAATACCAATCACCAATACTAATGCGAACGCAACCGAATAATCCACCTGATTACGAACTGTCAAAGGATATATAATCGCAACTAATAATGTGATGGCAGAAAAGACATTTCCTGCTCGAGTAAACATGTTTCGAGTTGCATTATATATACCGTTTAAAGATTCATAATCTTTGTCAGCAATTGGTTTATACATCGCAAACGTACTCGCCTGCGCAATACCTGCACCCGTCAACTGTACATATTGCATAATTTGACGATTGTAGATACCAATCCATTTAAAGTAGAGCCAAAAGTAGATACTAAAATAGGTGGCATAATAAAATTTACAATAATATTAACGACTTGCTGTAAGACATTGAATATTAGATTTTTTTAAAGCCTTTTTTTTAAATCTCATAGTTACCTCTTTTCAATAAATCAGCTATTTAAACTCAACATCACAAATCGATATATTTTATTTAAATAATATTTAGAACTAAACAACAAACAAAAACCATCCTTAATAAAAGATGATTAATTCTAGAATCAAAGTTTTGTACGATTTCCGTGATTTCTTTCATATGGTTCTTACCATGTGTACTACAATAAAGGATTCCATCACTTTTTAGTACTCTATCTATTTCTTTTAAACCAAGATTTAAATCATTCAAATAGAATAGAACATGATTGGCAATAATAGAATCAAAGTAAGAGTCTTTGAATGGAATCTTTTCAGCATCCCTACAATACAGTTAAAATCAGAACCCAATTTATTTCTGACCTCTTCAACCATACCTTCACTAATATCCGATAAGAAGATTTCTCGATTTCTTAAATCAATTCTATTTTCTTGCCATAACTTACCATTACCACAACCAAGTTCTAACAATCGATTGACTTTACTAAAATCAATTTGATTGAATAACCAATTAAACCACCCCTGCTTATTTGCAGAATACTTTTCATGTAGTGATATACGATCATTTAAGTTCTTCGCATTCTTATATTGTTCAATAATATTCGTTTCCTCATTTGATAATTGAACTAAAGATAGTATCATATTCCAACTTAAATCTGGTGTTTGACTCGCTCTTTTTAAAGCATCCTTTAAAGACTGTAAATGACTAATTTTATCTTCAATCAAATCAATCTGTAAATCAAAACTCTCCTTTAGATTCGTATTATCCATAACCATAGGAAAGATTTCTTCAATACTAAACCCCAAATGTTTTAAAGATAAAATCTTCTGTAACTTTAATAAATCCAAATCACTATATTGACGATACCCATTTTCCATAACAAAAGAGGGTTTTAATAACCCTATTTTGTCATAATATCGAATTGTTCTTTCACTCACATTCGCTAGTTTTGCGAATTGCCCTGTCTTGTAGTAGTTCATAATATTAATAATTTACCTTTAATAAATAATAAGGATTTAGATTTTGTTCATTTGATAGTACTAAACTATCTCCATCACATTCAATATGTCCGCTGCATTTTTTATTAAATACCAAAATATATTGAATATTCTTTCTTCAAAAATATCATGTACTTCTGTATATGTTAAATCCCCCTGACATACAAAACGAATTTAATTTTTGAAAAATCTTTATCATTTAATTTTTTAAATCCATCACTGTTTGAAACATGCAAACGATTTGTAGACATCTCAAAGCCACCATCCGATGTGCCCATACCACCATCTGTATTAAAATTATGACAAGTATACATCTTATAATTATCATATGGTAAAGTGTTAAAATAATCTCCGACTTCGACAAAATATCTGGAATCATTTTTGTGTTCATATCAAATACTCTTGAAAAATTCCATCCAGCTGCACTTATGCCAGAACTAAGAAAATTATATTTTACCATTTCATTTACATTATGACGGAAAAAGACACAAACCAACATAACCAATCCTACCGCCGCTAGATTTGGTATAAAATACATCTTCTTAAAGATCGACTCATATATGCGCAAGGCACAGATACCTACAAAAAGAACAAAATTAAGTATTGTATAGATGAGACTGTTCTCATTGTAACAAAGAAATAATTAAAAGATGTAATTGTTAATAATACAGTAAATATTTCTTTCCATACTAAAACATATAAAACCAATACCATACCAACAATACTTCTAGATTGCGAATTCTTAGATAATACAAATATTAATGCAAAAACAACAAAACCATACTTTAGCAATGAGTCATGATCATACCATTCTTGTTGAAAGCCATGATAACGAGTTACGTTGTATACAAATTCTTCTGTGTTTATATTTAAATATCTTGTTGCGAGCAAAAACCAACAATAACTAGAATTCCTAGAATAGAAACTATCATCCATTTTGTTTCTTTCGCTTTAAATGCCTCAACAAAAACAATATACACATTTAATCGTTATTGCCGCAATGAAAAATAAAACAACAACTTGAACATATATTGTTGAAAACGAAATCATGGAAATAGACATTAAAACAATATATATAATCTTCTTGAATTCCATTTTTTCTACTAATGGTAAAGAATAAATAATCAGAATAGGCACTGCCATCATTCTAACAATAGATCCACCATAAAATGCTGCAGTTTGAAACTGCCATAAATCGTATGAATAAACTCTTATACATTCATAGATTCCTGTTTGTAGAAAACCAGCTGGAATCAGAAAATAAAAGAACGGAACAATGGCATATTGTGAATATTTTTCTTTTACAAAAAGCGATGCCAATTGTTTGTATACAATTCCAAATAATACATAATTGTGCAATGACATAGTCACCTACAAAAATAAGGTAAATAAATGTGGAAGAGTGTCCCAAAATAAGAATAACTCAATTCATATGTATTGATAACACGAATTAAATCAAGTCCATTAATATGAACTAAAGAACCATTAAAATAATCCTCATTCATTAAATGTGGTGTGCCCACATGATTAACAACCTTACCTATATAATAAACATCATCATAATTTAAATCGTAATATGGCAATTGGTTTGCGATAGAAAAAAGATATAAATACACCTGCAAATAAAATTAAAACCCAATTATTCTTCAAAATACGTTTTAATTTAATTTCGTGTCTACAAAATATATTTTTCTATTCTTAAATAACAAGTATCCATCTACAACGACAAATAAAATAGATTGTAATATAAAAGTATAGTGTCCAGGATAAATGAAGAACCTGACATACAAACCAATAATAAACGTTAAAAAGAAAGTAGATAAAAATCCTGAAATTAGAATTGTTCTAGTATTCTTATTATAACCAAATAAATCTAAGCATTCATTCCCTAACAAATAATACTGAAAAGAAAGACAGACATAAAACACAACACTCAAAACTAAATTCATTCGCCTTTCTCCTTGTTACTTTCATATTCTTTAATACTCAATTTTTGAATCAAATCTTTTTGTTTTTCTTTTAATTTAGAAATTTGTGCAGTTTGCGTAAACAACATAATGTATAAGAAAAAGATAAATACACAAAAGATGAAATTACTTGTGGACATAAATCCCAATTGTTTTGAAATCCACGTTGGAATTTGAGGGAATACACTAATAATCAGAAGAAGAATAGACCATAAAATCCACATAATCGCATCATCAATATTTAATCCATGTTTTTGAATCTTTTTAATCACAAAAACAAAGGTCATTAAACTCGCAAAGATAAAAACCAACTGTAATTTTAATCCCATAATCTACACCTTTCTAAATGGTTGAATCAAAAAGATTGAAACCATCATTCGACTCATATATTTGATCGTATTTACTAAATTTAAATAAGATTCTCCAAATTCACGTTCAGACATTTGAACTTGAATCTCTTTAATTTTTTCTGTTCTTACGATACATATAAACCAATGTATCTGGTTCAGGAGGATTGTTCATATCCAAAGCATAATCTTTAATACAAGCCTTGCCATATGCTCTAAATCCACTTGTTGGATCCATCACCTTTTACCAGTTACAAGTTTAATGGCCCATGCGATTAAACGGCTACCAATCATACGTGCTGTAAAGGTTTCTTCTCGCTCACAAAACGAGAACCAATCACAATATCATTTCCATATTCAATTTCTTTAACCATCGCATCAATATATTTAGCTGAGTGCTGACCATCTCCATCAAATTGGATAACAACA
>VOFI01003145.1_pt1 | contig 11719 bp, 12 predicted proteins | sample 5384131 | NCBI WGS metagenome assembly VOFI01 (sample SAMN12384728, study PRJNA508395) | human gut metagenome | isolation source: healthy gut H | host: Homo sapiens
AGTTATGCTGATAAATATTTAGTTGAATTTATTGGTCGTTGGGATGGTTCTTGGAAGTTCCGTCCGGAAATCGTTGAGGACTTCGGCATCTTTAGGATGGAGAATTTCTCAGGAAAAATTCTGGCAAGAAAGGGAAAGTAAAATTGGCAAATATTTTCTCAGACTTTTAAGATTCGTGGTTCTTATGGTAGTAGGAGATGATAATGTAAGTGACTATTCTGCATTTGATTATTTGGCCGGTTATGATTATAATAGAGGAGGTTCGGTTATTGATGGACGGTATGTTTGGCAGGATCACTGCTCCTCATTGGATTGCCCAATCGAACATTGCTTATCATGGATAAAAGCCAAAATATTGGATATTGGTGTGGATATGGGTTTCTTCAATAAATCGGTTGACACTTGGTTTTGACTTCTTCCGCCGATTACGTACAGGTATCCCGGAATCACGTTATATTGTTACCTTCTGAAGTTGGTTTGGATTTGCCAAAGAAAAATCTGAGATCAGATCTTCATATCGGTTATGATGCGATGGTACGTTGGGCGGATAATATCAATGATTTCAATTATAGTGTTGGTGCTAATTTACTTATTCTCGTTTCTATGATTGGGAACAATATGATGATCGTCGCGGTAACTCTTGGGATAGATATCGTAATAGTATTTGGCATCGTCATTTATATAAATTGGGGATATGCTGTTGGACGTTTTTGAAATTGGGAGCGAAGATAGCGACTTATCCTGTAGATGACCAAGAAAAGGTAATCGTACAGTAGTTCCGGGTGATATTATATACAAGGATGTAAATGGTGATGGTGTTATTAACTATATGGATGAACGTCCTATTGGTTACAGACAGATGGAACTCCCCAGCGAATTTTGGTATCAATTTATCTGCTAGTTGGAAAGGTTTTGATCTCGATGGACTGGACAGGTTCAGGAATGACTTCATGGATGCAAAAATATAAAACTGCGTCCATTCAGAATGATGGAAATAGTCGGGTGAAGTGTTGAAGGATTCTTGGCATTTTAGCAGATGTTTGGGATGCTGAATGAACGATTCCTGGTAAATTCTACGTATGAATAATGCCGAAACATCTGTAAAGAAAGAGCACGTTCTGGCTGCATAATGTACGCTATATCAAGTTGCGTAATTTGGAGTTTGGATATACTTTACCAAAAGCTTTGTTGGCAAAATCTGGTATTAGTAATTTGCGTGTATATTTGTCGGGAACTAACTTGGTGACATTGACTAATGTACCTATTATTGATCCGGAGGGTTCTAAAAGATAATGGCTTGATTTACCCAACGCCGCGTATTATAAATCTTTGGTATTAACCTCAAATTTTTAGCAAACAATGAAAAAAGAGAAATTTTATAGCTGTTGCTGCTTGTGCACTGGCATTAAGTAGTTGCAGTGGATTCCTGGACCAAAAAGCCAGATCGTATTATGACAGAAGATCAAGTTTATGGAGATGTCAATCTGACAAAATCTGTATTGGATAGAACGTATATCACTAGGCCAACATGCTGGGAGATACGGATGGGTTCGCTCTGTTGGATGAGGCCATTACTTATGATACTAAAATGATCAGGAAGTAGATCGTAACTGGTGGCGTACATATGATTATACATTGATCCGTAATATCAACCAATTCTTAAAAGGGTTGAGAGAATCGACTGCATTGTCTGAAGTTGAAAAGCTCCTATGGAAGGAGAGGCTCGTTTTATACGTGCATGGGTTTATTTTTTGTACTTGTCGTACTTTAGGAGGAATGCCGATTGTAGGCGATGAAGTATATGATTATACTTCTGGTATGGACATTACTACTCTTCAGGTTCCTCGTGCAACAGAATCTGCAATGTATGATTATATTATAGAAGAGTGCAAAACTATTGCAGAAATGTTGCCAACCGAACCTTCAAAGAATGGAGCTCGCGCAACTAAATGGGCTGCAAAAATGCTTGAAGCGAGAGCTGCTGTTTATGCAGGTTCTATTGCCCGATACAATACAGTTGCCGATTATCCATTGTTGAACCCGGAAACAGGAGTAGTAGGTATCTCTTCTGAGAAAGCAACTGATTATTATAAAGAAAGCGTTAGCTGCTGCAGAAGAAGTTATCAATAGTGGAAAATATTCTTTGATGAGAGTTGCTGATGATGCTACTCCGCAAGAGAAAGCAGACAACTTCTTTAAGGCTGTATGTGAAAAAAATGGCAATACAGAAGTCATTTGGTCACGTGATTATATTTATCCAGGACAAACTCATGGTTATACCAAGTCTGTACAGCCTCATGATGGTGCCGAAGATGGAGGGAATAGCCGTTTGTCTGCATTGCTAAATTTGGTAGAGGCTTTTGAACCTATAGCTACAGATACTCCGGGAGAAGGAGCTAAGTTTGATGTTGGTACAAAGGATAATCCTAAATTTTATACTAACCCTGAAGATCTGTTTGTAGGTCGTGATCCTCGTTTGGCAGGGACAATTCTGTATCCAGGTTCTTCTTTTAGAGATAGAACTGTCGTTTTACAAACAGGACAATGGATTAAGAATTCTGATGGACAATGGGAACAGAAGTTGGGACAGAGTTTGGGAGAAAAAGATGATCAAGGAAGATATGTTACAGCCTTGAATGGTCCGATGGTACGTAATGACCAACGTGAATGTAATCGTACAGGCTTCTATGTTCGTAAATATCTTGATAAAACAACTTCTGCGGGAACTGACCGTGGATCTGAAATGTGGAATGTTTATTTCCGTCTTTCTGAAGCTTATTTGATAGCTGCAGAAGCTGCTTATGAACTTAATGGTGGAAGTGATGCTACTGCTTTGAAATATATAAATGCAGTACGTTCCAGGGCAGGTGTTAAAGAATTGGCTTCTGTTAACCATCAACAGATTATGCATGAGAATCAAGTAGAGTTTGCCTTTGAAGGTCATCGCTGGTGGGATTTGAAACGTTGGCGTCAAGCTGATAAGATCTGGACAGGCTCAGAAATGGATATCACGGCTACACGCCGTGGCTTGTGGCCTTTCTTAGTTGTCTCTGACGATGATAAGAATGGAAAATGGGTGTTCTTTGAAGAAAACATGAATCGTTATTATAGAAATCCATTGAAATGTCTACCTAAACATTATTATGCTGAGCTAGATAATGGTTGGCTGAATAACAATCCGAAACTGGTGAAGAACCCGTATCAATAATCTTAAATTAGAAAGAAATAATGAAAGCAATATCCAAAATTTTTTCAGCACTACTATTGGTAATGATAGTTATTACCAGTTGTACAAAGGATAATTATGATGCTCCGGAATCAATGCTGACTGGAAAGGTCGTTTATGAAGGAGAGGCTTTGCAACTGCGTGGAAATGAGGCGGTCCGATTGTTCCTTTATCAACGTGGTTATGAAAAGCATGATCCGATTGAAGTTTTTGTAAATCAAGACGGAGCTTATTCTGCATGTTTATTTGATGGTGAGTATCAATTGATCACCAAAAGCGGTAATGGCCCTTGGTCAGAAGAAGGCCGTGATACTATTAATGTTATTGTCTCAGGCAATACTGTACAAAATGTAGAAGTTGTTCCTTATTACATGGTCAGAAATGCTGAGATGAAACTAAATGGTAATGTTGTGACAGCTTCCTTCAATGTAGAAAAGATTGCGGGAAAAGAAATAGATCGTGTCTTCTTTATGTTAGGAACAACTCAATACATAAATGATGGTGAACACAATGTTGATCGTTTTGATGATGCAGATGGTGCCAAAATGGCTGAAATCAATGTAACTGGTGCACGTTATGAGTTTACTCCTAGAGACTATACAGACAATAAAATGTTTCAAACAGCTTTGAAAAGAGGTACTCTTTTTGGCCGTATTTGTATATGGCCAAAAGGTTCTGATCAAGGAATTTACTCTGAAGTAATCCGACTGAAATAATTCATATCAATGTTTAATAGGGAAAAGGGTATCGGGCTTTCCTGATACCTTTTTCTTTTTCAATAAACTTTTTATTAACTCTTAAATTAATTGTATTATGAACAAGAAATTCTTTATCGCAATGTTGGCATTTGCATTATTTGGTATGACAAATGTTATGGCTAATACATCGAAGGATGAAGTAGCAGAAGTAAGTAGCACGAATAAAGTGGTAGCTACTGAGTATTATTTAGAAGCTGCGGGACAGAGTGGATCTGGTCTTTTTTATTCTATTGAACTTTTAGATTCCTCTCAAAGAAAACTAAAGATTATGACTAAAAGAGGAGGGCATGTTGAGATCAACTGTCATGGGCATGGTATTGTACCAGATGATCGTTTATTTTATACAGCCGATAGTTGGACAGGAGAAATTATAACTGATGAAATTAATACTGAAGCTTTTACTATAAGTACTAGTTATAATGAAAGTGCTGGTAGTAGCTCTACGACTAAATATGAAACTCGGTATTATTATATCAGAGAGAGATAACTTGATAACTGGTTAAAACTAAAGTCCCCTATATTTGGGTTTATTTTTGATAAACTGAATAAGGGGACTTTTCTTAATTTATATATTCAGCATGAAGAAACTTTTATTTTCCCTTTTTACTGTTTTTCTTTCTGTGTTCCTTCCATTGCACAGCAGTATTCCAACCCCGTTATTAATTACAGTCTTCCCGACCCTACGGTTATCAAGGCAGATGATGGTTATTATTACCTGTACGCAACGGAAAATATCAGAAATCTTCCTATTCACCGATCGAAAGATATGGTAAACTGGAGCTTTGTGGGTACTGCTTTTACCAATGAAACCCGCCCTACATTTGAGCCGAAAGGAAATCTTTGGGCACCGGATATAAATAAAATCGGTGATCGGTATGTGATGTATTACTCCATGTCTGTTTGGGGTGGAGAGTGGACCTGCGGGATTGGTGTGGCTACGGCAGATAAACCTGAGGGACCTTTTACCGATCATGGAAAACTGTTCCGGAGCAATGAAATAGGGATTCAGAATTGTATCGATCCTTTCTATATAGAAGATGGTGGTAAAAATACCTTTTTGGGGAAGCTTTCATGGCATTTATGGAGCAGAACTAAGTGATGACGAGGCTCTCCCTGAAAGAAGGAATGAAACCACAGCAGGTGGCAGGCACAGCCTATGAAGGAACTTATATTCACAAACGGGGAGGCTATTACTATTTGTTTGCCTCTATCGGTCGTTGCTGTGAAGGATTAAAGAGTACGTATACCACAGTGGTGGGGCGGTCGAAATACTTATTTGGCCCTTATGTAGATAAAAAAGGGGAATCGATGCTGGAGAATCATCATGAAGTGCTGATTGATAAAAATGAAGCATTCGTGGGTCCCGGGCACAACTCGGAGATCGTAACAGATGATAAAGGAGCGGATTGGGTGTTTTATCACGCTGTCAGTGTGGCCAATCCTGAAGGAAGAGTGTTGATGCTCGACCGTGTAAACTGGAAAAAAGGGTGGCCTGTTGTAGAGGGTGATACACCGTCGTTGCAAGCAAAAGCACCTGTTATCCGGCACAAATAAGGGAGTAAACATCAGTATGCTACCTACTTCTAATGGTATGGATACCTGTATATTACGTCTTATTCCGTAATCTTTATCTTGTCCCGCGTACCCGGGCTGCCGTGCCCGAGTACGTGGATTCATGGGCACAGGCACCCGGACTCATGGGCCCGGGTATACAGGACGAAGTAAAGATTGCACTATTTCCAACTAATTAATAGAGAAAAACAAAATGGTTCTTCTTCAAATTTGGTGGTAAGTTTTCTTTTACTCATGGAATCTAATTCAGTTTTCGGACGTGTAAGCCCTCTTTTATAGTTGACAAAAAAGGAAGTATCCCGGCTTTCGCCCGAAGAGTCCATCCGTGAGGTGAAGAAGCTAATATTAGACTAAACCATCTGAAAATCAATATCTTTAAGAAGTAAGATTTCTGTCCTCAAAAGCTTTGTTTTAACACAGAGTTAAAGCTTGTTCTTTGGATGTGAATAAGAAGTTCTTTAAATGCAAAAGACTTGTTATTTGCGCACAAGAACCTGCCAACCTGCAAAAGGCGTTAACAATGTTAATTGAAAAAAGGTATAAGGATGAAGATACCGGTTCAGACGGCGTAAACTCACTTCCGGAACTTGAGCTATCTTATTCAGCCGGTGTCTGTTTTTTCTTATTAAAGCAAGCAAAAAGGACAATTATCAACTTGAAAATAAAGAAATAAAGAATTGACCACCAAATTTGAAGAAGAACCATCTTTCGTATGAGAGACGTCCGGTTTCGGAAGATTCTGTGGAACTCTGTGTGGCTCTGTGGTGAATGATGCCACATCCTCAGCCGTGAGAACCACAAATGATTTCTTTTAATATTACCGGATGTTTCCTGACCTTACGGATGGAATGGACAAATTCCGGTCAAAAGCCTGCTACATATGTTCCTTTCTCCAATATTTCCCCAATCTTTGTAACATGAAAATTTAAAATCTGAGGCAAAAACATGAAAAACAAAGTACTGATCATAGTAGCTATCTTATTACTTCTTCCCAATGCATTCGCATGGGCACATCAGCCCGCAGACGGAAACCTGAAGCATTTTACAAAGAAAGACGCAACGACGGCGATGGATGCTTTTCATTCTACTTTTTATAATCCGGATATGAAGTTGTATGCCATATCTTCGGATATGAAAGGAAGAGCTGCCATCTGGGTGCAGGCTATCTATTGGGATATGATTATGAACGCGTATAAACGTACGAAGGCTCCTAAATATCGCCGGTTGATAGAAGAGGTGTATCAGGGAGGATACGAACAATACGATAAATACAATTGGGACAATAAAATCGAATGGTTTATTTATGATGATATGATGTGGTGGATTATTTCGCTGGCACGTGCTTACGAAATCACGAATGACCCGAAATACCTGGCACATGCCTCTTCGGGGTTCTACCATGTCTGGAAAGAGTCGTATGATAAAGAAAGGGGGGGCCTGTGGTGGAACTTCAAGCACGATGGCAAAATGGCTTGCATCAACTATCCGACTACGGTGGGGGCCATGACTCTTTATAATGTAACCAAAGATCCCGATTATCTGGAAAAGGCAAAAAGTGTATATGCATGGTCGAGGGATGTCTTTTTCGACAAGGAGAAAGGCCGCATAGCAGACAATATGCACTATCATTTCCAGAGACAGAACGGTATGGACATAGACTGGACAACCCAACTTTATAATCAGGCTACATTTATCGGTTCGGCCGTGATGCTGTACAAAGCAACCGGCGAGAAAGCTTATCTGGACGATGCCGTTCTGGCTGCCGACTACGTCCGCAACGAGATGTGTGATGCCGATGGATTGCTTCCATTCAAAAATGGAGTGGAACAGGGAATTTATGCTGCCATCTTTGCACAGTACATCATTCGCCTGATAGAAGATGGCAATCAGCCCCAATATATGGACTGGCTTCGTCACAACATAGACGTGGCGTGGAACAACCGGGATGTAAACCGTAATGTGACATTCAAGGATGCAGCCAAACCCTGCCCGACAGGTGTGATGGAAAGCTATGATGCCAGCGGATGTCCCGCACTGATGCAAGTGATTTCTCCATTCAAATAACAACACAAACACGTGACAACACAAACACATGAGTAAGAGGGTATTAGTTTTGATTGGTTTGTTTTTGGCCTGTGGCGGCGTCTATTCTCAAACCGCCACAGGCACAAAAACGAATTTCCAGACAGCAGAGTCGTGGAAACCGGAAACAGATGTGCGTGCCGATGCCGTGATGGTATACGGAACGCTGGATAAGAAAGGCGTTACTTTTGAGCAACGCATTCAATCGTGGAGAGACAAAGGGTACCGGGCCGAGTTTATGACAGGGGTAGCCTGGGGAGATTATCAGGATTATTTTCTTGGAAAATGGGATGGGGTGAAAGATCACCTCAAAGAGGGCCAGCGCGACCGCGAGGGGCGGGAGATTGCACACGGGCACTTGATTCCCTATATTGTGCCTACTGAGAGTTTCATCCGTTACATGCAGGAGAAGCAGATCAAACGGGTGATCGATGCGGGCATTACTTCTATTTATCTGGAAGAACCGGAATTCTGGATGCGGGGCGGATACAGTGAAGCCTTCAAATCCGAATGGCAAAAATATTATGGATTCCCGTGGAGAGCTCAACATGAATCTCCTGAGAATACATACTTATCGAATAAACTGAAATATTATCTGTACTACAACGCGCTTAATCAGATATTCACGTATGCCAAAACGTACGGCAAATCGAAAGGACTGGATGTGAAGTGCTTTGTGCCTACACATTCACTTGTCAACTATACATCGTGGCAGATCGTAAGTCCCGAAGCGAGCTTGGCTTCGCTGGATTGTGTGGATGGGTATATCGCACAGGTCTGGACGGGAACCGCCCGCGAACCGAACTATTATGACGGAGTGAAGAAAGAACGGGTATTTGAGAATGCTTTTCTTGAATATGGATGTATGAAATCGATGACAGCCCCGTTAAACCGCAAGATGTACTTCCTGACCGACCCCATCGAGGACCGGGCGAAAGACTGGCTCGATTATAAAATAAATTACCAGGCTACTTTTGCCGCCCAACTGATGTATCCGGCGGTAGACACATACGAAGTGATGCCTTGGCCGGACCGTATTTATCAGGGGCTGTACCAAGTAGCGGGAACAGACCGGAAAGAACGTATTCCGCGTGACTACTCCACACAGATGCAGATTATGGTGAATACGCTGAACGACATACGGACTTCGGAAACTCAGGTGAGCGGTACGCACGGCATCGGGGTACTGATGGCAAATTCGCTGATGTTTCAGCGTTTCCCCGATCATGATGGCTATGATGATCCGCAATTCAGCAGTTTCTATGGACAGACCCTGCCGTTATTGAAAAGAGGAATACCGGTGGAGTTGGTACATATGGAGAATACTCCGTTCGGCGACACATTCAAGGGGCTGAAGGTACTTGTAATGTCTTATTCGAACATGAAACCGATGGAGCCCCGATATCATGATTTTCTGGCAGACTGGGTGAGAAAAGGCGGAGCGCTGATCTATTGCGGCGAAGATATCGATCCTTATCAGTCGGTGCTTGAATGGTGGAATTCCAACGGAAATCAATATAAAGGCTCCTTCGGAACATTTGTTCGAGAAACTGGGACTGGGCAGAGTACCTGCTGCCGGAACTTACCCCTTGTGGAAAAGGTATGGTGACCGTTATACGTGAAGATCCGAAACACTTTGTGCTGAAAAGCGGAAATGACCGGCAATATTTCGATGCGGTTTCGGTTGCTTATAGAAAGAGTGCCGGGAAAGAAGTAGAACTGAAAAACAGTTTCCTGCTCGAACGGGGACCATATACCATTGCTGCCGTATTGGACGAAAGTGTGTCGGATGCTCCGATGGAACTTTCGGGGGTGTATATCGACCTGTTTGATAAAGATCTTCCGGTATTGACACATAAGGTGATTCGTCCGGGCGAACAAGGTTACTTATATAATGTCAAACGGATTTCGGGACGGGCAAAGGCGAAAGTGCTGTGCGGTGCTTCCAGGATATACGATGAAAAGGCAGGAAAACGAAGTTATTCGTTTGTAGCCAAGAGCCCGTTGCATACGACTAACGCTTCGAGGATATTGCTCCCTAAACAGCCGATACGGGTTTGCGTGAACGGGAAAGAAGAGCCTCAGCCGGAGAAATTGTGGGAAGAGCGTTCGCGTACCCTGCTCTTGAAGTTCGAGAACGACCCCGCCGGCGTGCAAGTAGATATTGAATGGTAAAAACTAAAAAAGAATCTGAAGTTATGAAGCTTAAACTATCGACTCTGTTCTTGGGTGCAGCTGCCATGCTGAGCAGTTGTGGGGCACCGCAGGACGTCAAGAGTGAAAAAAAGTGAGATGCGTGCACCGGCCTATCCGTTGGTGATGATTGACCCTTACACCAGTGCCTGGTCGTTTACGGATAATCTGTATGACGGACCGGTGAAACACTGGACCGGTAAGGACTTCCCGTTCTTGGGTGTTGCCAAGGTAGACGGACAGATTTACCGTTTCATGGGAACGGAAGAACTTGAGCTGCTTCCGCTGGTTAAGACCTCGGAACAAGGCAGATGGACAGCTAAGTATACAACAAAGAAACCGGCTGACGGCTGGCAGAATGCCGACTTTAATGATGCGGCATGGAAAGAAGGAGAAGGTGCTTTCGGTACTATGGAGAATGAAAGTACAGCCAAGACCCAGTGGGGAGAAGAGTATATCTGGATACGCCGTAAAGCGGATATTAAAGACAACCTGCAAGGTAAAAAATGTATATCTGGAATATTCTCACGACGATGACGCCATCATCTATGTGAATGGCGTGAAGGTGGTGGATACCGGTAACTCGGCTAAGAAACATATGCTTGCCAAACTGCCGGAAGAGGCTGTGGCCGCACTGAAACAGGGAGAGAACCTGATTGCAATTTACTGTAACAACCGTGTTGCCAACGGTCTGATCGATTGCGGTCTGTTGGTAGAGAAAGACAATACACAGAACTTTACTCAGACAGCAGTACAGAAATCGGTAGACGTGCAGGCTATGCAGACCAACTACGAATTTACTTGCGGACCGGTGGACTTGAAACTTGCGTTCACTTCACCTCTCTTTATGGATAATCTCGATTTGATGACTCGTCCGGTGAGCTATCTTACCTATGAAGTGGCTTCGAATGACGGAAATAAACATAACGTAGAACTGTATTTCGAAGCAGGACCGCAGTGGGCACTCGATCAGCCTCATCAGGAAGCTGTAGCCGAAAGCTTTACAGAAGGTAATTTGCTATACCTCAAGACGGGAAGCCGCAACCAGGAAATATTGGGTAAAAAGGGAGATGATGTCCGCATTGACTGGGGATACTTTACATGGCTGCCGATAAGGAGAACAGTTCATGCGCTACCGGAGAGGGAAAGACCCTAAGAAAGAGTTTCATCGACGGAAAATTGACATCATCCAAGACCGATGGAAGTGACAAGCTGGCACTGGTTCGCTCACTGGGTGAAACGAAGAAAGCGGAAGGACACTTGCTGCTGGGTTACGATGACTTGTACTCTATTCAGTATTTCGGTGAAAATCTTCGTCCGTACTGGAATCGCAATGGAAACGAAACCATTCAGTCGCAGTTTGCGAAAGCTGATAAGGAATATGATGCAGTGATGGATAAATGTGCTGCATTCGATGCTAACCTGATGAAAGAAGCTACTGAAGTAGGCGGACGTAAGTATGCCGAACTCTGTGCATTGGCTTATCGCCAGGCAATCGCTGCCCACAAATTGGTGGAAGCCCCCAACAAAGACCTGCTGTTCCTCTCAAAAGAGAACTTCAGCAACGGTTCGATCGGTACGGTGGATATCACTTATCCTTCTGCTCCTTTGTTCCTGGTATACAATCCGGAATTGGCAAAAGGTCTGATGAACCACATTTTCTATTATAGCGAAAGCGGAAAATGGAATAAGCCGTTCGCTGCACATGATGTAGGTACTTATCCGTTGGCTAACGGCCAGACATACGGTGGAGATATGCCGATCGAGGAATCGGGAAATATGCTGATCTTGAGTGCAGCCATCGCCATTGTCGAAGGAAATGCCGACTATGCGCAGAAACACTGGGATGTATTGACAACCTGGACCGATTATCTGGCTCAATATGGGC
>VOFI01003861.1_pt1 | contig 11715 bp, 12 predicted proteins | sample 5384131 | NCBI WGS metagenome assembly VOFI01 (sample SAMN12384728, study PRJNA508395) | human gut metagenome | isolation source: healthy gut H | host: Homo sapiens
AGCGCTGCCGGATCTTCTCTCTCTCCATCACCTCCGACCCCAACTCCAGCGAAGTGATGATGCTGCGATCCTTGCGGGGCACCTTTGCCGCAAGTAGCCCGCAGCAATCCTTGCACTCTTCGGCGATCTCTGCGTCGTATTTTGCGACGCTGGGTGAGCCAGCACGACTTTCTCCATCATTCGACCGATCGCACCGTCGGCGAGGATCATCGCCGGTTGCGGTACCGAAATCGCCGGTGGTCGAGCCAGACCCACGAAATCGTGCGCATTCCTGAAACCGAGAGTTCGGAGCAAGTACGATCAAGTGGAAGTCACCAGTGCGCACCGCCCTTGCAAGCCTGGAAATAGTCGCCCTGCGAAGGCGGGATCGTACTCCAGCACCCGGGCCGCCGCGCGCTGACAGTTCACAACCACGCAAGGCAGTTCGGCACCTGCCAGATAGCTCGTGACCCTCGCTCATTAGACTGGACACCGGGGCTTGAAGACGAAGTCATCACCCGCTTGGCCGGTCGATGCACCGCCGTAAAACCATGCTTGGCGGACGAAACCTCCGGACTCGGCCTGCAGTACGACCATACCGGTCGTCTCCGTGGCTTTCTCCTCCATCAACGTCTCCATTACCTCGGACTGCGGCGTGATAGGGTAGCCGAAGCAGCCGTCGCAACCGTAGCGAATCGCCGCAGGCGATCACCTCGTTGCCTTTCATCAGTTTATCTCCTTTCTCTGCCATGTCTATTCAATTTTGCCGGTATACCGTAATACAACTGTCGGACAGATGATCGCACACGGCGCAGCCCGTACAGGCATCGGGGTGCGCCATCGCACATGCAATACCCCTTGTTGTTGACTTCGACCGAAAGGCGTCGCACGGACACGATGCCACGCAGACGCCGCAACCCTTACAGCGTTCTTTATCAACGACAATCGTTCCTTATCTTTTGCCATAATGCCGTTTTGAGTTAAGTTTTACAAATGTATAAAAATCGCCCTCTTTGTTCCGATTCTCCGGAAAAATCGCGTCCTGCCCGTCGAACGGCAAATCGCCCCGCATCCGCCGGAAGAGGCGGAGGGCAGCAACGGATATTCCGCAAAAAATACTATCTTTGCAATCGTTTTCAGCGACATAGGAAGCCATGAATCCGACACCATACCGATGCGGCAGACCGATCGTCTCCCGAATCGCCGTTCCTGTCCTGCGGGAACCGGTCTCTATTGCTTCATGCTGCTGACCTTCGTATGGCCCCAGCTGACGAGCGACCTTGTTCCGCATCGAAGCGACGCATGGGGAGATACTCTCGACTTCATCGCCTCATGCCCTATGCGGCGACGCTGCCGCTCGGCATACTTCGGCGGCAAAGCCCGCCGCTGGTACAAAGCGGCACAGCACGCCGCCTATGCTGTTTCGATGGCCGAATGCTTTTGCCTCGTCTTTTCCGCACCTTCATCACGCCGTCGCTCGCGAGCATCGCCACGGATACCGATCCGCCGAAAGCACTGACCCATCGGGTGCTACCTCACCGGACGCTTCGCACTCTTCCCCTGCGGCTTGAGCCCGTCGCAGGCATCAACCTCCTGCTGGAAAAAAAAGGTTTGCAGGGCCCGGCGCACCGCACCGATGCCCCATGCCGGCCTGCGCACCTGCCTGCTGACGACCGTACTGGTGGGGGGAATTTTCGGACTGACATCCAACGCCTCCGCCTTCGACCGGCCTGGCGGCTCTCCCGCATACACGACCGGCATGATGCACGAATTGTTACGCGAAGACCCTGAACTTGTCTCTGAACGCCGTTCGGCACCCGAACGCCTGTTTTTCAGTCTGCGGATGCAGGCCTCGACCGCAACGCGATCGGGAGCCTGCATCGAAGCGATGAGTCGCTCGCGGTCGACTCCTGCACGTTCCTGCTTCCCCTGAAATCGTCCATCCTTCCGGCGAATCCTACAACAAACACCATGCAGCATTGTACGGATACCCGCTGCCGACGACGCCCTGACTGTCGCAGGAAGAGGCGGCGGGCCGTCTTTATCCCTTCACCGGACGTGGTATCGCCGGCCAATTTCACGGTGAAAGCCATGCATCTGCTCTTTCCTTCGCCAGCCAGGACCGGCAAACGGCGGTGCGACACACCGCTATTCCCCGCTCTCTTTCCGGCATGCGGGTTACGATACGCTGATGTTCGACAACCAGACGACCTTCACGCTCGAAAACGACGACGTGTGGATCAGGAGATCCGCCATTTCTCTCTACCATCCCCTGGCTCTCCCCGCAACTCTTCACGCATTGCAACGCCGACAAAATTCGTTCGACGAAGGACTGCTTGCCGATTTCGACCGACAAGACCTTCGCTTTCCGCAATCCGCACCGGCTCACGATCTTCCACCTGATGGCCAACACGTGGCCTACCGCAACCGCTTCCCCGCCGAAGCGGGTTACTTCACGGCCGACAGCATCCCCGAATATTCGACCCGGGGCTGTGGCGAAGCCGCGACGAACGCCGCATCGTCGCCGACTACGACAACGCCGTCCGCCAACGACCGTAAATGTGGGAGAGATACTCGACCGCTGCCGCACACGCGACGCCGTGGTCGTCTACCTCCGACCACGGCGAGGAGGTGTTCGATTACGCCCACCGCAACGGACGCATCCACGATGCGACGCTTCCGCCCGACTGCTGCCGTCACCAATACGAGATTCCTTCATGATCTGGATGTCGGACCGCTATCGGGCCGCACGTCCAGAACTCGCGGCGGCGATCGCCCGTGCGGTCGACCGGCCCTACATGACCGACGACCTGCCGCACCTGCTGCTCGATCTGGCCGGCCTCCTGCCATTGGAGCCCGACCCGACGCGCAGCGTCGTCAACGACCGTTTCCGATGCCTCGCGCCCCCGATTGCCGCGCGACGACAAGGTGGACTACGACCTCATCATGCGGCAGGCGGCTGGGCAAGTGGAATGAACAAGGGTGCCTGATACACTCTCAGACACCCTTTGTCTATCTCCTGCGGGAACCGGCGGATCGTCTGCCGGTTTCTATTTTCCCTCCTCGAAGGAATGGATCACCACGCCCGAACGCAGTTTGCCCGAACCACGTCGTCTTGGGCGGCATGATGCTGCCCGTATCGGCGATGTCGATCAGCTGTTTCATCGAAACAGGGTAGAGTGCGAAGGCGACTCATCTCGCCGCTGTCCACACGCCGCCGCAACTGCCCAATCCAGTGATACCGCCCACGAAATCGGATCCGCTTCGAGGTGCGCAGATCTCTTTATATCCAACAGCTTGTCCAGCACACGGTTCGACAGCACGGTCACGTCGAGTTAATGCCGGATCGGATCGTCGTCACCGTAGGTGCCCTCCCTGGCCGTCAGGGCTGTACCACGCGCCGTCGAGATACATCGCGAAATTATGCGAGACGGGCAGGGCGGTACACCTCGCCGCCCCTTCTCCACCCCTGTAGGTCCGGGTAGTGCTCTGATGAACTCCGCGGGCGTCATGCCGTTCAGATCGCGGACCACGCGGTTGTAATCGATGATGTGCAACTGGCTGGCCGGAAAGGTCACGGCCAGAAAGAAGCAATACTCCCTCGTCGCCCTGATGGTTCCGGATTGCGGAGCATACACTCTTCGCCCACGCGCCGCAGCCGCCGTGCGGTGGTGGCCGTCGGCGACGTACAATGCCGGTATATCATGAAAATCTCCGTAATGCGATCGTTCACCTTCCGGTCGCGGATGACCTAACCGGTGGCCGAAACCGTCTCGGCCGTAAAAGTCGTAGTCGGGCGCAGCACCCTTCACCACGCCCTCGACCAGCGCGTCGATCTCGGCGTTGTCGGGATAGGCGAAGAAGGCCGGTTCGATGTTGGCCCGCTGGCAGCGCGTGCTTCATGCGATCCTCCTCCTTGCTCGGGACGTGTCAGTTCGTGCTTCTTGATCGCACCGTTCCGATAACTTCGGCAGCACATCGCCAGTCCGTACTGCGTCCGTCCGTCCATGGTCTGCGCATAGACGTAATAGTGTTCTTCCTCGTCCTGTTGCAGCCAGCCCCTGTTCGCGCCACAGACGGAAATTCTCGACCGCACGGCCGTAGACCTCCTCGGCATGTTCATCGGCGATCGGATCGAAATCGATCTCGGGGTTTGATGATGTGCAGCAGCGAACGTTCGCTCGCTTCGGCTTTGGCCTCCCCGGCTTGAGCACGTCGTGGGCCGCGAAGCGACCTCGGCGGCATGTTCCTCGGCGGGCAGATTCCCAGGAAAGGTTTGATTCTTACCATAGCGTACAAGATTAAAAAGACGGGGCGAAAGACGACCCGCAGACCGCGTTCCGCCCCGTCGTGAATCGAATTTACCTGTTGACCTGGGAAACGGGTGTCGCCCGTCTTGAAGAAATCGACGATCTGCCGCGCCGCAGCCAGTCCGGCGTTGATATTGGCCTCGGCCGTCTCGGCACCCATCTTCTTGGCCGTGGCGAAAAGCGCTTGCCGAACTTCCCGGCCATCTCGGCCTGCGCATCGGGGGCGATGTCGGTGATGTATTTCAGATCCTCCCGCTCGGTCATCGCACGCACCACGCCGGCTTCGTCGATCACCTCCTTGCGGGCCGTATTGACCAGCGTCGCGCCCGGGCATCGACATCAGCAGCTCGTACCCGATCGAACCGCGCGTCTGGGCTGTCGCCGGAATATGCAGCGACAGAAAGTCGGCCGCCTCGTCCCCCGACCGAAGCGGCGCTTCACGCCGTCGGCCTCGAACAATGCGTCGTCCGTCACGAACGGATCGTAGGCGATGACGTTCATCCCCCATCGCCCCCTTGCGGCCGACGAGCTTGCCGACGTTGCCGTAGGCATGGATGACGTCGCGCCCTGAATCCGATCCCGTGCCGGGCATGTAAAACCGTTGCGCGCCATGAAGATCATCATCGCAAAGGGCCAGTTCGGCCCGCATTGGAGTTCTGCCCGGGGGTGTTCATCACCACGATCCCGCGGGCCGAAGCGGCTTCCAGGTCGCGTTGTCGTAACCGGCGCCGGCACGCACCACGATTTTGAGATTCTTCGCGGCGGCGATCACTTCGGCCGTCACCTTGTCACGCTGCGAACGATCAGGGCGTCGACATCGGCCACGGCGGAGGAGCAGCTCCGCACGATCGGCGTATTTATTTTCCAGCAGGGCCAATTCGTACCCCGCCTCTTCCACAATGCCGCGAACGCCCTCCACCGCCTTTTGCGAACGGCTTCTCGGTTGCAACCAATACTTTCATATCTTTGAGTAATGACGTGAAATAAATTCGTTTCTCTTTTTCGCCTCGCAAGGGAACGATCGTCGGACACATGGCCTGTTGCCGTGTTTGCGGGCGAACTCCTGCATGCAGGCCACCAGCGCCTCGACGCTCTCCTTCCGGAAGGGCGTTGTAGCACAGAAACGCGCGGAAACCGCCCACCGGAACGGTGTGTCGCCAATTGCCCACCATGCCTACCGACTTGGCGAACTCCAGAACTCGGGCGCCAGCTCCTCATAGCCGTCGGCCATGACGAAGCAGATGTTCATCAGCGAACGGTCCTCCTCGGTCGCCATTACCCACGAAAGGGGTTGCGGTCGATCTCGTCGCGTAGCGCCGCCTTCTCCTGGTTGCGGCGGTAGATTTCGGGCACGCCGCCGATCGATTTGAGCCAGTTGAGCGTCTCGGTCAGCGCGTAGATGGCGAACACGGGCGGCGTGTTGAACATCGAGTTGTTGGTCACGTGCGTGCGGTAGTCGACCATCGTGGGCAGATCGCGCTGAATCCGGTCGAGCATATCCTCGCGGATAATGGCGAACGTGACGCCCGCCAGGCGAGATTCTTCTGCGCGCCGCCATAGATCATAGCGTACTTGCTCACGTCGCGCGGACGGCTCAGGATGTCGGAACTCATGTCGGCGATCACGGGCACCGGCGATCGAGGTCGGCCGTGTACTCCGTACCGTAGATCGTGTTGTTGGTCGTGATGTGCAGGTAGTCCAGATCGGCAGGGATGATAGAAGCCTTTGGGGATGTGGGTGATTCCTCGGACGAGGGGCGACGACTTCGGTCACAACCGTAACAGCAGCGATCGCCTTCTTCCCAGACGCCGGTATTGACGTATCCACTGTGGTGTTGAGGAATTGGCGGGCACCTCGAAGAAGTGGGTGCTGGCGCCGCCGCCGATGAAGATGATCTTGTAGTTATCAGGGGAATATCAGGCAATTCGCGCAGCAGCAGATCGCCACAGGCCATCACCTCGTCGAACTCCTTCGAGCGGTGTGAAATCGAGAGAATCGACAACCCCGTCCCGTTGAAATCGAGGATCGCCCGGACCGTCTTCTCATAAACGACTTCAGGCAGGATCGAAGGTCCTGCGTTAAAATTGTGCTTTTTCATAGTCTGATGATTTAGATAACTGTTACTCCGATAACACAAAGGTAAGCAAAAATGAGAATCCGCAACAATAAGAAATTCAGCGTCGAAATCCGCTCGCTCAACCCAAACAGCTCGACCTTTGAAAGCATCAAAATGCCCGGCGTACCGTTCGCTCGAACCCGAAATCCGCACGCTGGCGACAAAGGCGTTGCAGCGCGGCAGGTCGAAAATTTTCGTCCACGGCCGGTAAGCCGTCGGGCGACCCATATAAATAAAGACGGTTCCGCGCCTACGTCCGCCAGTTGACGATGCGCTCACCTATGCAGGTATCGAACATCCAGATACTCGTAGTTAAGATGAAGGACGAGCTGGAGAAGATCAAAAGAACAGGTACTGAACATATTATAATGGGCAAGGTTATCATATTCTCCGCCCCGAGCGGTTCCGGGAAGACGACCATCGTACGCGAATTGCTCAAACGGTTCCCGCAGTTCGAATTTTCGGTATCGGCGACCAGCCCGCGCCCCCGGCTGCGAGCGCCACGGTTGCGACTACCACTTCATGACGCACGAAGAGTTCATGCGCGCCGTCGCGGAAAACCGTTTCGTGGAGTGGGAAGAGGTCTACCAGGGCACTTGCTACGGCACGCTGCGCTCGGAGGTGGAACGCATCTGGGCCAAGGGCAACATCATCGTCTTCGACGTGGACGTCATCGGGGGGATCAACCTCAAACGCATCTTCGGCGACGACGCCTGCTCGATATTCGTCATGCCGCCCTCGATCGGGGAGCTGCGCCGCAGGCTCGTATGCCGCGGCACGGACGCCCGGAAGTGATAGACCGCCGTGTGGCGAAGGCCGAATTCGAACTGACGAAAGCCCCGAATTCGACCACATCGTCGTAAACGACTCGCTCGACGAGGCGATCCGCGAAACGACTGCGATCATCGACCAATTCATCGCACGGCAGCCATGAAACGCGTCATGCTCTATTTCGGGTCGTTCAACCCCATCCATAAAGGGCACATCGCCCTGGCGGAATACGCCGTGGAAAAAGGACTGTGCGACGAGCTGGTGCTCGTCGTTTCGCCCCAGAGCCCCTACAAACAGGCCGAAGAGCTGGCCCCCGAGATGGATCGGTTCGAAATGGCCGAGACGGCCTGCGCGGCGTCGCGCTATCCCGACCGGATAAAACCCTCGGTCGTCGAATTCCTGCTGCCCAAGCCGTCGTATACGATCGACACGCTGCGCTACCTGGCCGAGAACCACGGCGCGGATATGGAGTTCTCGATCCTCATGGGCGCCGACCAGATAGAACGGCTCGACGGCTGGAAAGAGTACGACCGCATCCTCGAATACCCGGTATACGTCTATCCCCGCCGCGGCGAAAGGGTGGACAGGTTCCCCGGCCGTATCACGGTGCTGGAAGACGCCCCGCTGCAGGATTTTTCCGCGACCCAAATCCGCGGGCGCATCGGGCGGGGCGAGGATGTCTCGCAGATGCTCGACAAGGGCGTCGCCGAACATATCCGCCGCAAGGGGCTGTGGAACCCGACGGCCCGCAAATCGGCCCTGACGGCACAGATCGCCGCCGATCCGGAAAACACGGCGCTCTATATGGAACGGGGCAAGCCCACTACCGCCTCAACGAATGGGACGCAGCCCTCAACGACTTCAACCGCGTACTGCAAGCAGACGACAGCCACGCCGAGGCGCGGCAGTATGCGCAGATGGTACGGGAAATACTGGAATTCAGATATAAGGACATATACAACCCCTGACAATGACACGCCTGAAGATTGCCCTCATGGCGGGCGGAGATTCGCCCGAACGGGGGATCGCGCTCCAGAGCGCCGCACAGATCGAAGCGGCGCTCGACCATACGAAATACGACATCACGGTCATCGACCTCCACCACCGCGACTGGCACTACACGGCCCCCGACGGACGCGAGTGGCAGGTCGACAAGAACGATTTTTCGCTCACGGTGGAAGGCGAGCGCAAAGCATTCGACTACGCCCTGATCATCATCCACGGCACACCCGGCGAGGACGGCAAGCTGCAAGGCTACCTCGACATGATGGGCGTCCCTTATTCGTCGTGCTCGATGACCTCGTCGGTCATCACCTTCGACAAGATCACCACCAAGCGCACCGTAGCGGGACGGGGCATCAACCTCGCCCGCGAGATTTTCCTCTGCAAGGGCGAAACGGCCGACCCGGACAGGGTGGTCGCGGAGTTCGGACTGCCGCTCTTCATCAAGCCCAACGCCAGCGGCAGCTCGTTCGGCGTGACGAAAGTCCATACGCGCGACGAGGTGCTGCCCGCCATCGAGGCGGCCTTCGCCCAAAGCGACGAGGTGCTGATCGAAGAGTGCATCGCGGGCCGTGAAATGGGCTGCGGCATAATGGTGGCCGGAGGCAGGGGAATACCTGTTCCACGGAGATCGTATCGAAAAAGGATTTCTTCGACTACCAGGCCAAATACACCGAAGGCTATTCGGACGAGATAACCCCCGCCGACATCGCCCCGGAAATTGCGGAAGAACTGCACCGCATGACCCGCATCGCTTACAGGGCATGCCGCTGCTCGGGGTGTCGTACGCGTCGATTTCATCGTCACGCCCGAGGGCAAAACCCTACCTGATCGAGATCAACTCCATCCCCGGCATGAGCGCCGGGAGCATCGTCCCCAAGCAAGCACGGGCCATGGGCATGTCGCTGGGGAGATGTTCGACCTGATTATCGCCGACACCTCCCGCAAATGATCGAAATCGACGACCAGAACGTGAGCGCAGACCTGCTGCGCGAATGCTTCGCCTGCGACATCGCGCAGTGCAAGGGTATCTGCTGCGTCGAGGGGAATGCCGGAGCGCCGCTCGAAGCGGAGGAGGTCGGCATACTCGAACGCGAATATGCGGCCTACAAGCCCTATATGACGCCCGAGGGCATCAAGGCCGTCGAGCGGCAGGGCTTCATGGTCATCGACGAAGACGGCGACCTGACCACGCCGCTGGTCGGCGACGCGGAATGCGCCTACACCTACTCGGAGAACGGCATCACGCTCTGCGCCATCGAAAAGGCGTGGCTGGAGGGCAAGACCGCCTTCCGCAAACCGATCTCATGCCACCTCTATCCGATCCGCGTCGTGCGGTTTCGAACGGCACGGCAGGGCTCAACTACCACCGCTGGTCGGTCTGCGCCCCGGCGCGCGAATGCGGCCGCAGGCTGGGAATCCCGGTCTACAAGGCGTTGCGCGAACCGATCGTGCGCCGTTTCGGCGAGGAATTTTACAAGGCGCTGGAAGCTGCCGAAGAATTTATCCGACAACAATAAAATACAGATGAAAAAATACTGCCTCACCTATATGGCCGCCATTGCGGCACTCTCGGCATCGGCCGCAGCGCCGCAGGCCGAACGCAAAACCGATTCGCTGCACATCGCATCCCTCTCGCCCAGGGAGGCTGCGACCATAGACTCCATCGTCGCAATGCGCCTGCGGCTCCAGCCCAAGCAGATCGAGTCGATTTTCGACACCAACGACGTGGTGGCCATCGACACGCTCGATTCGGGCAACGACGCCATACAGGTGGTGCTTTACAGCAACAACACGTGGAAATACGTCCGCAACCGCGAGATAGCCAAGGACAGCACCATCTTCGAGAAATACTGGGATACGACAACGCTCTTCCCCTACAAGGAGGTGGACATGTCGTCGATGCCCAAATCGGTGGTCATCGACCTGGTGGACTCGGTCACGAGCTACCACTGCCCCTACCAGGGTTCGGTGCACCCGCGTGGCAAATACGGCCCCGCGGCGGCGCCAGCATCAGGGCGTCGACCTGCCGCTCAAGGCGGGCGACCCGGTCTACGCCACGTTCTGCGGCCGCGTGCGTATTTCGGAATATAACAAGGGCGGCTACGGCAACCTGGTCATCATCCGCCACGACAACGGGCTGGAGACCTACTACGGGCACCTTTCGGAGCGCATGGTCGAACCCAACCAGTGGGTCGAGGCCGGGCAGATCATCGGCCTGGGCGGCTCGACGGGGCGCAGCACGGGGCCGCACCTGCATTTCGAGACCCGCTATTACGGGCAGTCGTTCGACCCCGAGCGGCTCATCGACTTCAAGAACGGACTGCTGTGCCGCGAGACCTTCCTGCTGAAAAAAATCGTTCTTCAGCATCTATTCGAACGCCGGGCAGGACTTCGACGACGAGATCGCCAACGAAGAGCAGGACAAGAAGGAGGCGGCCGAAAAGGCAGCCATGAAGTACCACCGCATCAAGTCGGGCGACACGCTGGGCGCCATCGCCCGCAAGTACGGTACGACCGTGACAAACATCTGCCGACTGAACGGCATCAAGTCGACCACGACGCTGCGCATCGGACGCTCGCTGCGGGTGCGGTAGGCAGCGAAGTGCCGATGGGATACGGCACGGCTGCTCCCACACATAGACGAAAAAGGCCGGGGCTTTGGGGCCCCGGCCTTTTTTACTCGTCCCTGAGGAGAGCAATGCGGAATTCCGGTAAAACGGTTTGGTGCCGTTTATGCGACAGGAAGCCTCCGGAAAACGGCATGTTCCCGGGCGACAACCAAATTCGGGTAACAAGCAGCGCCCGGGCGAACCTATTTCTTATCCTGGATGGCGTCGATGGCGTCGATCACGGCTCCCCGGAAACGCTTGCGCTCCAGCTCCCCCACACCGACGATGGTCGTACCGCCGGGCGAACAGACGGCATCCTTCATCACGGCGGGATGCTGCCCCGTGGCGAGTTGCAGCTTTCCCGTACCGACGACCATCTGGCTGGCCATGCGGTAGGCATCGGCACGCACGATGCCGTGCTTGACGGCAGCGTCAGCCAGCGCCTCGATGAACATCGCCACGAAGGCCGGGCCGCAACCGCAGACCGTCCCTGCAATGCCGAGCTGGGCGGTATCCACCGTCACCACGAGCCCCACATGCGACAGCAACGCCTGCACCGACTGCCACTCGGCTTCGGACAGCGAATGGCGGCGTTCGCAGACGACGATACCCTCGCAGACCGCCACGGGCGTATTGGGAATCGTGCTGAGGTGATGCGTCCCGGGCGCGAGGATCTCCTCGTAGCGGTCGAACGTCATCCCGGCGGCTACCGAAACGACGACCTTGCCTGCCAGCATCCCTTTGACGGGGGCCAGCACGGCTTCGACCTGGTACGGTTTCACCGCCACGACCACCACGTCGGCGAACCCCGCGACTCCTGCGGCATCGTCGAAAGCGAGGAACCCGTGGGGTTCCGTATTACGGTGCAGCTTCGCCCGGTCGCGGGCGCATGCGCCGATCTGCCCGGGCTGCAAGGCCCCGATGC
>VOFI01003089.1_pt1 | contig 11705 bp, 14 predicted proteins | sample 5384131 | NCBI WGS metagenome assembly VOFI01 (sample SAMN12384728, study PRJNA508395) | human gut metagenome | isolation source: healthy gut H | host: Homo sapiens
CAGGAAAACCACCCTCATCAAGGTCTCATCACCCAGCTGATTCAAGAAAACCTGACGGGAAGCGTCTCCCTCTTTTTCTTCCACGAATCGCTCTCAGTGGACACAAGCCCTGAAACGGGTCGGATCTGTCATCGAGAGTCACTTGTGGCTCACAAGCATATGACCGCTTGTCAAAAACCTAATCTACTATTGCAAGGCACGCCATATCCCCAATCCCGACCAGGTCATCAAAAGAAACCTTGAACTATGTCGGCCTGAATAATACGGGTAAGAAGAAATTCCGCGATTTTTCACTCGGGATGAAACAACGGTTGGGAATTGCGATTGCTCTCATTGCTAAGCCCGACTTCCTCATGGATGAACCCATCACGCGTCTCGATCGCAGTCGGAATCAAGCGAATTCCGTCAGATGATCAAGCGCCTCAACTTGATGAACTCGATCTGACCATCCTCATTTCCAGTCATCTCTTTCCGAGCTTTTATCTGCGTGCAATCGTTTTGCCATTGTCGACCAAGGACGACTGATCAAAGAAATTAGCAAAGGCTGGAATTCGAAGAACAAGGAGAAGACTACATCATCCTCAAGACTTCTGTAGTCTAGCCCTTTGCGAGTCAACTGATTCAGGATCCAGCTCGATCACCGCATCAAGGTCATCGATAAGGATGGAGACATCCATCTTCGGCCAGACTCACGATATTAAAGTCATTGTCAAAAGCTCTCCGTTCAAGCAGATATTGACGTGGATGAAATCTACTATGCCCGCCAAGATCTGGAAAAATTCTTTACGGACTTTGGTTGACCAACTAGCCACTACTCAGTCTTGCGAAGTTACGGTATCCACATATTTCATTTAGGGAGATTTATCATGTTTGCACCACCATTCAGCTTGATATTTTTACAAGATCCTTTTCGCTCCTAAAGGTTTTTGGATTACAGAAGCCATTCTCGTTCTCAACATCCCGTCTGAGTCCTCTTTGGAGCTACCGGCCACGTCGGCGTCAATACACGGAGATCCAAATTACCCCAAGCAACCGAAGCCCCGGACGGGCTTAAAGCCTTGACCAGCTACTCTTCCAGCACTTCAGTGTGATTCCTCCTCTTTACCATTATTGTCATCTACCTTGGTCCCTGGGGAACAGGCTTAACGCAAAACTTGCCACAAGAATAAGTCGGCCTATGGCGTTTTCGCGCACCAGCTACTACTTTGCAGCGCCGTTGTGTCCTGACCATTGCCCCCTTCCAATTTCTTGCTTTCTTATGAGTCTCGATGCTTCTTGATCGCAGACTCTCCTATGGACTTGGAACCATGCCAGAGCACTTGCACTTGCTCGGAAGGCTTTTGGACTGACCGTGCTGATTCAGTTCCTTTCCACCCTGGCTTGGGTCAGCATTATTTCCTTCCTCCTTTATGCCAGCCCAATCCATCACCTGGCCTTCGTTGGCTACTTCATTGGAAATATCTTCTTAAGCCTTCCTGCGCTCTTCTTTAAAGATATTGATATTCCTCACTATCTAATATTCCAGTTAAAGGTACGACAGCGACGACCAACATCCTCTCGATCGCCCTTGGCTTCATCCTTATTTTCGATTCCTAGGACTCGCTACCTTTAAACACAAAGATTTATAACAATAAGGCTTGGATGATTGGGGTCGTGGCCTTATATTGAAGACAAAGTAATTTTTAGAAACTTACGCAGGTGAGTACGGACGTCGGCGAACTTCAAAGTTCCATGACTTGAATTTTGAGTCTGAAGCGCCAAAACTTTCCCGAGTGCCTGAAACTATTGTGTTTCAGGCGCACTATCTGGCGAAGGTTTTTAGTGCACAACAAAATGACTATAAAAAATAAAATTCTTTTTTGAAAATATCTGGCTGTTTTTAATATAAATAATAAGTTTGTCTACATCTAAAGGCAGGCAATTTGCTCAAGCCTTTTTCTGGGCATGTAATGGTCAAGATAAACCAGTCTGCCTCAGATTTGCTTAAAGTTGCAAATTCTACTAAGATCTACAAAATTTTGAATGATGTAGGGGCCTAAGCCAAGAGAACTCTTCTGTATCCGACAGATTTTCAGGAGAGTAGAAACGACTAGCCAGTTGGAGACTCCTAATTGCTGAATCGGTTGTTTACTTTTAGCAGCTCGACCCGAATCGTGTCTGCATCCGACATCAAAGTCAAAAAGCGAGCCTGATCCTTTCCATGCTTGAGGACATTGCTGGTTATTATTTTGCAAAGAGGCGCTCCCCAGAGCTCTGGATCCGTAGCATAATGAATGCTCCTCCACCTCCACTTCTAAGTCAATCCCCGCTTCCAGACAAGCTATCATAATACTGGAACAACTGCTGGATCAGGACTTGGCTGAGATCGACGTCTGAAATCCGAGGCTGAATGGCTCCCTCCATCAAGCGTCTGTATTCCAAGAGAGATTCCAGGCGTTTTGAGACGACTTGAAGATTGGAAGCAATTTTCTTCAGCTTTTCCTCACTCCTGCGTCCCACCCTTGATGATTTGTTGGGTATAGCCAGATGCAATGGTCAAAGGCGTCCGAATATCATGAGCAATATTACTGATGGCCATATCCAAGGTCTTTTTCTCTTTGAAAGGCAATCCGGATTGGTCCGCTCGATCTGATCAAAGAGATCACTGACTTGCTTTGGTCAAGGCGACTCACCTCTTTTTTTTGAGACCTGAGAGGTCAGCCAAAATTGCCCCACTACCGCTTTGAAGCTTCTTTTTGAATCTGCTCCTGCGGAAAATCCTTTAAAGCAGAAAGCAAGCGAGCATAGCCCAAACCCAAGAAAAGGACAAGGGACGACTAGAATTAGAACCAATCCCTACATTTTTTTCTCCTTTCAAAGGCAAAGAACACCCAAGCCCCAGACCGTTTCAATATAGTCTCATCTGGATCTAAGCTGAACTTAATTTTCTTTCAGTGCTTAATTATTGAGGGTATTGTCTCGAACAGACAAGCTTTGAACCTCATACAATTCTTCTTTTGTTGAAAATCTTGCTGGATGGCAGCAGGTCTCAAAAAGTGAGGGCTCTTTTTGCTTCCCAAGCAGGCGTCTGTTCTCGGACTCCAATTCAAGGGTTTCTGGATTTAAGACCAAATTCATAAGGATAGCTTGTGCGACGATTGAAGCTTCCTGTGCCTACCAGATCGGTTGATTTCTCAACTGCACCGTCACCCAGGCACCACTTCGTCCAGATTAGCGACAATAATATAATCATTGGCACCTGCAAGAGATACTGGCTAATGAGGTGTTTGTCTCCCAAAGGCGGTCATCATGATGGCCGGTGTCTGACTGTGCAAACGGATCTCCTCAAGGACCTGGTCCCATTTTTCCCACCAAGCATGATATCCAGAAGGACCAAATCAACAGCTTCTTGCTGGAAGAGCCGCAGCCCCTTCTGTACCTGAAAAAGCCTGAAGGACCTCATGGTCTTCACTTAAGAGACTGTATAAAATTTCTTGGATATCATTATTATCCTCGTTAATAAAAATCAATTGCCACTTGCCTCGCTCCTTTTTTCTTTTGAACTTGCCAAATCGGTTCTATTCCCTTAGCCTATCAAATAAAGGGACCTTTCGTCAATGAAAATCTGATAAAATTCTATTGTCCCCAGGTAGATCTGCATGTTAGGTCATCACAAGATGAACTTGACGATCCTTTCTTTTCAAAAAGGTATAATGAAGGACCAATGACAATAGGGGAGACTCATCTATGAAAAATAATGCTAAAAACTAAAATCAGTCTTGTATCCATCCTTGTCATCCTGGGCGTTGCTGCAAGAATGATGCGAGTCATCCACCGCCAGCAAATCAGGGAGCAAAACAGACAAACCATTCAAACGACTAAAAAGGTTTCAGAGTTTCAGAAAACACTAGACGAGGAAGAAACGAAGAAACGCAACGAAACCTTCAAAAAAGATTTATAATGAATCCCTTGTTCGGAATAAGTTTGAGAATTGGCAAAAAGTCGATGAACTTCATGGTTTTGGGGCAAAGAACTGGCAATTTTATATCTATAACTTTTGAAAAAAGAAGAAATCATCTCTTCAGAGAATTGATCAACATTTGTTCTACCCATTCGAGACAAGAGTGATAACGTCACATTTGAATTATCTTTTTCAAGGACGGTCAGTGGCATCATGAAGCCAGACGGGAGTTCGCATTTGCAACTAGGAGCAGCCAAACATTTCCTGCTGAATCTGGTTGTCATCGAAAACAATGTCTTAGACTACGACCAGTAAATCAGTGACGACTTGCCTTAACTACATACAAAAAAGCTTAGGACCCCAACATGGTTGGGATTCTAAGTTTTTAGTTTGCTGCCAGAGAGTCATCCAGAAGATGGAGTCAGCCAGAAGTACCCCTTTATTTAACAGAAGCCCCATTGGTCCTCAATGACTTCTTTGTACCAGCAAGAAGGATTTCTACGACGGGGCTAAAGCTTCCCTTTCCTTAATTGTCCCGATCGACATAGATAAAGCCAGCAGCGCTTCTTCATTTCTCCAGTCCCGGCAGAGACGCAGGTCAATACAGCCCCCAAGTCGTAGTAGCCCCCAGAGGACAACACCATCTTCGTGGATGGCATCCCGGCCTTGATGGGCTGCGAGGTAATCAATCCCAGGTAGTCATCCTCAATCTCCCCGAGCTTCATTTGGGAGTATCAACTGCGCCCTAGTCCACTTTTCCACGATAAACATGGGCTTTTGATAGACGATCCCAGATGAGTGTTCAGCGTAATGCGAGACCCAAGAGGGTCAATCTGCCAACCCCATTCTGAGCTTTCTAGGTAGGGGTTCTTCAGAGAGGCAAAAGATGTCGCTGTTTTCTCCCTTTCAGCTGGATTCCCCTGAAGCGACCCTGACTGGCATAGTAGGAGAAGGAAATAAAGTCCACTGCATGGTCTTTCAACAATTGCAGGTCCTGCTCCAGTCACTCAACCGTGATTCCCCTGACGTTCCCCACTCTTCTTGGCATGTTAGGGTATTCCCCACGCGCCTGCACATCGATGAAAATAGTTCTTGCGATCTTCTTCCTGGTAGCCAGAACATCTCGTGGAGCACAGGTATGCGGATAGTTTTGCCCTGCTGCTAGCATGCAGCCGACCTTATTGTTAGGATCAATCTCATGGGCTAGCAGCGGTAGCAATGGCTGAAGCGACCAATTCATGGTGAGCCGCCACAGTATTTGAGCCTGCTCCTCATTCTCCCATCTTCAAAACCAGAGACCTGCTCCCATAAAAGGCGCATGGAGGATCATATTGATCTCATTAAGGTTAGCCAGTATTTGACCAAGCCCTTGTAGCGAAGTGAAGAAGAGGGTCGGCAGGGCAGTTCATAACATTCCAACATCTTACGACTACGCCAACCTCCATGCTGGTACCAGGCAATGGACAAACGATAAGTTTTAAAGCCCATTTCCCCAAAGAGCGCAATGTCTTCCTTTGTAGCGATGGTACATATCAATGCCATCTTTAGCAGGATAAAAAATAGCCTTCTTCAAAGTCGAACATCTTTTTCTGACCCGTAATAATGGCGTGACGATCAGGCCCAATCGGCACCACATCCACATTGGCCAAGCCACGGCCATCTTCATTATAAGCTCCCTCACACACTGGTTGGCAGCTGTCGCCCCACCCCCCAAAGGAAACCCATCTGAAATTGAAGTTTGTCGGTCATCTCTCTACCTCACTTGATTTGATAGTTCTATTATACCCCTCTCTTTCCAAAAAATCCTACAAGATCCTATGAAAAACTAAACCCTATTCTAAGGCAACTACAAAAAAGGCTTTCAGAATGCAACACAAAAAGACCGGATGACTCCTTTTTTTAATCGTAAAGAATAAACTGTTCTGTTTAGAAACATATTCTGTTTCAAGTAAAACAGTTTAAATTTTTTATGAATAGAAACTAAAAGCGAAGCGGGGCTTTAAATCCTATTTCAACGATAAAAATCGAAAGAGCAAACTTCCTAGACTTTTACCACGCCCTTTGCATCTTGATTTAACATGGAACTTTCTGTTCCGTATTCCATAATCTGTTACAACTGGACCTGTTTAAAACCTGGATACCAAGATCGTTTCAATTTTCGTTTGGTAATTCTGATTTAGATCCTCAACCTGATATGAATCGGAATGATTCCTGACTGAAAGTTTTCCAAAGGCATCAAATGGTTTTTAGGGATAACATGAGACAGTGACTGCCAATCGTGAACTGAGCAAAACTGTTATCAACATAGTCCGCCCTTTTTATCCAAAATACTCTCTAAAGCTAGCACAGACTTGAGGGTAACATTTGAAACGATGATATCTAACTGATTTAAATTCATTTTACTATCCTCCATAAAAAGACCGGATTCTCCGATCTTTTGAAAATTTCTCCAAAATCAAAACATACGGCGAAATCTACAAAGTTTACATTTGATTTTTTAATTGCGCGTGATTGCAACCTTCTTCTTCCAAGAAGAGGCGGAATGGTACGAGTTCTTCTGCTTCGTATTTTTCCTTGAAGGCTTTGATGGCTTCTTCTGAGTGTTGTTTTGGATCCAATTCAAGAACTTCCACTGGAAGTGGACGGTGTTGCGTGATGCGAGCATCGATGACAACTGTCTTACCTTCTTTGTTCAATTTAACAGCTTCCTCAGCAACGACTGCGTCGATGTCTTCGATACGGTCAACTGTAAATCCAATAGCTCCTTGAGCTTCAGCGATTTTCGCATAGTCAGCATTAGGGAAGTCACAACCAAACAAGTGTTTGTTTGTGTCTTCGTATTTGTCCTTGATGAAGGCATATTTACCATTTGAGAAGACAACGTTGATAACTGGAAGGTCGTATTGAACGTTTGTGATAACGTCTGGGTAGCACATGTTGAATGCACCGTCACCCATGATGTTCCATACTTGGCGATCTGGATTGTCTTTCTTAGCAGCGATACCACCAGGAAGGGCACCCATTGTCGCAAAGAGTGGAGATGTACGCCACATGTTCTTAGGTGTCATGTGAAGGTGACGAGTAGATGTTTGAGTAGTGTCACCTACGTCGATTGAATAGATAGCGTCTTGATCTGAAGCATGTTTGTTGATTGCATTGTAACTTGATACAATTGCAATTCACCCTCAGTTTTACCTTCGAGTTTGTTCATGTAATCGCGCCAGTTTTTGGTTGTTCTTAACGTTTGCACGCCACCATGGAGTAGACTCAACTGGATTCACTTTGTCAAGGATTGCTTTTGGCTGCTTGACCTGCATCACCAAAGGATTGAAGCGTCAAAGGGCATGGCGTTTACCAAGTTTGTAAAGGGTCGATATCCACTTGGATGAATTTTTCAGTGTTTTTGAAGGCTTCGTAAACTTCAGCAAATGGGAAGTTTGAACCAAGGAAAAGAACTGTGTCTGCTTCAAAGACCACTTCGTTGGCTGGTTTCCAACCAACGGTAAGCAGAACCTGTCAACCCTTCATAGTTCCATTCGAAAGGCTTCAAAGTTTTTACCAGTTGTAATGATTGGTGCTTTAATTTTGCGTGACAATTCAGTGATGACATCGCCCGCACCAACTCCACCGAAACCAGCGTAGATCACTGGGCGTTCAGCGTTGTTCAAGATTTCAACAGCTTTATCGATTTCCACTTCGTTCAAGGCAGGAGCGATAAAGTGACGTTCATAAGAACCTGAACCGTAATATGAGTTTTCGTCGATTTCTTGAAACCAAAGTTTACTGGAATTTCAACAACGGCTGGACCTTTTTTTAGAAACGGCAGCACGGCAAGCTTCATCGATAACTTTTGGTAATTGTTCTGCGTAAGCTACGTTTGTTGTAAACAGCGATACCGTTGTACATTGGGTTTTGGTTCAATTCTTGGAAGGCATCCAAGTTCAATTCGTTAACTGGACGTGATCCAAGGATAGCAAGGAATGGAGTGTTATCCATAGCTGCATCGTAAACACCATTGATCAAGTGAGTCGCACCAGGTCCACCTGAACCAACTGCAACCCCGATAGAGCCACCAAATTTAGCTTGCATAACCGCTGCAAGAGCACCAGTTTCTTCGTGACGAACTTGCAAGAAACGGATATCATTGTCTTCAGCCAAAGCGTCCATCAATGAGCTAAGTGTTCCAGACGGGATACCGTAGATCGTATCTACTCCCCATGTTTTCAATACGTTAAGCATTGCTGCAGATGCAGTAATTTTTCCCTTGAGTCATTCTAACTCTCCTTTAAATCTATTTTGATCCTTTAAAATGCAGCATAGCGCTTCTACTTCATCTTTTGCGATCATCTCGCCTTGAAAAATGAGTTTTTCTGACATTTCTCATGAAAACGATTTACAAAACGATTACAGTATTAATTTATCACAAAGAGATTCACATGTATAAGGATCTGCTCAGAGATGCTCAATCCCTATTCCACCAACAGATGCTCTTTTTTGAGAAATTTTCAAACTATCCTACAATAGGGTATTATATTATATTTTTTCTTACCCTATTTTCTTAGAGCTTTTTAAAAGTACTACGTTCTAGTACTCAAAAATGACCAAGATTTTTAAAAAAAAAAGGTGAGTACGGACGTCAGCGAATTCTGTTCCACTTCTTATTTTGAGCCTAAGGTTCAAAATCAATCTTCGCGACATTCAAGCACTTTTCTCACGGCGGAAGGATTTTTCTGTTTTCTTGATTCAATCTAAAATTGGAACTTATTTACTTTATTCGTTGAATCACTAAGGGCCATGGCTTAAAAACCTGCTAGTTCTCGCTACTGGGTATCACTTCTTATTTTCATTAAGACTCCAGCGACATTGGAAGCAGAGAGCAGGGGGAAATTGTAGATAAGGCCCATAATAGATTGAGCAAGATCCTACAAAGGTCTTTTGACTCATGTCAAGGCGCGCACAGCTTGCCAGCAAATCATTTTGCGTGAGCAGCACGATGCCTCCGGACTCAATCGCAATATCCGTTCCAGATCCCATAGCGATTCCGACATCCGCGATCGAAAGAGCTGGAGCATCATTGATCCCATCTCCAACAAACGCGACCTTGCTACTTCTTGCAGTTTTTGGATGGCGCTAGCTTTTTCTTGAGGAAGGACATCAGCAATGACGGTGTCAATTCCCACTTGCTTAGCAATAGCTTGGGCCACCCGTTCATTATCCCCCGTTAACATGACCGTTTTCAAGCCCCGTTCTTTGAGCTTTTTGATCGCTTCTTTTTGAGCTGGCCTTCGAGCATCTTGAATGGCAATCAAGCCAATCACTTGCCCATCCACAGCCAAATTAATCACTGTTTTGGCCTGCTCTTGCAACTCTACCATCCGTTTTTCAAGCTCCGGATCCATCGCTGTCCCGTCATGAAGTTTACCATTTCCCAAGGTCACCAACTGCTGGTCGATCTGACCTTGGACCCCCTTTTCCTTCGATCGCTTGGAAGTTTTCCACAGGAGATAGCACCAAACCTTTTTCTTCTGCTCGTGATAAGACCGCTTGCGCTAGGGGATGTTCTGAAAAAGTTTCAAGACTAGCAGCCAGTGTCAAGACACGCGCTTCATCTCCTACAACATCGGTTACAAGTGGTTGGCCAATGGTAATAGTCCCTGTCTTATCAAACACAACGGTTTGAATCTTTTTGCACTTCTTGAAGAACCGTTCCATTTTTAATGAGAACCCCCATCTTGGCACTGCGACCAGTTCCGACCATGAGGGCTGTTGGCGTCGCCAAACCAAGGGCACACGGACAGGCAATAATGAGGACAGAAACTGCATAGAGCATGGCCTCTTGAAGCGACGCGCCCAGAAGCACGGACCAAACCCAGAAAGTCGCAATGGCCAAAATCGTCACCACTGGAACAAAGATACCTGGAAATCTTATCCGTCAAATCTTGAATGGGAGCACGACTGGATTGGGCCATTTTGACAAAGTCCACAATTTGAGATAAGAGGGTCTCACTACCGACTTTTCAGCCTTAAAGAGAATGGTCCCATTGCTGTTGATAGTGGAGCCGATAACTTTGCATCACCAACTGATTTTTCTACAGGCAAGCTTTTCACCTGTCACCATCGACTCATCAATGGTCGTACTTCCTTCTACAATCGTCCCATCAACCGCAATCTTTTCCCCAGGACGGACCCGAATCAAGTCATCAATTTGGATATCTTCTGCCGCCACCTCGACATAGTTCCCATCACGGAGAACTTGAGCCGTTTTGCCTGCAAATCCAACAACTTTTCCACAGCCTCGGAGGCATTGTTACGCATCCGTTCCTCAAAGACTTGTCCTAAGAGGATAAAGAAGATGATAAAACCTGCAGCCTCAAAGTATACTGGCTGACCAGTAAAAAGGGCAAAATACACTATAGACATAGGCTACCAGGGTTCCAAAGAGCTACCAAGGTATCCATATTGGAATGGTGCTTCTTAAATGAGGCCCAGGCACTCTTGATAAACGGCACACCTGCCACTAGCATAATCGGCGTTGTCGCGAAAAGGTCCCCAGTGACTCACTGGATGCGACACAAAACCTGCTACCATCCCAATCATCAAGATCAATAACGGGAAGGTAAAAGATACTAGTAATCCAAAAACGACCCAGCAAACCTCAAGACACGACGGCGTTTTCCACAACCGTGTAGGAACCCTTTTTGCATCTTCATTCCACATGAAAACTCAAAGTCCCCTGTTTCTGTCGGGGTAAAGGATATCACCTTATCCACACCGACTTCCAAAGGTTCTAAAATCTGATCTTCAAACAAAATTTCCTTGTAACAGCCGGAAGGATTGACCCGATGGAAGGTGATTTCAGCAGGGATCCCTTTTTGAAGTTGAAATTCTTTGGGACTATAGCCCTTTTCTGCTGTAATACGGATCTTTTTGCACTCCGTTTTCCACAACTGCTTTTTGTTTTCTGCCATACCTACTCCTTTATTCCACAATCATTTGACCATGCATCATGTTCATTCCACATGAATACCCATATTCGCCCGCTTTTTCTGGCGTAATTTCAATGACATGGTTGTCACCTAAAGGCAAATCTTCATGCGCCAAAAGTCTGTAAAGATCACTTGAGCCAGACATGAAGATGTATCCTTGCGATTAAAGATGATCCTGGGCTGGGGAAACATTCTTTTCAGAACGATGGTTTCAGGCGAATAGCCCCCATGACTTCGACTTCAATTTCTTGATAACCTGATTTCTGACGAGCGTGGCCGCTTACCTTTTCATGCTCTGCAAAGAACCACCAAGCAATAAAGACAACCACAAGTATACAAACAATACTAATCACCAATCAAACATGGAATTTCCTTCTTTCTATTTACATACAATTGCAAGGGACTGTTTCAACAGCCTCTGCTTTCTTTTCTTCAGGACCTTGTTGTAGCTGATTAAGATCTGCTAGCGTAAAGTCACTCTCCTGAATCAAGTTTTTCAAGCACCTGGACAATCCTTTTTGGAACAAACCTTGTCCTTCCACATCCTCAACGACCAAGTCTAAACTTTGGTCCTGCTTCAACAAAGCCGAGTAGACAAAGGCTTTTTGCCTGCTTTTTCTAGTCGGCGCACCCTTTTCCACTAAGCGCGTCAAGAGGGTCTTGATGGTCGACTTCGACCAGTCAAAGCGCTCGGACAAGACTGCGATCAAATCCCTGCTGGTCTGCTTGCCTTCCATCCAGATAATCTTCATGATGCGCCATTCCGCATTGGAAATTTG
>VOFI01004288.1_pt1 | contig 11700 bp, 10 predicted proteins | sample 5384131 | NCBI WGS metagenome assembly VOFI01 (sample SAMN12384728, study PRJNA508395) | human gut metagenome | isolation source: healthy gut H | host: Homo sapiens
AGACTTTTGGTCAGATCGAAGGGATTGATGCGGTAGTTGCGCGCCTCTTCGGTCATGGTCTGTATCTGGGAAAAGTCAGTGGAAAATCGGCCCTGCTCGATGGCTTCTTCGGAATAGATCGCGCGACAGTACCAGTGGTCTTATGATGACGGCTTCTGCCTCGGCATCGGTCAGATTGCGAATGCCCTGCATCGTGCGCAGATGGAACTTGACCCACGTGCGCCGGTTCTCGGCGTCGTAGAAACTGTACGCGTGTGGCTACCGAATCCGCATGTGGCGGAATGGCGGGAATGCCGCGCGTGCTCATCGTGATCGTCACCTGATGCAGCGCCTCGGGCAGCAGCGTCCAGAAAGTCCCAGTTGTTGTCGACACTGCGCATCCCGTGCGCGGATCGCGCTTGATGGCGTGGTTCAGATCGGGAAACCGCACCGGATCGCGCAGGAAAAAGACCGGCGTGTTGTTGCCCACCAGATCCCAGTTGCCCGCATCGGTGTAGAATTTCATCGCGAAGCCGCGTATGTCGCGTTCGGCATCGGCGGCACCGCGTTCCCCCGCGACGGTCGAAAAACGGACGAAACACTCGGTCTGCTTGCCGATCCGGCTGAAATCGAGGCGGGTGTGGCGCGAGCGCGTGATGTCGTGCGTCACGGTAAAGGTTCCAGGCGCCGGAGCCTTTGGCGTGCATACGCCGTTCGGGAATACCTCGCGGTCGAAATGCGCGAGAGCTTTCGAGCATCCAGGGGGTCCTGCAACACGATGGGGCCACGCAGTCCGGCGCAGTCTGCGACCTCGTTGCGGCGATCGGCCGGCCTTGACCGGAAGTCAGCTTTTCGGGTTTCCCTGAGTTTTCCGCTCGGTCGGAACGAACGTTCTTTCTCCATAAGTCAAACGTATTTGGTTTACGTCGACCCTCTCGAAAAACGTGCCGTTAGCGGGCGGAGGCAAGAAAAAATCCGCGGCGGGAAGACCGTCGCGGATTCTGCCGGGCCCGCTTTATCGCAAACGGAGCACCTCCAACCGCGAGGGACGGCGGCGGTCGTGGTAAATACGCACGTCGCAGGGAATGAAGTCGGAGGCCGCGCAGCGGTAAATATCGACGAACTGCTGGGGTTGCGGTCGGCCAGCGGAAACCACGAGCTCTGCACCTGCACCATGATCCGGTGCCCCTTTGCGGAAGGTATGCGCGATATCGGGCATCGTGAAGGCCACTTCGGTCGGCTCGCCCGGCGTGAAGGGTTCGGGGCTGAAAAACTGCGGCGTAACGTCCGCGCATGATGTCCCCCGCGCACGAGCATCTAGTAACCCGGATACTCCGTATTATCGGGCCAGACGTCGATGAGCTTGACCACGAAATCGGCATCGGTCGTCGAGATCGCCGCTTGCAGGACGGCCCGGATGCCGCCCGCGAATGTTACGTCGCCTGCCAGCGGTTCGGTCGTGAAACACAGCACGTCCGGCCGACCGGCAGCGAAGCGCTGATCGGCTACCATATAGGCCTTGTCACGCGACGCACGCATCGGAAAATCGTAGGGTACGGGCGACGCGGGATCGGGCGATAGCCGCTGAACGATTCGCGCTCGATCGGCCTCTCGGCAGACAGCTCGCCGTTGCTGCGAAGAAAGAGAACCTCCTTGCGCGCATCGGCCGGAGGCCACTCTTCGAAGGTGCGCCAGCGATTCTCACCGGTGAAGAAGATCGTAGCGCCGGCCAGCTCGCCGCCGTCGCCCTTGCCGAGCAGGTAATAATTGAAAAAGGGCACTTCGATCCGCTGCTGGTAGTAGTCGGTCAGCGACTCGTCGCCGAAGCGTATCTTGCCGAGCCGGTTGCCGCCGTTCGACGACCGCCAGCCACCGTGCACCCACGGGCCGGCGACCATCCGGCACGACGTGCGGGGGCTCTGGCGCCGGATCGAGGCGTAGGTCGTCCACGCGCCGTAGCAATCCTCGGCATCGAACAGGCCGCCCACGACCAGTATGGCCGGCCGGAGGTCGTGCATGGCGCGCACCGAGCAGCGTTCGCGCCACCAGTCGTCGTAATCGGGATGACGCATCATCTCGTTCAAGCGGACGGTATCGCCCAAAAGCTGCGTCAAGCTGTCGACGGTAGCCTTGCGCAGAAAGAAATCGTATTCGTCGGTACGGACGTAACGGGGTGCTGCGGCGGCCTCGGTCGTGGGATTGTCCATCGGCCTGCCGAAACTGCCGCCGATGAAGGAGAAGGCGTCGCGCAGGAACAACACGCCGTTGTGGTGCGTGTCGTCGCCCATGAACCAGTCGGTGACGGGCGCCTGCGGCGAGGCGGCTTTCAAGGCGGGATGTCCGCTCGCGGCGGCCATAAGGGCGTAGAAACCCGGATAGGAGTTGCCGTAGACGCCGACACGCCCGTTGTTGCCCGCGACCTTGCGCACCAGAAAGTCGATCGTATCGTAGGCGTCGCTCGCCTCGTCGATCTGTTCGGGCGAATGCTTATCGGCGATGAACGGACGGAGATCGACGTATTCCCCTCGCTCATGTAGCGTCCCCGCACATCCTGGAAAACGAGGATATAGCCCTCCTCCAAATAGAGTTTCAGAAATGATTTCCAAGAGCGACGCGGAATTCCGCGCCGTAGGGGCGGCACGAATAGGGAGTGCGCGTCAGCAGAATGGGGTGCCGGCCCGCCGTGTCGCACGGAGCGTAGACGGTCGTATGGAGCCGTACGCCGTCGCGCATGGGGATGCGGTACTCGGTTTTACGGTAATTTCGCTCGACCCACGCACGGTCGATCGTCCCTTCGGCCGCGGCGGCGAAGCAGAACGGCAGAAGCAGCAGGAGGAGAAGCGTCTTTTTCATGGAAGGGTAGCGGTTACCCTGCAAAGATAGCGTTTCTCGCGCGATTTGTCAATTGCTGCTCTTTTTTCCCGTATAGTATTGTGAAATGTAGACCGTGAAGATCGGAAAGAAGATCATGCCGACGATGGGCAGCAGCACGCAGACGACCTTCCCCACGGCCGTGACGGGGAAGATCGCGGCCCCGACCGTCGTGACGTTCATCCAGGCCCACCACAGTGCATCGCCGTAGTCGGCCAGGCGGGGATTGACCAGAATCTCGTAGTCGTAGAAGACCAGCGACGCCAGATAGGTGAAGACCAGCACCGAAAAAAGATAGGCCGCCAGCAGTTGATTGAAGCGGTTCCTGGCGAGCCATGCGACGATGATGTAGAGCGCCAGAAACCCCGAAGCAGCGGCGTCAGTCCGATGAGCATGGCCCAGCCACGCGCGAGCTCCAGCGAAACCAATCGACCAGATTGAGGTAGGGGATCGACAGGAGCAGGGAAGAGCAGGTTGCGGAGGAAAAACGCGTACGGCGCTTCGCTGCGCGCCAGCCGGATGAAAAAAGTCGGCGAGAAAGACGATGCAGACGGCGAACTGTATCCACAGATAGGCTTGGGAAAAGTGGCGGTGGTCTCCGGTGAGAATTTCCACGGACATGGCCAACAGCAGCAGGGCACCGGCCGCCAGCGTGACGATATTCAACGAAAGATTCCGAACGAACGGGGTTTGCAGTTGATTCATAATCGGTTGAAGTTTACGATCGGACGGACAAAATCGATGCCACAGCCGTTACTTCGCTTTTTTTGCGTAAAAAAGCGTTGAAAACTTTTGCGCGAATAAAAATTTCTATTACCTTTGCACTCGCTTTCAAAGCAATGGCGAGATAGCTCAGCTGGTTAGAGCGCATGATTCATAATCATGAGGTCGAGAGTTCAAGTCTCTCTCTCGCTACTTAAAATCAAGGAGTTACAAAGATTGTAACTCCTTTCCTTTTTTTCTCCGGTACACAATTTCAACACAAACTCGACATAATACGGAGCTCATACAAAACAAACTCCTATTTTTTGAACCCGATTGGCTGAGGAGATTTGCGCGCCTGCGGAACCTTCACGGAGAGTGCCGCAATTGCCTCGTAGATGTTGTCCAACTCCTGGCGCATATCCTCCGATAGATCGCTGACCGCTTTCGGCGTTGTCCTTGCCCGTCTGCTCCAACAACGCCAGCCGTGCCCGAATTTCGGCCAATTCTGCCGTTACTGTCGTCGTGGTCATGATGTAGTTGCGCATCGCTACGAAAGCCCGCATAATAGCCCTATTTACCCGTATGGCTGTCTCACTGCGCAACACACTCGAAAGCATTGCGACGCCCATTTCCGTAAAGGCAAAGGGCGGATAGCGACGACCACCCCAATTTGAGGACGCATTTTGTGATGTTAGACTTGAGGTCGCAATTTGCGTCCTCAAAATTTCATATTCTTTTTTCCGAGGAGTACGAACATAAAATCATCGCCCTCGAAACGCTCAATATTGCGCCTTACGGCCTCTTTCAGCCGCTTTGTCTCCACTTGGTAGAGTTCCGCCAGATCGAAGTCCAGCATCACCCGCTGGCCTCGGATTTCGTAAATCTTGCTTTGGATGGGTTTGCAGTTCCATGAGGTATTGTTAAAATGCTATCGCGAGGGACAAGCCTGCCGGAGAGTCGAGATACAGATTGTTCGATACTGCGAGGCCTTTGCCGGGGACATATTCCTTGTGCAATCCGGAAATAAGGACGATCGTCCCGACCAATGCGACACCGGCACCAACGTAGTTGATCGTTTTGAGTGCATCTATCCTTATCCTGTCTTGCACGTTGCATACGAGCACCGTCGCCAGCGATACGCCGATCATGCTGCCGCCGACAACCGCATTTTACAGGATTCAGACGCCAGCGGTAATTTTGATTCCCATTTCGACTTTTTTGGTGGGATTGATTTCCCCGTTTCCGAACAGCCTTTAATATATCTAAGTAGATAAGATCATCGAATTTACCAAGTGTTCGCTCACCGTACTTATTTCGGAAATTTTCCTTTGTCAAAGGGGATATTTTCGTCAGGATCATAATATATGCTGCCGTTGTTATCATCCTTGGCTTTTAACGGTTCCTCGTCTGGTCGGTGAAATGCGTTGCAGCCTCCCAGTCATAAGGAATCTGTTTGTTTTTTTTCTTGTGCCGAAGCAGCAAAGGCAAAAAGGCTCAGTATAGCCAATAACATTAACTTTTTTCATCTTGTTTTAGATAATGTACAACGGGCCTAATCAAATTTCTGTTTAATTAAATTCCGGTCAGTTAATTTTAGATCATCTCCGATAATGTGGACTTTTGTCCCGTTGGCGGTTTCGTAGGGATATATTAAGATTGAAAATAGGATATTTTTCCCACGTAAGGGAACATTCAATATTTTCTAACCTTGTTAAATCATAATGTATAACTATTTCTGAGAACTTAGCATGGTATGGTTGTGAACTGGAATAATTGCGTATCAATAATATGCTGAATCCCATCTTTTTTCATCATCAAAAGATGTCCATTTATCATATACAAAAACATCTATATCATCATCTCTCTATATATACTTGTACACGAATAGTCTCATTAATAAATATATTATTGTTCTCATTCGTAATTGTTCTTATTACATTTTCCGAATACGGCACTTTCTTTTTGCATCCTGCCATGTTGATATATTTCTTTCAACGTTTTGGGAGGTGGTATTGGTTCTGGTTCGGGCTGTTCCCGGTCTTTGCCAGTAGGGTCTTCTTTGCAAGAAAAGGTTAGGAACACACAGCAAAGAAAAAAGTCCAATCGTCAATATTCTTACTATTGATTTTGCATATACTTAATTTCCAGTTATAGTTTTTTGTATGATTTTGCTACATAATTTGATACAATGCAATATTGTAATTACCCTATAAAATATTGCTTTAATTACTCCTGTCACCCGCAATAACCGTCGGACATCTTCAAACGGGATTTGAATTCAGGGTAGAAATATTCTCCCTCCATTGGGCCGTTCTCATGCTTCATGTGGTTGTCGCTCATGCAGCGGAATGCCTTTTATCCTTGCTGTAATACAGCCGTTTGAGGAAACGGTTTTCTTCCGTCTCTATCACGTACGCACAGTTCCGGGTTCAATGAAATGTTCGTTATATTGGCGCAGTCCGATCACGCATCCGGCAGGATAGTTTCCGGAACCATGCTATTGCCGTAGACACGCATCGCAAATTCGCTGTCTTTTGAGCAGGCCGCCTATTTCGATCACACCTACGGGTGCCGTCTGCATCATCTCCATACCGTACTCGGTTCCTGCTGCAACCTCGGCGTCATAATACGGGATTACTCTGCCAGAGCCGATCAGTGGTGCCATTGTCTGGTTCATGAGCAATCCTGTTTTTCCAGCATTTCACCTTCGCCGGTGAGAAGCCATGTAATATCAAGATCGGGAAATTCAATAACAAATTTTATTTATCGTGTCCGGTTGAAAGGATTTTCGCATTGCTCCGATATATCCCGAAGATAACCCGACTCGCTTGCAAAATTCTGATTGCGTAATCTTGCCTCTCTTTTAGATAATGTATAATGCGCTCTTTTTACAGTATAATTTTTTTGAATTCTTTTCATCTTTTAGGTGGATTTGTTATTTTTTATTTGGATAATCATAACAATGTTATATATTTGCATTATCAAGTTCATAGAACGGTAACCGTTTCGATAACCGAACGAACCATGTTAGATGCAAATATAATGAAGAATCAAAGAGATTGCAAACAAACTGACCAAAAAAGAAGATCCGGTTCATCGATGTTGCGCCAGCGATAAAGAAGGGAGATCGCCGCAGAGCTGGGGTGTACGGTTGATACTGTGAATAACGCATTGAATCTCACATACCCTACCTATGGCAACAGCCGGATCGCATCCGCCGGATGGCTCGTGAACGCGGGGGATTCGAGAACACCAAAATCAGGTGGGTGCGTGAATAACAACGGATGACAGGAGAAATTTAGAGAGGGCGGAAAATTGCCCGCCATATCACGGTCAGAAGCTATCGGTATACCGTTCGAACCGAAGTTCTTACAGTTGCGCGAATGCGTATTCTGACGCGAATTTGAATCTTTGTCATAATGCAAAATTTTGTGAATGATGAACATCCGGAGATATACAGAATGCGCTGATCGAATCGGCCGATCTCGTGGCTTTGGCAGTGTGCCGTCGCATGTCCGAAGTCGGACATGATGACACGTCGGAAATTGTACGAGAGCTTATCTCAAATCGACGCGCTGCCCGATCTATCATATCGCTGAGAATATCCGAAGAATAAAGGCCGAGCGGCTAAAACCTGCGTGATACTGTTCAGCCGGCTCGAAGTCGAAGCGCTCCTGAAAGCCGAGAAGATCGACGGGGCATTGAAATGAGAGTCCGGAAGCCGGTGGTGTTCATGATTGGTTTTTGAGGAAGCTGGTGTTTTGCGGCTTCGGGCTTGGTAAAATTGCGCGCCTCCAATGCGCATAGGCAATCAGTGTGATGATTCCTCACTGTCCTCCAATGAGGCTCGCAGCAGGACGACGGCCGGAAAAAGACCGGCAAATGGTGTAGTGGCGGAATGGTAGACGCACACAAAAAAGATGGGCTGATAGTGGTCGGGCAACGTAAGTTGCGGATGACGCCCTCTCGGAAAGCAGCCGTGCAGGTTCCGAATCCTGCCTATACCACAACGATAGCCACCCACAGAGGCGAGGGGTTTGGTACTCTGGCAAAATCACCCCAGTCCGCAAGGGCAGAAAGAGTAATGGGTAGGCTTATTACTACCCAATCGGCGGGTCGTGGGCACTCGAAGAGACAGCCCGCGACGGCGAATAGCCGAAGCGCAACAAACCGGCACGTTATGGCCCGGCTGCGATGACATGAGCGGCGAGGACCACCGGGAGCGTCGAACCAGTGCGCCGTGGTGTAGGGGCGTATCGTCACCCTTTGAGGTGAAGTCGCAGGTTCAATCCTGCCGGCGCGACAAAACAACTATTCGCGCAATAACAGCACATTTTTGTGTTATCATAATAAACGTGTATATTTGCAAGGAAGATGTTATTGTGAAAATCTTTTATCATATTTTAGACAGCATTGTATCCCTTTTCATTGGCAGAGAACTGATAGAGAATGCTGCAAACAGCGTCAAGGAAGGACAGACGCAGAGAACATGACGGTGATTGACAATGTAGGAAACGATATGGGCGACGAGTGTATGAATAATGAAGAAATGCAAAAACGCGAGTAAGCGGGACTGTACACACGGAAGGGGAAGTTCCATAAAATTAAACCTTTCGTTATCATGTTTGATGACAGCAATGTCAAGGTGCGTATTGTCCCTGCATTGTCGTGTATGGCTACGGCAAGTTGGTGAGCAGGATGCCGCGAATCGTTCTGAGATTTGTCTGACGGAGTTCTTCGATTATTCGATCAAGAAAAAAGAACGTCTTGTTCGCAGAGTGCTAGAATCCTGATGGACGATCAAGAAACAGAAAAATTTACTGCTCCCATTCAGTAGTCTTCTTTGAAAAAAACAAAGTTCTGAAAAAAGATCATGGATACGAAAGAGTTCAAGAAGATTAATACCCCATAAGTTTGCCAGCCTTCGCATAGCCTTCATGGGTCGCTTATCCAATATACCGTTGCGGTGGTTATTTCGAGGGTTTCGAATCCAAAGGTCTTAAATGCATCAAGACAACAGGGAGGACATGAGCTGGCAGATATGACCTGCGGCGATCAATAAGTATTTGATGATCTCTGTTCCTGAGTTCATCATTTCCGCAAATAATTTGAAGACGATAGGCGCAAACAATCAAAGAATTAAAAGATTATATAGGAAATTAATATAAACCGTATTTTTAAGCCGAGGCTTACGCCTCGAGTTTTCATTTCTTGTTTGCAAATTCAAACGGCTCCTTTCCTGTGGTGCCACCTCTTCGAGGCGGTGGACGTCTGGCGGCGAAAACAGGGAGGGTTCGCCTTTCTTTACATACATCACCAACCTTTCAGACCATGCCAAGCGCGTCCCTGAAAGGCGGAAGGACAGGCGGAACTGCATCCGTATCGTACCCGTACAGTCACCTTTACGAAATCGGAGTCAATCCGATCGTTTCACCCAGAAAATATTCAAAACCAACTCACGCGCGCGTACTCGCGTCGCGTGATTCCTGCTGCTGCCCGTTATGCGCCATCGCATTTGCGGGCCGCTGCTCGTCCGTCGAAAACATTATTTAATCATGGAAGGCGCCAGCAAAGTAACGGCAGCGCCACGGTTGATTCGAATGCGGATGCGTTCGAGGGGCAAATGCCCGATCTGATGAAGCCCGACCGGCTCCTTTGGAGATCCAGTTCGGAGTGTTGGCCGCCTATTTCGAGGAAACTCGATCGACGGCCGCAGGCTCGTTGTCCGGCAGGCTTTGCGGACGGAGCTTATTCACTGGAAATCCATCATAGACCTATTGCACGGAGTGCCGATCTATCCGCAGGTCGAAAAGAGCACCAGCAATGTCCTGGTAACGTACTGCGGAGGCTCAAAAGCAACATAACCATCGGCGGCCAGGCAAAATGGGGACGTTTTTCCGGCACGATTTTCCGGCAGATCAAGATGCTCACGATGGAGTAAGTGGGCAGGCTGTTGACCGCCATTTATGCGCACGCGACGGAAGAGGAGCTGCCGGAAATGGATGAACTGACTACGCTCTGTTTCGGTGCCATCCGTGCGTCGCTGACGCAACGCCAAAAGTATTACGGAGTGCGGTGAGCAGAACTGCGAGAACGGCCGCAGCGGCGGTTGGCCTGTGCGGATTTGTTTCGAAGAAAACCACGGTCTTTTTTCGCTGGAAAGCGGCGGTTTTTTCAAAACCGGCAGGAAACCGAAAACCTCTATTGAATCTGTATCTGATTCTGATATTGATTCTGAATCTGATTCTGTCTCTGTTTTCGAATCTGAAACGCGCGAAGAAGAGAGAGAGAAATTTTTCGAGATTTTCTTTTTTCCGAATTTCCGAAACCCCTGCAAACGAAGTCGACAGGTTCGTTAATCACTACCAGGCTACCGGATGGATGCGCAAGGAGAGAAGGTCGTAGACAAGGCGGCATTTGGCCCGTGCATGGACCGAAGAAAAGACGTCGGAACCCCTGCGTTATCCGGTGAGGTTTCTGCAATGCTGGCATGAAATCTACGACAGGCTGTCGACGGTGGCTGTATGCCGCGATATGCCGACTGATCTCTAAGGCGTGGAGATAACGCGGGACGGGCTGACGCGACGGTATCCAGCAGAAGACTGGCGGCGTTGATCGAAGGAAATATAATGCCTTCGTCAAAACCGATTCTCGATTATCATTGTCCCGGACGCATCTTCACATCGGGTCTGAAAGGAGTGTAACAGGCTGTTCGGAGTAGGAACGTCATCGCAGCCTCGGGGCGGCGAGGAAGCGCTCGCCCCGCTTCACCGCCGTGGCACGTGCGCGTTGTGTGCGGAGTGAGCTGAGAACAGAGCGAAAACGCTGCTCCCGTCCGCTCAGCGGGCGGGAGCAACAAGCTGCGATACCGGAAGAATCACCCCTCCCAAGAACAAAGGTAGTAATTAATTCGGGAGTTACAATGAACCATTTATCTCGAATTCAGGCCGCGGCAGCCGGCGGCGGCATTTCGACACGTTGGATATGGAAATCGATTCCGGGTGGATCGGACACTCGGCGCCGTTAACCGCAACGGCGGGTCTATCTGCGCCGGGCATCGAGTGGAGGCATTTATCGAACGGCACCTCACTTATCGAAGAGTGGCACGATTTACATGCGCACCTGCAATCCCGCTATATCGGGCAGTGAAAAAAGAGCGAAAAGTTCGAGAACCCTCTCTTATCGCCCTTGTTTACTTGCTTCAAAGGCTATGCACGAGATTCGGCTTGAAGTGGCGAACTGAGAATCAGCTCTGACGACCCGATCGGAGCGCGAAACCCGTGGACCGCAGAGGGACGGCGGTTTGTCCTGGTGCGTGATCTTCCTCGTTGCCGGCGGTCGCTGGCAACGCGGTCGCCTCCGGCCTCTTACTTGCCGGGCAGCAGGGGCATCATCGCAAACATACTGAACAATGGACAACCACGGTATAAAAAAAGTCATAATGCGGCTTTGCAGGCAAGCGCCGATAGCTGGCCGAGCCAGACGGGAAGGACGATGGCGGATACGCCACGGTGCGGCCTCGGATTTCGTGCCGGACCATTGTTCAATTTTCGAACCCACAAACTTAATTCGGATTATGATCGTCAAATCGACCGATACCGTTCGGGACATCATCATCGGCAGGGCGGCATTGTTCAACCTCGAAAGCCGTCGGTTCGCAGAAGAGATCAAGAGACGGAACCGGAATGCTGCGTACTGCATCGGCGGTGGCTGCCGGACAGGCGTATTGCGGCCCGCGATCCGAAACACATGACGATGCGCGATCTGGCGGTGCTGAACGCGACGAACTGTCTACCGATTACTTCGTCAACGTGTTGTCGCAAATGCTCGGCATCCCGAAAGAGAAGGTCGCGGATTTGTGGTTCATCCGTGCGTACCCGCTACTTTTCTGCACTGCATGGACACGCTCGCGGCCATCTCGAAGAGATTCGCCGATTCTGAAAATCGAACCGACCGACGAGGGCGGCAGGCGCAGATCGACCGCCCCGACCGAGGCATCGCCGCCGTGGTGCGCGCAAGCACGATGCAGATCATGAACAGCGCCGTATCGCCCGCGTCGGTCTACGGCATGGAGTGAGCGTCGCCTCCATGAAGCCTTTGAGTCGACGACGAACGACATCGAGCAGCGGTCTCAGCAGGATACAT
>VOFI01002822.1_pt1 | contig 11698 bp, 7 predicted proteins | sample 5384131 | NCBI WGS metagenome assembly VOFI01 (sample SAMN12384728, study PRJNA508395) | human gut metagenome | isolation source: healthy gut H | host: Homo sapiens
TATTTCCATTATGGTCTGCATCTTCCTGGTTCTCTATTTCCTGGTACTGGTGCTGACAAACTGCCATACCTTCCGTCATATGGGGAAGGCTGTACTGCGTTTTGCTTTATTTTCCGCGCTGGCGGGGGGAATGGCCGCCATTCTGCTCATTCCCGAATATTCAGCGCTGCATCTGACAAAATTCAGTGATATCAATTTCCCCTCCAAGCTGACCTTTTATTTTTCCACCATTGATATGCTGGCACGGCATTGTATGGATGTGGCCGTGGAGACCGGGCTGGATCACTGGCCCAATATTTACTGCGGAGTCGCCATTTTCCTTCTGGTTCCTCTGTATCTTTCCAACAGTAAGATTTCCCTGCGGGATAAGGCGCTGCGTATCGGCCTGCTGGCCTTCATACTGGTGAGTTTTTCCACCAACATGCTGAATTTCATATGGCACGGCATGAATTATCCGGATTCCCTGCCCTGCAGGCAGTCCTTTATGTACATTTTCCTGCTGCTCACCCTCTGCTGTGAGGCGGTTATGCGCATCCGGGAATGTTCCTATAAGGCGCTGGGCGTCAGCTTCTGTATTTCCATGGGCTTTGTCCTTCTTTGTGAAAAAATCATCGACAATGAAGAGGCCTTTCCCGTGGAAACCTTTATCCTTACTGCCGCCTTTTTATGTCTCTATGGTGTTTTCCTGTATTATTATAAAAAAAGAAGCTTCAGCCTGAAGCTTCTTGCCATCCTGACTCTCCTTGCCGTGACCGCGGAATCCGCCGTAAACATGTACCAGACCAGTGTTTCCGTCACCAGCCGCAGCAAATATCTGGAAAACCATGATAATTACCGTATCCTGGTGGAGCGTATCCGTGAAGAGGATCCGGATTTTTACCGGTTTGAGAAATTCAGCCGGGTGACTAAAAATGACGGGACTATGATCGGCTATCCCACCGCTTCCCTGTTCTCTTCCACGGCAAACGGCCATGTGGAGGAATTTTATGAAAAGCTGGGAATGAGCCACAGCAAGGTATTTTACTGTTTTGACGGGGCTACCCCTTTTACCTCTTCCCTTCTTTCGGTGCGATACATGTTTTCCAAATCCTCCCAGGAGGATCCCAATCTGTACACCCTGATTGACAGCCAGGGAGATATTTACCTGTATGAATGCAAGTATACCCTGCCTCTCGGTTTTATGGTAAATAATCATCCCGGCTTCAATATTTCCTCCGGGGATTCCCAGATGGCTTCCGGGGAAGTCGGCGAAGGAAGTTCTCAGGAACAGACCGGTACCGAAACGGAAAACGCAGGGGCACTGGATGAATTTCTCGGAAACATTGAGGACACGCAGACTGATGTCCTGGAAAAGGTACTGGACCGCGAGGGCAGCAATCCGGTGGAAACCCAGAACCTGATGGTCCGGGCACTGGGTCTTGATGAGGCGCTGTTCTCCAGCGTGGGCACTGAGCAGGACGGGGCGGCCACGGTCATTACCGCACAACAGAGCGGACACTATTATGCTTATGTAAACGACAGTAAAGTGGATACTCTGAAAATGGAATCCGAAGCCCTCTCCAAATCCTTTACCAAGCTGAAATACCGTTATATCTGTGATTTGGGCTGGCATGACGAGGGAGATGTGATTTCCCTGCATTCTGAAGACAGCACTTCTTTGAATGTATCCGCCTACCGCCTGAATGAAACAGTCATGGCCGGCGCGATTGACATACTGAGCCAGGAATCTATGACTGTGGATTCCTTTGATTCCACCCATATAAAAGGCCATATTGATGTGAGCCGTCCGGGGGAACTGATTCTCAGTGTCCCCTACGAACCTGGCTGGAAGATCCTGGTGGATGGAGAAAAAGTCCAGGCAGGCCTGTTTGACGATACTTTCATCAGCCTTTCTCTGGAACCGGGCGAGCATACCATTGAAATGCATTATTATCCCACCGGGTTGGCCTCGGCATTGTTATCAGTTCTCTTTGCCTGGCAGGTTTCCTTCTTATTATTGTACTGGAAAGGCGCCGCAGACGCGGTTTAGAGCAAAAAAGCAGCAGACAGGAGTGATTTTCTATGAATGCCCGTTCCCGTTATTCGGTTCTGGATCTGGTGAGGGGGCTTACCCTCATCAGTATGATTGCCTATCATGGGACTTATGATCTGGTTTATCTTTTTTCCATAAAAATACCCTGGTTCCATGGGGAACCGGGGTATCTGTGGCAGCAGAGCATCTGCTGGACATTTATCTTTTTGTCCGGCATGTGCTTTTCACTGGGCCGCCATCCTGTGAAGAGAGGTCTTATACTCACGGGCTGCGGCCTGATTATCACTCTTGTTACTGTGCTTGTCATGCCGGAATCCATCGTAATTATGGGTGTCCTGAACTTTTTCGGGTTTGCCACCCTCATAACCGCTTTCCTGCAGCCTTTGCTCCGCCGTATTCCGGCTTATGCAGGCATACCGGTAAGCTTTCTGTTGTTTCTGCTGACCAGAGAGGTCCCGTCCGGTTATCTTGGCTTTGAAGGGCTGCGCCTGGCGGCGCTTCCCCGTTTTCTTTATCAGGGAAAGCTGATGATGGTTTTGGGATTTCCGTATGACGGATTCTATTCCACTGATTATTTTTCCGTGATCCCCTGGCTTTTTCTGTTTCTTACCGGATATTATTTCTGGAAGCTGCTGGAATGCGCAGACAGCTCCTTTCCTTCTCTCCTGCGCCGGTCATTATGCAGGCCGCTTGAGCTTATCGGCAGAAATACTCTTCCTGTTTATATGCTGCATCAGCCGGCGCTGATGGCGGTGTTTACTGCACTTGACCTGATTGGGATGATTTGACGGCAGAGGGCAGGCTGAATGGAAAACGTAACTCTGAGGATTCCCTTTCTCTTATTGCTCCAGCAGCCGCGTCTGTGTACACCGCACGTTTCCGTACTCCACAAAAATTCCTACCTCACCGATCCCGATCTCATAGCATCTGCAGGCAAGCGCAACATCATCCACATATACCAGCATAATATTTCCGCTGACGATCAGTTTTACTTCCGCTTTGTTATCCCGGAATACCACAGGCCTCTCATCCAGATAATACTGGTCGCCATCCACACGGTTATACCGATCCATCAGGATTTTCCCATGACGTACTTCCAGGCGGAGCTGGCACCACTTCCTCAGTTCATCATCCGTATGTATCATCAGTCCCACTGCTTCTGTGCCTTCGCTCCAGGAAAGAGTCGTCTGAAGGAGACAGGTTTCCTTCAGCATTCCTAATCCAGCCCAGCCGAATCCGTCAGGGACACTGCCGGTGAGCCCTTCCTTATCCTCCGCAAAGCTTCCCTGTCTGGGTGAAAGAGTCACAGGAAGCTCTTTCCGGAAGGAATCCTCTATCGTTTCCGGCAGGCGGACTCCCAGGCTTCCGTCCTCTCTCTGTACAAGTTCATGCACCAGCAGATTGCCTCCCCAGAGATGCCGTCCGTTGTCACGGCAGTCTTCCCGTATGGATTCCCAGCCAATCATATAGCGTTTCTTCCCGTCCGTTACGGATTTTGCCGCATAGAATTCCCTTCCGTCAAACATATCGTCTTCAGCCGGCACCCGCCAGGGACCGTCAAAGCTGTCAGCGACACGATATCTGGTCTCCCACCAGCGGGAATAATTGGAAAAGGTCAGATACCATTTATCCCCCATACGGAAACAGTCATGGCACTCATGAGTAATAAAGGTCCGGGGCGCATAGAGCGTCTTGTAATGCTCCCAGTTTCTTACATCCTCCGATACGTAAACAGCGGTGCAGCCAGTCCGAAGATATGCCCCTTCCTTCTCGGTTGCCGTAATCAGCATACAGAATTTCCCCAGCTCTTCGTTCCAAATCACATGATCCCTTCACAGAAGCCGGTATAATGGAAGGTAAACAGGCCGTCGTGTTCAAACACGCTTCCGGTGCCGATATGCCAGTCCTGATCATCGGGAGACCCATTCTGCAGAACCAGATACGGCTCCCCGAAGCTCACAAAATCTCTTGTCTCCACGGCATAAACACAATATTTATATAAATAAAACAGATAATAGGTTCCTTTCCAGAAGAAGGGCATAAAGTCACCGCACATCTCCCCATGGGGCATTCCCGGATACTGCTTTTCCGGTGTATAAAAAATATTGTAATTTCCTTTCATCTTGCAGACCTTCCCGGATGTAACATCCTTTTGCTATACTTTGATTTATTCCTACTTACTGCGGGCGGATATGCCTTACATGCACCATCCGCCCCTCCTTGTAACATTTCAGACCTGTCTGAAATGTTACTCTTACTTAAGTTCTCCGAATGTGGTATTATACCAGTCGTTTACTTCTGTGGTGATTTGATCACCGCCCAACTCCTTCCAGCTTTTTACAAAATCATAAAAGGTATCCGGTTCCTGTGTTCCCATTATGATATTGACATAGGTTTCCGCCTGCATTTTGTCCATGGAGGAAAGGTTCGTACTCATAGTAGGAGTAGGGGCTCCGAAGAATACGGACTGTACCAGCTTATCATTCGCTTTGTAATCATTGATAATGGTGTTCCAGCTGCCTTCCGGCCCGATGAATTTATAATAATTCCAGCCCAGGGAATCCGCACCCTTATCGCTTCCGTTATCCAGGAAGTTTTTGATGACATTATAGTATCTGGCTGCTTCCGGATGAATATCCTCTACCTTGCTTTCCCCATTCAGGGTTTCCTTGATTTCCTTATAATAGGTATTACATTTTTGAATGGCCGGATCCATGGCGAATGCCGCATATTCCGCAAAGTTGATTCCTGTGGAAGGATCCACGCCAAAGGTATTCAGTGTTTCTTCTGTTGCATCCAGGGAATTGATTTTATCCTGGAATACGTTCGCTATTTTCACCAAGGCTTCAGGATGTTCACATTTGGCGTTTGCCGCATAGTAACGGGAGATCCTCACATAGGTAATGGGCTTTGCAGGCTCCGCTGTAGCGGATACGATGGGATAGCACTGCCAGTCCGCTTCCGGGTCATTTTCAATATTGCTCTTACATGCGCCCCAGGGCATTCCTTCCAGGCCATAGAACATACCCACTTTGCCTGCTGCAATGTCTTCTCCCAGCTTTACGGTATCCTTAACTCCGAATTCCGGATCAATCAAACCGTCTTCATACATCTGATTCAGCTGTGCCAGCGCGTCCTTCATTCCCGGGTTGATGCCGGAATAGGATATCTGACCGTTTTCATCCTTTACCCAGGCTTTGGCATATGCGCCGTAGGCTGCAAAGAAGCCTTCGTAGCTTCCGGGGCTTGCGCCATCCTCCTTCACGATATCCTTCTGGAAGCCGATTCCCCAGGTATCATCCTGACCGTTTCCGTCCGGATCGTCATAACGGAATGCCCTTGCCACTTCAAGAAGCTCATCCATCGTGGTGGGCGCCTTAAGTCCCAGGTTATCCAGCCAGTCGGTGCGGATCCATAAAAGGTCACAGGTACCGTCCGCTGCGGACAGCTGGGGAAGTCCGTAAAGCTTTCCGTCCACCTTGGCGGACGCCAGCTGGACTCCGCCGTCCACTTCAATGGTCTCCTTAAGAAGATCGGATGCATAAGTATCATAAGCTTCTGTAATATCTGCCAGCATTCCCGCATTTGCCAGCTCGGAGAATTCCTCCGGAGGCAGATCCATCAGATCCGGAAGATCGTTGGATGCGATTGCCATGGTCAGCTTCTGGGTATAATCGTCCCCGGCTGCAGCAATGGTATATTTCAGGGTAATGCCCAGCTCATCCTGATAGCACCTTGTATACACATTATTGTTGATATCATCGCTTCCCACGTATTTTTCCGTACCGTTAAGCTTGTGCATGTAGGTCAGTTCCACATTCCCGCCGTCATCAGCCTGAGCGCTCCCTTCCGTGCTTCCGGCGCCCTCCGTTCCGGAAGCGGCTCCCGTACTCTGCCCGCTTCCTCCGCAGGCCGCCAGGGATACTGTCATTGCTGCCGACATAAGCAGCGCCGTCATTTTTTTGATTTTCATAAAAAACCCTCCTTAATCTATTCCTTTACACTTCCCATAACCACACCTGCTACAAAGTACTTCTGCAGGAACGGATACACCAGAAGAATCGGAACCGTGCATAATAAAATCAAAGCCCCCTTGATCCCCCTTCCTGTCACTTCCATCAGATGGGGATTGAGCATCAGCTGCTCCGAGGTAATCTTGGTAACATCAAACTTCAGAACCACAGACTGCAAATAGGTCATCAACGGATATTTTTCCGGCAGATTCATATAAATCAGGCCGTCAAACCAGGCATTCCAGTGATTTACAATCACAAACAGGGAAACCGTTGCCAGGGACGGTTTGGACAGCGGCAGGTAAATTTTCCACATGGTCACAAACCAGTTCGCCCCATCCACCAGAGCTGCTTCCTCAATAGCTTTCGGAAGTCCTCTGAAAAAATTCATCATGATGAGCACGCAGAACATCGGCAGGGCCTCCGGCAGAATCAATGCCATAAAGGAATTGATCATATGCATTTTGCTCACCACGAGGTATGTGGGGATGAGCCCTCCGTTAAATACCATTGTTACCAGGAAAAACCAGGTATAGTATTTTCTGCACCGGAAGATTCTGGGATCATCCTTGGACAGGGGATAAGCCACAAGGATAATCAATACCAGGTTTATGATCCAGCCCAGCACCACTCTTGCTATGGTAATCCCAAAGGACTGGAAATACTGTTTATTGGAAAGTATGTATTCATATGCCGCCGTATTGAAGCCTTTGGGCCAGAATGTTACCGCATTGGCATCCACCATGGATCTTGCGCTGAAGGAAATGGCAAACAGATTGATAAGCGGCAGCAGACAGGTAAGGCTCAGAAATCCCAAAAGGAAGTAGTTAAAAAACATGAAAACCTTTCTGGATGGTGATTCTTTTATTTTCATTCCTCATTCCTTTCCGTATGCTAAAATACTTTGTAGCCGGCCAGCTTATCCGCCAGTTTATATCCCATAATAATCAGCACAAAGGATATGCCGGACTTGAAAAGCCCCACGGCGGTAGCCAGATCAAATTTTGCTTCAATTACACCAATACGGTATACATAGGTATCAATGATATCTCCTGTGGAATATACCTGAGGGCTGTACAGGTTGAAGACCTGCTCAAATCCCGCCTGCAGTACATTTCCCACGCTGAGCACCATCATGAGCAGAATCATGGGAAGGATACTGGGTATGGTCACATACAAAACCTGCTTGAACCGTCCTGCCCCGTCCATTCTCGCCGCCTCATAATAGGTGGGATCAATTCCCGTTATGGCCGCCAGATACACAATGGTTCCCCATCCCAGCTCTTTCCAGATATCCGTTACCGCCATGGTATAGGGGAACACCGCGGAATTTCCGAGAAAGAATACCGGCTTCAGCCCTACCGCCGACAGAAGCTGGTTCACAATGCCGCCCGACGGAGAAAGAATGTCTATGAAAATCCCGGCCAGCGCCGCCCAGGATATGAAATGCGGCAGATAAAGTACGGTCTGTACGGTCTTTTTAAAATGTCTGGCCCGGATTTCATTCAGCAGCAGAGCCACCAGCACCGGGAAAATCAGGTTTCCCACCAGCTTCATGACCGCAATGAATATAGTATTCCAGATGACGCTTCCGAAGCCCGGCAGGGAAAAGAGATATTTGTAATTATCCAGCCCTACCCATTTCTGATCAAACAGTCTTTTCAGCGGGGTGTAATCCTCAAAAGCCATGGTGATTCCCACAAAGGGTATGTATTTAAAAATAAAGGTAATTATCACCGCAGGCAGAAGCATGAGGTGGAACGGTATCTCCTTCCGAAACCAGCCTTTTCTTTTATTCACAGCAACAGCTTTCATATCATCCCTCCCTTTCTGTAATTCCACTATATCAGGAGACAAAAGGGAAAAATATAAAACGATTGATACTTTTATAGTAAAAAAAATAGGTTTTTCTGTTTCAGTATGAAAAAATGCCGTACAGGCAAAGCTTTTTCATTCTAAACGCTTTCCCGTACGGCATCCTTTTCTTTTTATTACCTCATATCTCTGCATTCCTGCGGTGTCATTCCGAAGTGTGCCTTAAATATTTTTATAAAATAGGCGGTATTCTGATAACCGCATTTCTCTGAGACTTCATAAATTTTCATCCGTGAATTCTGTATCAGGCGCATTGCCATATCCATACGGCAGTTTTCAATATATTCCCGGATGCTTGTCCCTTCAAACTGTTTGAAAATACGGGAGAGATAAACCGGATTAAAGCCGATTGCCTGGCCTATGACCGTCAGCGACAAATCCTCGCTCAGGTGAGAAAGGCAGTAGGATTTGGTCCTCTCTGTAATACTCATCATCGTATTCTGCTGGGTTTCCATGCATATATCCCGGATAGCGTCCGTAAGCCGCCTGATGTAAGCCGCAGCCTGCTCCCAGGTGACAAAAGATCCGGGATCGAAAAGCTCCATGAGCTGGATGCGGGAAGCAAGTCTTGGGCGGATATTCTTTTTGTTGATAAAGGTAATCAATATATTTCCCAGGGAATAATAAATTTCCAGGGCATACATGGAGTGCCTTTTGGACTTTTCCAGAATTTTCAGGATATCTTCCGTGTCTTCCATAAATGCCGGAAAATTTTCTCCCATGAGGAATTCTTCCATAACTCTGAGTTTTTCCGTAATGGGCGCCAGCATCTGTTCAAAATCCGATTCCTCTCCATTAAAGGAATCACTGATGGACAGCTCTCTTCGTTCCAGGATAATACTGTTCTCTTCATTGATGGCCTGACGCTGCATTTCCGTCCACAGACTCCCATAGCCTGCGCTCAGCCCTTTCCAGGAAACACTTTCCCTGGCTATCCCAAAATACATCAGCAGTCCAAGGCGCAGCTGTATCATCTTCTGGATATCCAGCGCAGTCACAAACAGAAGGGCCGGCAGCTCCTCTTCCTCTGATTCAAGCAGCCATACAAAACTTTTTCGATATATCACTTTATGGATGTAGGCTATCTTATCTCCATAGGCTTTCTGAAGGAGGCCCACCACTGTTTCCAGTATGTTTTCCTGAGTCATATGGGTAACTTTTTCCTTCAGCGTCCCGACAAGCAGAAGCATTTTTTTCTGTTCAGGCAGGGGATTTTCCAGTTCTGCCATGGTATCCTTAAATTCCGCCTCTGTGGAAACCGAACCATCCAGGATATGGATGAGCGCCTGCTGCTTGAAGGCCGGCGCCATATAGGTAACCTTGGTCTGAGCACTCTTAAATTCCTCCATAAAAAGAGTTTCGGAATCCAGAAGCTCCACCATTTTCCTCATAGCCTCCACAATAGTGGCATCCCCCTCTGTTTTCAATATATAATCATCTGCATCCTGTTTTATGGCAGAATATACATAATCAAATTCATCATAACCGGAGAGGAAAAGGACGTGGATATCCGGCTTTATTTTCCGCATTTCCTCCGCCATTTCGATTCCGGTCATCTTCGGCATTTTCACATCACTTACCACAACATCCGGCAGACGGAACTTAAAAAGCTCAAGCGCCTTTTTGGGATGATAACAGTTATATACCTGAAATATATCCGGGAACCCTTCTTCAAACAGACTTTTCAGCCCATCAGATATAATAGGTTCGTCATCCACTACAAGCAGCGTATATTTCTTCTTTTCACCCATCCGTGCTTCTTACGGCATCGTCCTTTTTACAGATTCAAAATTCGCACATGCCCTGTCCCCTCCGGCCAGTGATTTTGGAGCAGCTGTCCGGTCTGGATTCTCTTCCTTCCCTCTGCCGGCTATGCAGGGTTTCCTGTAAGGGGCGTATAAACTCGCCGGTCCTTAGGCCACGTAGGCCGCGTACCTTGCGTGTTTATCCGAGCCGTCCCTGTAGGGGATCCCCGCTGCGTGTTTGCTCCAAAAAATTCACATGAATTTTAAGTTACAGATTCACAGAAGTGGCCCTCCCAGCAGGGGTGATCACATCCAAAGGCTTTTCTTTTTTAAAGAATACCTGGAGTCTTGCATTAATATTCATCAGTGCGGTGATATCCGAATTTTCTTCCGTATCTTTCAATTTCTTACGGATAATCTCCAGCTGTTCTGCGTCCAGCTTTCCGGAATTTTCCACATGAATCAGAAGTTCTTCCCCTTTTTCTTCATAGCTTACCCTCAGGCAGATTTCCTCTTCCTCCTCCATTTCGCTCACCACATATTTGAAAACATTTTCAATTAAAGGCTGTATTATCAGGCGGGGAACCTCAATATAGTGATAACGCGCAGGCAGTTCCGGGAAATCCACATGGATGATCCCTTTATAACGGTATCCCTGAATTATGGCATAGGAGCGCGCATGGCTGATTTCATCCTCCAGGCTTTTATTTTCTCCGGAATCCCTGTTGATATATTTAAAAAAACGGCCCAGGTTTTCACAGACAAGAAGGCTTCCTTCTTTATCACCGCTCTTAATCATGCGATACAAAAGGAAGTAACTGTTATACATGAAATGCGGATTGATCTGGGCCTGCAGATGCTTGAAATTAGCCTGATTAACCAGAATTTCCTGTTTCAGTTCCCTGGAAACAAGAGTGTCTATGCGCTCGGCCATATAATTAAAATTCTGATACAGATTGGTGAACACTCTGTTTTTCTCCGTTACAGGAATCCGATAAGAAAGGTTGGACTTCTTAATCTGCGCAAAAGCATCTACCAGCAGCACCTCCAGAGGCCGGAACACTCTTCGGTAAAAGAGGGCGAACGCCAGCAGTATGGTCAGGACAATAATTCCGGCAAACAACAGAATGCTGGTTATCATTTTATTCTGGATTAAATGAAGGAAGCTCTGATCCTGCATATAATACAGCCCGAAAAAATGCCCGTCATCATGGGAACTCATAAAAAGATATTCCTCTCCGTCCAACAGAAGCTTATTAGGCTTCTCCCCCTGTTTCAGGTTTTGATAGATGATATCTCTTGTGGAAAAATAAACCGTTGCATTATCAGGGCTTACCATAAAAAGCACATCATCATCCATCATTTTAGCATACTGCAGTTCCTGCCGGATCAGTCCGGTATTCAGCTCAATCACAAAAATACTCAGGATATTATCCCTGGACCATTTATCCAAAAGATAATTTTTATTAAGAATCTCGATAATATAGGCTTTGCCGTCTTTTATGGAAATCAGTTCATTCTCCTTGTTTTCCAACACGAAAGCATACGCCTCTTCTTCTACAAAATCATATCCGTCCCGGCCTATCTTAAGATTTTTCTCCGGAAGATAAAGCCAGCTGGAGGAAACAAAGGAATTCAGGTTGTCAATTTCCATACACCGCTTTCGGATAGCCTCCATCAGTTTGCTTCTTTCATAGCTGTTTACATAGTCATAGCGGCAGTACAGATCCTGAACGATTTCTTCTTTCACAGCTATATTGGCGGTAATCTTCAGATTCGTGAGTTCTTCATTGATGTTTCTGGATAAATAATTGATTCTCTCCTGCTGTTCCTGCTCTATAATGCGGGAATAATACTGTTTTTCCCTCATATAGGTAACCAGGTTAAAACAGATACTTACCACCGCAAAAACCGTAAATATCAGAAGAAGCCATTTAAACAGATATCTGACAAAATCACTTTCTCTTTTCATCTCCATTTTCTCCACCGCTTCTTCTCCTTCCGGCTCTTTTCCTGTTACCGGCAGTATTCGT
>VOFI01001796.1_pt1 | contig 11659 bp, 16 predicted proteins | sample 5384131 | NCBI WGS metagenome assembly VOFI01 (sample SAMN12384728, study PRJNA508395) | human gut metagenome | isolation source: healthy gut H | host: Homo sapiens
TGCTTTGCGGTCGTATACCCGGTACATATCGGATGAAAATTTCTGTTTTATCCGGAACCGTAATGGAGCGGATTCCTGAAACGGATGCTTTGCGCGGTATACTGGACGCACTGCTGGCACGGGCCGATGTTCTGAAAATGCGGTTTTGAGCGGGGACTATGTGGCGATGCGCAGATATGCGGACACAGGAAGCCTGTTGGCCATTGAAGTCAGGAGCGGAACGGCTCAGGGAATGGGAGCCGCCGGAGCAGGAGCAGCTTTGATCTGTTTACAGATTATAGCCTGACAGGATACAGGACCGAAGAAAGTATGTCCATGAGCATGTAAAGGGGAATATTTTGAACAAAGTAACATTTGAAACGGAACTGAATGATGAGGACGCGTTGAACCTTCATTCCGTGTTCCAGAAAGGCACGGTGGAGTTCCGTATGTTCAATTCCACGCTGCATGCGGGAAAAGTGAACGTACATACAGTTCAGCCTTGCCATCGCCAATCAGGCGCTGACGCAGCGCAATGCCCGTGCGGCGCCGACGCGACCAATGACCGGTATACGTTCCGGACGTGGCTGCTGCGGCTGGGAATGATCGGCGGAGTTTGAAACGGCGCGGTTTCATCTGCTCAGCCATTGAAGGGAGAAGATAAGGATATTTTACCAAAGCCGCGAAGATATTTTACCGGGAGGAATGCTATCCCTGGGCAAAGGAAGAATGCTTTCTGCCGTTTGAATTCAATTTATCGGACGGGACGGTTGGCGCGTAAAGCGCAGCAGTTTGGCAGCGGGATGGAGTTCCCTTTGCAGCGATTTTGGGGGATAGAGAACAATAGCAGGAGAAAGGCGGACATCAAAATTTGATGCCCGCCAGATACATCAGCCCGCAGTGCGGGCTGAACGGCGTTCCGAGGTGGCGTCAAAACAGCAAATTTCCGGTTTGCCTGACATCAAAATATTAGAATATTGCCTGTGCACAGGGAAATAAGCCGGTTTTGGCTGACATCAAAACAAATATAGCGGATATGGGGTATAAGGAATTGACCGCGCAACAAAATAGTAATACAATATATATACAAAGGGGGCGGTAAACATGCCGGTGATCAGGCCAATCCGTGAACTGCAAAATACAACGGAGATCTCGCATTTTGCAAAAACGCTCAATGAACCGATCTTCATTACGAAGAACGGACGCAATGATCTTGTGCTGATGAATGATGCGGTATATGAACGAATCATGGCGCAGAATGAAATGTACCGCAAGCTGGCTGCTGCTGAGGCAGAAGTTGCTGATGGAGCAGAGCTGCTGGACGGTATGGAAGTACTGAAGGAGCTGCGCGGCAAGTATGGAAAGTGAATGGAAATTAAAGCTAACACCGCTTGCCCGTACGGATCTGGAAGAAATCTATCAGTACATTTCGATTTGTCTGGACGCGCCGCAAGCAGCTGACAGGTTGATGACAGCGTTTGAAAAAAGCTTTGAACAGCTTCAAAACCATCCGTTCAGTTTCCCGCGTGCAGATGATGAAAGCCTGCGGAAAAAAGGATACCGAAAATTAATCGTTGAAAACTATGTCGGAGCATATCTTTTGAATGAGCAGACAAAAGAAGTGGTCGTCATGCGCTTTTTCTATGGCGCGCGGGATTACAAGCGACTGCTGTGAGAAGAAAAAATGAGGATGCAGGTGCTGAGAGGCATCTGCATCTTTTGTTTTGCGAAAAAGGAGGCGGAAAGATAGATACACGGAAAAGGATCACGATCCGTTTGCCGCAGGATGTATACCGGGACATATTGGATAACCTGGGAAATGCAGCGAGCAGTACATTCAATTCCTTTATGACAAATGCTGCACGCTTTTACCTGGGATATATCAAAGCAAGAGAAACAGAGGACTATCTCTCAAAAACACTGCTGTCCATCATCAGCGCGCGGCAGGAGCGGTCTGACAAGGCGACCGTGTCGGTATTGTACGCGCTGGCGGTGGAACTCAACATTTTGCAGCGCATCCTTGTCTCGCACTTTGACATACCGGATGAGGTATATGCGGAGCTGCGCAGGAAAGCGCGCGCGGAAGTTGCGGTCAGCCGCAAAGGCGCGCAGATCGAATCCGTGCAGGCGCAGATGTTCGGCGGTGATACCGGATGGCAAAGCTCGTCACAAAATGGCGCTATCTGAAGCCGGACGCCGCGCGGCACGCACAGGCATACATACGGTACATTGCCACGCGGGAGGGCGTGGAGAAATATGTGGAAGAGAACGGAGCGCGGCCGGCGGCGCAGGCGCAGCGCGTCCTTGTGGAAAAACTGCTGCGGGATTTTCCGGATGCGCGCCGGAGCTTTGAGTATGAGGACTACGCGCGCCGGCCAACTGTCCGCAACGCGTCGGAATTCATCACGCGGACCTTGGAGGAACATCTGGAACTGTTTGACGCGCGCTCCAACTATGTTTCGTACATCGCGCAGCGTCCGCGCGTCCAGCGCAGCGGCGCACACGGCCTGTTCACACAGGAGGAAGATGCGCCGGATCTGAACGCTGCCGCACGTGCGGTTTCAGAGCACGACGGGAACATTTGGACATGCATCCTTTCCCTGCGGCGTGAAGACGCCGCCCGCCTGTCATACGATAAAGCGGACGCATGGCGCGCGCTGCTCCGTGCCAATGCGGCGGAGATCGCCGCGCGGTTCAATGTGCCGGTCGGGTCGTTCCATTGGTGCGGAGCCTTCCACAACGAAGCGCACCATCCCCATGTACATCTGGTCTGTTATGCGGACCGTGTGCAAAAGCCGGCGCTCACAAAGGAGGGGGTGGTGCAGCTCCGCTGGTGAAGGCTGCATACAGCGCGTGGTGGGAGCTTCGCAAAAACAGTGCTGTCCACATACCGGGACAGCCTGCCGGAACAGGCCCCGCCGCTGCACACACAAAAGGAGTTCCGGCATCTGAAAAATATCGTGCTGCGCATTGCAAAAGAAGGCTGTCCCGCGCCGGAGCCGGAACAGGAGTTTGATGCGGTACAGGATACACAGGACCGCGGCGCACAGCATGCGGTATACGGCGCACAGCATGCGGTGTACGGTGCAAAGCGGCTGCTGGACGCCGCCCGTGAAGAAGAATATCCGGATGAAGACGTGCAGGCGGCGCTCCGGACGCTGCTCGCCGCGGCGGAGCGCGGGGATGCATATGCGCAATACCAGGCCGGTAAGCTGTACCGGGAGGGATACTTTTTGCCGCGGGATGACGCCGGCGCAAAAATGTTTTTTGAACGGGCTGCAAAGCAGGAAAATCATTTTGCGGAATACGCGCTCGGAAAGCTGCACGCGGATGAGACGTCGCCGTTCTTCGACGAAACGAAAGCCGCGGACTGGTTTGAACGTGCTGCGGAGCATGGGAACGGGTTCGCCAAATACAGGCTTGCGAAATATTTTCTGAACGGGAAAGGCCGTACTGTGGACGCAGGATCCGCGGCACGGCTTTTTGCCGAAGCGGCGCAGGCGTCTGACGTGTATGTGCGCAGATTCGTGACGCCCTGGGCAAAATACCAGTTGGGAAAGCTGTACATCCGGGGAAACGGTGTTCCCAGGGATTGGGCGAAAGCGGAGGAGCTGCTGCGAAGCGCGGCACAGGACGGAAATGAATTCGCACAGCGTTTGCTGCAGCGGCGTGCGCAGTGGCACAGGCTCGGCCCAATGGACGCTGCGCTGGGTGTGATCGGAAGTTTGTGCCGTATGTTTGAAACGTCTGTGCCGCGCATCCGTCCGCGCTGTATGTATCTGGACAGAAAGCGCAGGCGGGAGCTGGAACAGAAACAGCGCGCGCTTGGCCATGCGGAAAACGATTTTGAACCGCAAATGTGACGCAGGCAAAAAAGAAAAGCAGCCCGTCAGGGGCCAGGTGGGATATTTGGCTGGAATATGGCATGTGTCACTGTGACACATGCGGTATGAAGATACCAATAGAAGAAATACGGATACAGCAGGGAGGAGAGAGCTATCACAGAAAACAAAAAGATCTTTTCAAAAGAAGAAGTGGCGGCGGCGCGGAACATGGAGATCGCGCCGCTGCTTGCAATGCGTGGTTTTCCGCTTTCCCGCAGCGGGGGAGAAATGCATTGGCGTATACCGGGGGAGGAATCGGTGAGCATCCGCGGCAATATGTGGTACAGCCATTACAGGGGAGAGGGCGGGGACGCCATCTCATTTGCACGCCGTTTTTTTCATATGGATTTCAAGAAGGCGGTGCGGTTCCTGCTGGAACAGTCCGCTGTTCCTGCGGCAGGGCCTGTGCAATGTAAGCGGCAGGAACAAAAGCAGCTGCGGCTTCCGCCGAAGGACAGTTCGGAAGAACAGGTGCGGCGGTATTTGACAGATATACGGAAGGTGTCCGCGGACGTGGTCGGATACTTTATCGAGACCGGTCAGGTGTACCAGAGCAGGGCGGAAGGTGTACGTCAGGGACAGGAACAATGCAACCTGGTGTTGGTAGGGATGGACCGGGACGGTGCGCCGCGGCAGGCGCACATCAAGGGGATGCGGCAGCGCGCGTTCCGGTATGATGCGCCGGGCAGCGACAAAGCGTATGGATTCCGCCATATGGGCGGCAGCGGACCGCTGTATGTGTTTGAGGCGGCGATCGACCTCATGTCATATGTCTCCCTTTGTCCAGAGGATTGGCGGCAGGGCAACTATCTGGCATTGAACGGTACGGCGGAAACTGCTCTGTTCCGCACGCTGGAAGAGTATCCGGAGGTGCGCGGCGTCGTGCTCGCGCTGGACAATGACGCCGGTGGGATCGAGGGTGTGATGCGTTTGACTGGTCGGCTGAGGGAAAAAGGATACACGGATGTTTCTGTACAGCTTTCGGCATGGAAGGATTGGAACGAGGACTTGAAAGCGCGCGGGGGGATGGATGCAGTGTGTGCACAGCCGCACCCGAAACTGCAGATGCTGGAACAGGTAAAGGATGCGGTCTTGGCGCGGGCAGTGCATGCGCCGCGTTTCGTGGACGGGCGGTATCTGGAGGGGACATTTCAAGCGGCCTGTTCGGCACAGGCGGATGAGCTCCAAAACAGCTGCCTGCAGAAGCTGGCGGCGGGCGCGCTGCTGCGTGCCCGGCACTTGCTTTGTACAGGCGGAGAGACGGCCGGGCTTGACCGGCTTGCAGACAGGGCTGTGGAATTGTACCAGCCGCATAAGGACCATATCACGCAGGATGCACGCCTGCGGTCGCTGGGCGGACAGATACAGAAAATGCGGGCGGCGGAGGAGAGCATGCCGGCCCGGACGGCGGGACAGCAGGCGGAACTGGCGGATGGCTGGCTGCACACCGCTGCTGCGGCGATGGCGGCGGACGTTTCCTGCATGCTTGAAATGTCCGGACGGGAAAGTACACAGGCGGAAGAGGAAGAGGTGAGGATGGGATTTTTGTTAGGGCAGGAAACGGCGGTGCTTTTGCTGCTGTGCGGCGGCGTCCTGCTGCTGATGGCGGCCGTTACGAACGGCGCGGGTTTCAGCCTGGACGGCATCAAAGGGAAGGACGGTGGGAGACGGGCAGCACGGGACGGCACGGTTTGCCGGCAGGGGGAAATACGGCGCACGTTCCACCGGGTGCGGTTCCGGCCGCGGGCGTGGAGACGGGGGGGAAAGCATCTTCCAAAGGTACAGGGGCTGGTGGTGGGCTGTGAAATGCGCGGCAAACGTGTGACGGCGCTTGTGGACGGCGACGATATCCATGCAATGATGGTGGCGGGGGAGCGGCGCGGGAAAAACCGCGTACTTCCTGTATCCGAATCTGGAATATTGCTGTGCGGCGGGGATGAGTTTCCTCACATCGGATACAAAGGGCGACCTCGCGCGAAATTACGCGGGCATCGCCAAAGACATATATGGGTATGATGTTTCGGTTTTAGACTTGCGCAATCCGGCGTGCAGCGACGGCAACAACCTGTTGGATCTCGTCAACAAGTACATGGACGCATATATGGCGCACCCGGACGATCTGGCAAGCAGGGCGCGGGCGGAGAAGTATGCGAAGATCATTGCGAAAACGGTCGTCACATCCAGCAGCGGGACAGAGCATGGACAGAACTCCTATTTCTATGACGCGGCCGAAGGCCTCATCACCTCCGTGATCCTGCTGGTCGCGGAATTCTGTCCGCCGGAGACAAGGCACATCGTTTCAGTGTTCAAGCTGATACAGGATCTCCTGTCTCCGTCCGGCCAGAAAGGAAAGAATCAGCTGCAGATGCTTTTGAGCCTCCTGCCGCCCGAACACAAGGCGAGGTGGTTTGCGGGGGCGGCGCTCACCGCGGGAGAGCAGGCGATGGCGTCCGTTCTTTCCACGGCAATGGCGAGTTTGAACGCGTTTTTGGATTCAGAGCTTGAGCAGATGCTGTGCTTTTCAACCAAGATTGACGCGGAGAAATTCTGCCGTGAAAAGTCCGCTGTGTTCGTGGTGTTGCCGGAGGAAGACAGCAGCAAATATTTCATGGTGAGCCTGCTGGTGCAGCAGATGTACCGGGAGATCCTTGTGGTGGCGGACGGACAGGGAGGCGCGTTGAAAAACAGGGTGATGTTTTTTCTGGATGAGCTGGGATCGCTTCCGAAGATAGAGTCGCTGGAGCTGATGTTCAGCGCGGCGCGTTCGAGGCGGCTGAGCATCGTGGGGATCATCCAGTCCTACGGACAGCTGGAACGGAACTACGGGAAAGAGGGCTGTTCCATTATCCTGGACAATGCGCAGGATACCATCGCGGGAGGGTTCAGCCCCGCGGGCGATACAGCGGAACAGGTGTCGCGCCAGCTGGGAGAGCAGACTGTGATGACGGGGAGTGTGAGCAGGGGGAAAAGCGACCCGTCCCGCAGCCTGCAGATGATGGGGCGGCGGCTGATGACGCCGGATGAACTGAAATCAATGCCGAAAGGGCAGTTTATCGTGATGAAGACAGGGCGGCGTCCAATGCTGTCCAAACTGCGGCTGTTCCTGGATTGGGGCATCACATTTACAGAGCCGTATGCATTGGAGCAGCATGCGCAGCGGGAAGTGAAGTATGCGGGGAGCAAAGAGTTGAGAAGGAAGATACTGAAAGAGTACGGTATCCCGCCGGGGCAGCAGATTGTACCGGGGCAGGAGCGGTTCCCGGAGCGGCAGAAGCCGGGGCTGATACAGGAGAACGTGTGAGCGGCTGGTTCGATACTATTTGGGCGGATGACCTGCCCAGCCGGGCTGTGACGGTATACATGTATCTGCGCAGCCGTGCGGACAGGGAGGGGAAATGCTTCCCCTCCGTCCGAACGATCAGCAGGGATACAAAGCTGTCCATGAGCACGGTACGCCGGGCGCTGGATGATCTGGTCAATGCCGGATACATACAAAAGCAGCCCCGTTGGAGAGCCAACGGGGCTAAGAGCAGCAACCAATATGTTTTTAGAATTTGATCTGAGTTCAAGATCAGTAGCTTTATTGGTTTATCCCCATGCGCCTAAAACCCACAATTGATTATTTTGATTGTTTGAACCTTTCCATAAGACAGGTGCACCATTATAGGAACCGGTAGTTGTCAGAGCTAAAATATATGTGGTATTTGCCAAACCGTAAATATTAAAAGAAGAACCGCCTTCATTAATGAATTTAACGGGCTGTGTCGTCATGTTGCGTGTGAATGACTGTAGGGTAACTTGTTGTCCATCGGTACCGTAACATGTAACAGCGTAAGATCTATTGGCGGAATTTTTTAACCAATAATGTTGAGGTTTTCCAGGAACACTTTCAGAGTAGTCCCACCGTTGTGTCCGGAGAAGTGGTTTTCAGTCGCGGCATTTAGAAGGTCGTTGTTGGCTTCATTGGAGATAGATATTTTGGTTATATCTACAGCTAAGGAACCTCTGAATAAATCGCCTTCATTCAGCGCCGAGCGAGAAAATAGACGATTACCGCTAGGTTCAAGCGATTCAGTCGGAAAATAGCCAGTATTCCTTTGCATTTCTGCTCCATTTCCCCAAATAGATGCCAGACGGAAAGAGATTGATTTATAGAGCAGAGCTGTGCAGTAGACGAAAAGTGCAAGATATGCAAATGGTATCAACTGTGCCGTGGAGGATGCCGAAGAGACAGAGACTATTATCAAGACGGCATTGGTCGAAATTACTACTGTGCTGCCTACGAGCGTTTCTTTTGAATATGCCTGGCCGAAATTGGGCGAAGTGTATGAAGAAGTGATAAGAGGCTAGAAAGAAAAATATCTTCGTTGCTATCAAATAGAGGACGATGCCTGCAAGCACTGCGTAAAACGTCCGAGTTGTTTTGACAAAGCCGGAATTCGGCGCAGGGTGTTGGCCAGCAGCTGCTATCCAGCATTTTTCAGAGGTCATCAGCGTGTGGGAACGCCTGAATTTCTATCCATGATGCGGCTGCGCAAAAATCTGGGCTGAGGGTAGTTTCTCCGTTTTGAAACGAGGCATTGTATTTCAAGATTCGAAAAAGGGGAGCATTCTTGCAGCGACAGAAGAATGCAAGTGGGCCATATCCACCATCCGGTTGGAGAAGACCTTCACCACCTGGCCGTCCACGTCCACGAAGGCCTCGGACACGCCGTGGTTCTCAGGTCCTGGGCCTGGGCCCGGGTGAGGGGTCTGGCCGGCCTCGGCCAGGATCTCGCCGGTGCGGGGATCGGCCACCGGGGCGGCCAGCTTCTGCCCAGACAGCCGGGGGCCACAGGGAGAGCTTCTTGTTGAACTTATACCGGCCCACGGCAGACAGGTCATACCGGCGGGCATCGAAGAAGAGGCCGTTGATCAGGGTCTCGGCGGAGTCCAGGGTAGGGGGGGCTCTCCGGGACGGAGCTTGCGGTAAATCTCCAGCAGGGACTCCTCCCGGGTTTTGCAGGTGTCCTTCTCCAGAGTGCTCACCAGCAGAGGCTCCTCCCCAAAGAGTTCCAGGATTTCCGCGTCGGTCTGGGGACCCACAGCCCGGATCAGGCAGGTGACGGGGAGCTTCCGGTTTTTGTCGATGCGGACGTTGCAGATGTCCGACAGGTCGGTCTCATACTCCAGCCAGGCTGCCCCGGTAGGGGATCACCGTGACGGCGTAGGTGATGTTGTCTGCCTTGTCGGCGTTGCGGGCATAGTAGACGCCGGGGGGACCGGACGATCTGGGAGACGATGACCCGCTCCGCCCCGTTGATGACGAAGGTGCCGCCCTTGGTCATCAGGGGGAAGTCCCCCATGAAGATCTCCTGCTCCTTGATCTCCTCGGTCTCCTTGTTCCGCAGGCGGACCTTCACCTTCAGCGGCGCGGCGTAGGTGGCGTCCCGGGCCTTGCACTCCTCCACGTCGTACTTGGGCGCCTCATCCATCTTGTAGTCGATGAAGGACAGCTCCAGGTTGCCGGCGTAGTCGCCGATGGTGGCAACGTCCCGGAAGACTTCCCGGAGGCCGGTGTCCAAAAACTCCTGGTAAGACTTCTTCTGGATCTCCAGAAGGTTGGGCATCTCCAGCACTTCTTCATGGCGGGCAAAGCTCTTGCGCAGGGTTTTTTCCGTAGTATACATCCTTTACCATTGCTCTTGACCAATCCTTTCGTTGAAAAGGTGTGTCTCTCCTGATTGCGTACGATCACGCGGGGCGTGGAAAAAAAAATTTTTGATTCCCTGTTGTCTTTTCGTTGATTTCTGCTATACTGTCTCCAGAGTGGGAGGGAATTCCCTTTTACCCGCAGATGATATCAAGGTATTTTACCATCGGCCCGGGAGAAAGTCAACGGTTTCCCCGGCCTTTTTCGTTTCTTCCCCCTTTTCAGAAAAAGACAGCCACAGCACCGGTTTGGGTGCTGTGGCTGTGAATTTTTTACCGGGTCCCCTTCCCCGCTTCCATAGCCTTTGGCGGGCGTACTGAAGGATGAGTTCGGCACAGGCCAGTTTGCCCACAGGACTGGTGTTCAGGGTGAGATGGTAGTTTTTCAGGTCTCCCCACTTCTTCTTGGTGAGGTAATGGTAATAGGACTCCCGGGCTGCGTCCGAGTGGCGCACCCGGCGGGCCGCCTGCTCCCGGGTGTCGCCATAGGTGTCCATGGCGTACTGGAGTTTGTCGGCTGGGTCCGCGTAAAGGAACACGTTGATCACCTGGGGCAGGTCCGGAGGATATAATCCGCCCCCCCGCCCCACAATGATGCAGGGTCCCTGGGCGGCCAGGTTGCGGATCACCTGGGCCTGGGCCAGGATGGCCCGGTCATAGGAGGAAAGCCCTCCGCTGGGCAAAACCAGCTGATCAGGTTTCCCAGGCCGTCGCTCTCCTCCGTGCGTTGAAGGATCGACTCCGTCAGGCCACTCTCCTCGGCGGTGATTTTGATGATCTCCTTGTCGTACGCTGGAATGCCCAGCTGCTGGGACAGGGCCTTGGCCACAGTGTGGCCCCCGGCGCCGTACTCCCGGCCGATGGTGATGATGGGTTTTTCCATCCTGTCCCTCCTCTCCCTGGCGGACCAATCAGTCCCAGTTTCAGATCTATTCCCGCAGCCGGGCTTCGGCCTTCTGCAGTTCCTCCTCCACCGGGTAGCCGATGACGTCGGTGCATTCGGCGGCTACATAGTCCAGTTTGGTAAAGCCCATCATATTGCTCAGCAGGGTCTTCAAATAGTCAAACCCGCAGTTCCGGTCCAGAATGGGGCCGCCGGCAGTGGCGATGTAGAACAGCCGCCCCCCTGCCCCAGTCCGTGGGGCGGCCGTCGTCCCCGTAGGCGAAGGTGACGCCGTTGACGGAGATATGTTCAATATAACACCGCAGCAGAGCGGGGAACTGATACTCCCAATAGGGGGCGCCCACCACCACGATCTCCGCCTCGGCAAACTGGTGGGCATACCGGAACATAGGATCGCTGAAGTCTTTCTGATGTTCCAGCGCATTGCGCCGGGCCAGGGTATCGCTGTGGAGGGGGGCGGATCTCCTCCTGATCCAGGCAGAGTTCCTGGATGGTGGCGTCGGGATACTTGGCCCGGATCTCCTCCAGGGCGGCCCGGCACAGACCCATGGTGCGGGATGCCTCTCCCCGGATGCAGCAGTTGACAAACAGGATATTCATCGCACAATCTTCCTTTCTTCGGGGACGGCAGCGCACCCTTTCTAGGGGAATTGTAGCACAAATCCCTGCCGGACGCAATGGAGGAGGGACAAAATAGACAAACACCCTCGCTGCATCCCAGCAGCGAGGGTGTTTCGTTGGTGGTTCAATCAGGTCTTACACCAGCTGGATGATGGCCATCTCGGCCGCATCGCCCCGGCGGGGGCCCATGCGCACGATCCGGGTATAGCCGCCGTCCCGGCTCATGTACTTCTGGTTCATCTCGGTGAACAGCTTGTGTGCCACGTCCTCCTTGGTGATGAAAGCCAGAGCCTGACGGTAAGCAGGCAGGTCGTTCTTCTTGGCCAGAGTGATCATCTTCTCTGCCAGAGGAGCCACCTCCTTGGCACGGGCCAGGGTGGTCTTAATCTGGCCGTGCTCCAGCAGATAGGTCACCATGGCACGGAGCATAGCCATCCGCTGATCAGTCCGCTTGCCAAGCTTGCGATTACCGGACATGTTGGTTCCACTCCCTTCGATATGGATGGTTCGGCAGGCGCCGAACGTTGGGTCAATTGTCTTCGTTGGCCAGGGACAGTCCCATCATGGCCAGTTTGTTGAT
>VOFI01003718.1_pt1 | contig 11655 bp, 17 predicted proteins | sample 5384131 | NCBI WGS metagenome assembly VOFI01 (sample SAMN12384728, study PRJNA508395) | human gut metagenome | isolation source: healthy gut H | host: Homo sapiens
ACCAATTATTCTGGCACTTTTACTGAACCGTATCCGCAAGGCGGGGATTAAGAAAAAAATCCAGCTGCTGATCTATGCACCGAATTTTATTTCCGTCATCGTGCTCTGTGGTATGGTGCGTATGTTTTTATCTCCGGTAGGACCGTTAAACCGTCTGCTGGGAATGAATACAAACTGGATGACCATGCCGTCCGCATTCCGTACCATTTATATTGCAAGCGGAATCTGGCAGGGAGCAGGCTGGGCATCCATCATGTATACTGCAGCATTATCCAATGCAAGCAAGGAACTGGAAGAGGCAGCCATTGTGGACGGTGCAAATTTTTGCAGCAGATCTGGTATGTGGAACTTCCGGCAATCAAGGATATTATCGTGATCCAGTTTATTTTACAGGCCGGAAACATCATGAGCATCGGTTTTGAAAAAGCCTATGCCCTGCAGACAGATATGAACTTACCGGCTTCTGAAATTTTATCAACCTATGTATACCGGATTGGTCTTTTGAATGGCGATTACGGTTATTCTACGGCAGTGGGACTGTTTAATTCGGTGATCAATGTGATCCTGCTTATATTTGTGAACTGGGTGGTAAAGAAAATAAACGATGGAGAAGGATTATAGGAGGAACGTGAAATGGAAACAGTTAGTAAAATGAAATATTCACGGACAGACCGGCTGGTGCTTGGAATCGGTTATGCCATTCTTGGACTGTTTGTTCTTTCAATTGTTGTTCCGCTGGTCTATGTTGTTTTAGCATCTTTTATGGACCCGACTGTATTGAATAATCAGGGACTGAGTTTTCACATCAAAGACTGGACACTGGATGCATACCGGCGTGTACTGGAAAACGGAATGATCTGGCGCGGATTTTTGAATTCTTTTCTGTATTCACTGGCATTTGCGGCAATTTCCGTATTTGTCACATTGTTAGCAGCGTATCCGATGTCGAAAAAAAGAATTTGTCGGAAGAAAATTTTTCAACTCATTTTCCTGATCACAATGTTCTTTGGGGGAGGAATGATTCCAACTTTTATTTTAATCAATCAGCTGCATATGGTAAATACAGTCTGGGCGGTTTTAATTCCTGGAGCATTTAATGTCTGGAATATGATCCTTGCAAGAACATACTACCAGTCCATTCCAAAAGAACTGCGGGAGGCATCTGCAATTGACGGTGCTAATGAAATTCAGCATTTTTTCAAAATTATGATGCCGGTATGTAAACCGATCATTGCAGTACTGGCACTGTGGTCTATTTGTCGGTATGTGGAACAGTTATTTTGATGCTATGATTTACTTAAATGATGCAAACTTACAGCCACTGCAGCTGGTTCTGCGTTCCATTCTGGTACAGAATACACCGCAGCCGGGCATGATCGCGGATATTCAGAGTACCGCGGAGATGGCAAAAGTTGCCGAACAGTTAAAATACGCAACAATTGTAGTATCAAGTTTACCATTTTATTATGTATCCATTTTCCAGAAATACTTTGACAAAGGTGTTATGGTTGGATCGGTAAAAGGTTAAGCAGAAAGGACAGGTACAGATATGTGGAAGAGAAAAATTAAAAATGTCTGGCACTCGGACTGGCATTTGCTATGATGACCGGTGGCAGGATGCGGAAAGAGCAGCATCTGGAGGCTTGATGCTGAGATTAACCCGGATACACCGGTATCGGATGTACAGTTTCCATTGAAAGAACAGGCAGAATTATCATTTATCACAAGTGCTCCGGCAACTTCTACGCAGAATCCCGAACGAGCGGATTATTTTTAAGCGACTCGAAAAACAGACAAATGTTCATATTGACTGGACCTGCTTTGTATCAGATCAGTTTTCAGATAAAAAGAATCTGGCGTTGGCACAGTTTGGAAACCTTCCGGATGGACTGTTTAATGCAGGCATGAGTGATTATGATCTGTTGCGTTATGCAAAGCAGGGAATAATTATTCCGCTGGAAAATCTGATTGACAAATATATGCCAAACCTTCAGGCTGTGTTTGAAAAATACCCGGAATACAGAACCATGTGTACAGCACCGGATGGACATATTTACTCTTTTCCGTGGATTGAACAGCTTGGTTCCGGAAAAGAAGCAATTCAGGCCATTGGAGATATTCCTTATATTAATAAGAAATGGCTTGATTATCTTGGTCTTGAGATTCCGACAACAACCGATGAACTGGAGCAGGTGTTGATTCAGTTTCGAGATCATGCAGAAGAACTGGAGAAAGAATTTTCCATTGAAGGTGATGTAATACCAATGTCATTTATTATCAATAACGGAGATCAGGATCCTTCAATCTTAATAAATGGATTCGGAGATGGTTATGGGGACACAGGAGATCATTTTGCTGTAACAGATGAAGGAAAGGTGATTTATACAACGGTTCAGGAAGGATACAAAGAAGGTATCAAATGGCTGCATAAACTGGTGACAGAAGATCTTGTAGATCCGGAAGCCTTTACACAGGAGTGGTCTACTTATGTTGCAAAAGGAAAGAATCACCGTTACGGACTTTGCTTCACATGGGATATTGCTAATATAGACAACAATACGGATTATGTGATGCTTCCGGCACTGACCGGACCGGATGGAATGAGAAATATCACCAGACAGAACAACAGTGAGACCAGCGGTTTTGACAGAGGAAGATGTGTGCTTACTACCAGCTGCCGTAACACGGCACTTGCTGCCGCATGGATCGATCAGATGTATGCACCCCTTCAGTCTCCACAAAATAACTGGGGTACTTATGGCGAAGAGGATTCCTTTAATATTTTTGAGCTGTCTGTAAACAAAGATGGCGAAAAAATGTTAAAGCATATGGATCTGGGAGAGCAGTCTCCAGTGGAAGTGCGTGAGGCGCAATCTGTAAATGGCCCTCTGGCCGTGCTGAATGAATATTATGACGTATATGTAACACAGCCGGAAGATGCGAAATGGCGTCTGGATAATATGCATGAGACATATTTACAGGATATGAACAGCAAATATGTTTATCCTAATGTATTTATGAGTATTGATGATACAAACAAAGTGTCACAGTATGATACAGATATTAAAAAAAGAAATATGCAGAACAGAAGAAAGCAGATTGGATCCTGAACGGAGGAATTGATGAAGAATGGGATTCTTATCTGGAAAAAAATGGAGAAGTACGGGCTTTCCGATTACCTTTCAATCAAGCAAAAATATTTTGATCAGTATCAGGAATCCTTAAGCGCGGAAAAGTAACAAAAGATGTAAGAACTGAACAACGACTTTGACAGGAGATTTTTCATGAGCGAAATGTTGGAAAAGGCAAGAAAATATGAATTTATACAGGGACAGCAGATCAAAGAGGAAGAAAGACCAGCCTTTCATATAACTCCTTATGTTGGCTGGATGAATGATCCAAATGGATTTTCCTATTATAAAGGAGAGTATCATTTGTTCTACCAGTATAATCCGTATAGCACACATTGGGACAGCATGCACTGGGGGCATGTGGTAAGTAAGGATCTGCTGCATTGGGACTATCTCCCGGCAGCATTGGCACCAGACCAGGATTACGATAAAGTGGGCTGCTTTTCCGGAAGTGCCATAGAGCTGGAGGACGGCAGACAGCTGCTTATGTATACAGCTGTGGACCGGGAAATACTGGAGGACGGAACCGCAAGGGACGTTCAGACACAGGCGGTGGCTGTGGGAGATGGAAAGGATTACGTGAAGTATGACAAAAATCCGGTCCTGACCTTTAAAGATCTGCCGGAAGGCGCAAGCAAAAGCAGATTTCCGTGACCCAAAAATCTGGAAAGAAAAAGATGGAAACTTTTATTGTGTTATAGGAAGTCGTCCTGCTGATGGAAGCGGACAAATTCTTCTTTACAGAAGTAAAAATGGTTTTGAATGGGAATTTGTAAGTACTTTGGCAGAGAATAAAAACCGCTATGGAAAGATGTGGGAATGTCCGGATTTCTTTTGAACTGGACGGCAAATATGTGCTTCTGACAAGCCCACAGGACATGATTCCGGAAGGAATGGAATATCATAATGGAAATGGAACATTATGTATCATAGGAGATCTGGATTCTGAGACACATACTTTGAAGGAACAGTCTTATCAGAGTGTGGATTATGGAATTGACTGTTATGCAATGCAGACATTGCTTGCTCCAGATGGAAGAAGAATTATGATTGCCTGGATGCAGAACTGGGATACTCTTGCTTATCGCAGAAATGAATCTAAATGGTTTGCACAAATGAGTCTTCCAAGAGAACTGTCTGTTAAAAACGGAAGATTGTATCAGGTTCCGATCAGAGAACTTAATGCCATGCGTGCAAACAAAGTCGAGTACAGGGATGTTGTGATTAAAGACACCAGAATTACACTTGACCAGATTGAAGGACGTACCGTAGATCTGGAGCTTGTAATACGACCGGTAGATAAAGATAAGCTTTATAAAAATTCGAACTCTGTTTTGCAGAGAATGAAAAATATCATTCCACTTTACGATTCCGTCCAGATGAATCAGTTTTGAAAATCGACAGAAGCTTCTCCGGAAGCGAACGTGCAGTGGTTCATCAGAGAGAATGTCTGGTAAATGGTGACTGTAATGAATTGAAATTACGAGTAATTCTGGACAGATTCAGCGCGGAAATATTTATTAATGACGGCGAGCAGGTTATGTCTGCGGTTATTCTTACAAAGCAGGAAGCAAAGGGGATTTCTTTTTTGCTGTGAATGGTGCTGCCAGAATCGATGTAGTGAAATATGATCTGGCATAAAAGTCGTATAAGGCGGTTATGAATAGGTATTGTTTACAGCAGTGAGTTCAGTTCATGGCGTTGCGTCTGACTGGGCTGAATGCCAAATATATGAATCAGGAGATGCATATGAAAAAATATGATGTAACGGCACTGGGCGAATTATTGATTGATTTTACTGAAAACGGAAAAAAGCAGTCAGGGAAATCCACTTTTTGAAGCAAATCCCGGAGGGCACCTTGTAATGTACTTGCAATGCTGGCGAAGCTGGGACATAAGACAGCATTTATCGGGAAAGTGGGAAACGATTTCTTCGGAGAACAGCTGAGAACTGCAATAAAAGAAGCAGGAATTGATGACATTGGATTATGTACAGATGAAAAAATTCATACTACGCTTGCTATGGTACATACATATCCGGATGGAGATAGGGATTTCTCTTTTTACCGTAATCCAGGTGCAGACATGATGCTGAATAAAGCTGAAATTTGTGAAGATATTCTCAAAAATACGAAAATTTTTCATTTTGGTACATTGTCTATGACACATGAAGGGTGCGGGAGGCAACGAAAGAAGCAATTCATATTGCAGAAGAAGCTGGCGCTATTATTTCATTTGATCCCAACTTACGTCCACCGCTCTGGGAATCTCTGGATGAGGCAAGAGAGCAGGTATTGTATGGTCTGGGACAGTGTCATATCCTGAAAATTTCAGATAATGAAATTCAGTGGCTGACAGGAGAAGAAGATTATAGTGATGGCGTAAACTGGATTAGAGAGCGTTATCATATTCCATTGATCCTTGTATCCATGGGCAGGGAAGGAAGCCGTGCTTATTATAATGAAATGATGGTGGAAGTAAAGCCGTTTTTACAGGAGAATACCATCGAGACAACCGGAGCAGGAGATACTTTCTGCGGCTGTGTATTGCACTATGTCTGTGAACATGGAATTAATGGACTAAAAAGAGGAAAATCTGGCTGAAATGTTAACGTTTGCCAATGCAGCTGCCTCAATTATCACAACAAGAAAAGGCGCACTGAGAGTAATGCCGGAAGAAAAAGAAATAAAGCTATTAATATAAAATATTCAAAAGAATAGGAATACAACAAAGGGACTTCTTCGGAGGTCCCTTTTTAAAATGGGAAAATGTTAATAAAACTTTTTTCTTGCTAAATTGTAAAAAGTTTGCTAGAATAGTTGTAACAAAAACACAGTCAGAAAGAACGTTCACAAACGAGGTGACCGCTATGATTACACTGAATGATTATTTATATTCCGGAGATACGGTTTTAAAAAATTTTACAGAAATATACAGAGGATCTGCGTAAGGAAGCGAAGAAGAACCATAACGAAGTCGATTTGGTGCACAGCAACTTTCTGCTCCAGATCACGGAACTTCTGGAGCATAATGATTTCCTCACTGCCCAGTCTCAGAAGATTCGGGAATTTTATAAATATATGGCCCATGAATATCCGTTTCTTGCCTTTACATTTAAAGGCAGGATCAAATCGCTGATCCGGGCAGAAGAGAAATTTAACGGATATGTTGTGGAATATATTTATGATTATTACAGGGAAAATGGTACCTATCCGTCGGTTGCAGAGTTGAAAAACAAGCTGAGCTGCTTCCGTGATTTTATTGCTTACAGGATCGTGGTCTGTATGCCAAGATGTCACTTGAAGCCAGGGGAAGAACAGGAGCAGGCGTCTATCCGCTATCTTTATGAGATCGCAAATGTGCTGCCAGGATTTCTGGAAGAGAGAGGCTTTACAGCAGAATCGGCTCAGGGAGTGAAATTGAGTACTTCTGATCAACTAAATGATGATGTAAAAGCCTTATTACAGAGATTATATTTGTGGTACCAGTGAATATGGGTATCAGTCTTTACATATTACATTTTATGATAACAGCTCCAGATCCTACATGGAGGTACAGCTCCGCACCCAGAAAATGGATGACATTGCAGAAATCGGTCCGGCCAATCACCTGGGCTATGAGAAACGCCAGCAGGACGAGCGTGCCAGAAGAGATGTGATCCCGGAAGGGGAATGTGTTTACTTTGATGAGGCTTATGAGCGGGGGATGAAGCTACTTTCCCTGGAATTAGCAGATCTTGACGTGAATATGTTTTCTGCGGTAAATAACAGTCTGATCAACGATGGCTGTGGATTGTTCCGAGGCAGATTGATTCTGCCTTATGAGCATTTGTCCAGATTTCAGAATGATGTGATTGATTGAGAAAAAAAGTAAGTGGAGCAATAAAGATGTTAAAGAAAAAAAGATGTTAATTGCTTTAGGGGTGGCAGCAGTATTGAGTGTGAGCTGTGTAAGTGTGACTGTCTGGGCTGAGGAAAACGCAGAAGAGCAGACAGAGGAAGCAGAGGACAGTTCTAATTCTGAAGGCGAGGAAGATGCTGATTTAGAAGAGTCTGACAATCCGGAGATTGAAGAGGGATACACTACAGAACTAGAAGGCTGCACAAAGGTGGTTTCCTGGTGCAAAAATGAAGACAATAATATTTACGGACAGTTCTATTATCCGGAAGATTTTGACGAAACAAAGACTTATCCAGTAATCATTATGAGCCACGGAATCGGTTCTACTTCCCAGATGGTAGAGCGTGCAAAATGGCCGGAAAAGGCGGCTCAGGATGGATATGTGGTTTATACATTTGACTTCTGCGGCGGTTCCCTTAACGGAAACAGTGACGTAGATTTCATGGATATGACAGTGATGACTGAGAAAGAAGATTTAAGTGCTGTTATGGACGTTGTGAAAACAAAGGATTATGTGGATCAGGATCATCTTTTCCTTCTGGGACAGAGCCAGGGAGGACTTGTAAGTGCTCTGACTGCTGCAGACAGAAAAGATGATGTGGCTGCTATGATCCTGATTTATCCGGCGTTTTGTATTGCGGATAATGCCCGGGAAATGTATGATTCCGCATATGATATTCCGGAAGACAGAGCTGAGATGCCGGTAGGAACTGTGGGTTCTGAGTATGTGAAAACAGTTTATGATCTGGATGTTTATGGCACTATCAGCGCATATGACGGAGACGTGATGATCATTCACGGAATCAATGACAGCCTGGTGCCATACAGCTATTCTGAAAAGGCAATTGAGGAAGCGTATACAGGGGAAGGTTCTGTTCTGATTCCCATTTATGGAAAAAAATCTACCCATGGTTTCGAGATGAACTTTGAAGAGGGAAGAGACTATGCGGAGACAGTTGGATTGGAATTTTTGGATGTGTATTTGAAAGAGGAAGAATAAAGGTTTAGGAAACCAAAAAGTGAAAAAAACATGTAGGGCGTATTTGTAGATCGTTATGAATTAAAGGCATTGCAAGGATATTATACCGCGTACTAAAAGTTAGATTTTAATGTCTGACTTTTGGGCGGCATGTTCTACAATGCCTTTTTTATTTAAGTATATATTTTATAAAAAATAATATTGTATAAAATAAATACAAATGGTATAATATTAACGAGGAATGATTCTTAAAAAATATAAACTCCTTGCAGTACATTATATTTTATGTTACGCTGAATTCACATCTCAGGAACTCTATGTACTATTCGTAGGCGGTTCAGCTCATGAACAGCAGTCTATTCATTGCCATTCGGTGAAGTATTCCTGTGAAATAAGCGTAATAAAGAAGGTGGTGAAACTTGGGTGTAAAAAGACCAGGGACTACAGGAGTATCTGAAAGATAACGAACGCTTTGCAGATTTTGTGAACGGTACCTTATTTGCAGGAAAGCAGATTGTGGATCCATGTTATCTTAAGGAAGTACAAAGGAAGAAGAGAGTATCATATAAACAGTCGATTATGGCAAAAAATATACAAAAAGAAAAACAGTTCTGAAAAATACGGCGAAGAGGAAATTGCCAGGGAAAAAAAGGTGTTTTTGAAGAGGGAGAATTCGGGGATGACAGCGCGAAGCTCATGTATCTGGAAAGAGAGCGCGATTTCCTTCGTCTCCACGATAAGCCAGGCTGTAGATTTTTGTTGGCATGTGAAGTTGAATCTGGGGCAAATTATGAGATGCCTGTGAGATGTTTTACATATGACAGCATAGAATATACAGATCAGCTAAAAGAGTGGAAAAGAAAATCCCAGCAAATGTTTTGGGGAAGAGGAAAACGTGGGAAAAACGGCGCCGAATCCGTCGTCCATTGCTTCCGGTATTTCATCAGGTATTATACCTGGGAGAGAAAAGGTGGAAGAGTAAGTTAAAATTACAGGAAATGATGGACATCCCGGAAAATGTGATGAGTTTTTCAGACAGGCTTCCTGATTATGATATTTGTATGATAGATATTCATGAACAGAATCCTGAGTTGTTTCACACGGAATGGAAAGATATTTTCCAGCTTATGAAGCACAGCCGTAAAAAAAGACGAATTGAGAAAATACGTAGAAGAGAGTACCGAAGAAATACGAAAGCTAAGTCAAGAAACCAGATGGCTTCTGGCGATATTACTGGAGCAATATGAATTTGTTGATGAAGAGGTTGTGGAGGTGAAGGATATGTGTAAGGCATGGGATGGCGCAATGCAAATGTATGCAGATGAAGCGAGAGCAGCAACGCGGAAAAAGAAATGAAGAAAGAGATGAAAAAAGAAATGAGAAGACAGGCCAGAGAAAAAGATCGCAGGACCGTTTTAACATGTTTTCTCGGGGGTATTCACAGAAAGAAATTGCGGCAATTTCGAGCTGCCGAGTACAGAAAATGTGTGAAGGGTTTATCGAGAATACAACAATGGCAGTACATACTTCTTGATTTGGATTAGAAATTACAGAATAGTAGCTGAGAAAGTTTAACGAGAAAAGGCATTGCAAGGAATTATATGGCGTCTGTAAACGATTTGATTTTTGGAGTCAAACGTTAGGGAGAGGCTATATCCTGCAATGCCTTTTAAAATCCTTCAAATTTATATGAAAACTGCTAGAGCGTGTTTGGAAAATCATTCCCGCAATCTGCACGCCCCACTTTGCGGGAGATTTCACCCGAATTCGGTTGCCGTAGCCCGCTGCGGCGCCCTCATCCGGGCGAAATCTCCCACAAAGTGTGACGCACATCTTGCAGAAAACCTTTTTCAAACACGCTCTAACAGGTACGCTTATGCATCTTGTTTCTCCGGAAACATTTTCCCGAAGAGAAAACGGATCAGCGGTCCACAGTACATAAGCTGCCAGAAGAAGGCTACCGGGAAGTTCATGAAAGTGGTCTGGAGCCATACGGCAACGAACTGGGAACCCGCATTTTTAAACAAGATTGTGGCAATTAAGCTCATGATCGGGCACATAATGCAGATGATCATAACAGAAATTGCAAGTGTGATGGCGAAAGGTCTGTCTTTAGGTGTGACAATACGAAAAGCAAGCTTATGGGCAAGGTTATCAACAATAAAGAACTCCAGTACAAATGCAACCGGCCACATGATTTTCAGTTCGCCGAAAGCCATCAGGAATACTTCGTTGCTCATTCCTCCCACATTCAGGCAAATGTTGTAGCAGATCATGGCGTAGACCATAAGGAAAGCCATCATCAGAGTGAAAATAACATTTTGAAACTTAGTTTTTGGCATAAAATTGTTCTCCTTTTTTCTAAAAATGGGTACAAAAAGACACATGTGTTGTTCGTTATCAAGTGTACACTTGTGTCGTTTCCAATTTTATACCAGAGCTAATTTGTTATTGAATTGTTTACCGAATGATTATTATACCAGATAAATGGGAAAATGCAATAAGAAAATCGATATATAAGATGGACTAAGAAATGGTAATGGGGATTTTTTATAAGTCAGAATGCAGTTTTACTTAGTTACTGTTCACTGGTAACGTTCCGCGAGGCGTTTTTGTGAACAAAGTTCACAGAAAACCCGAGAATTGCGGCGCGAAATCATGCGAATGCATGATTTCTGTGCATCGCGAAGCGCGTTACTGTGAACGGAGTGAACAGTAACTTTACTTATGTTCCTTGGTTATATTAAACTAGTGGTTTATTGCAGAATATGTAGTTCTTCTGGTAATATAAAACATGTAAGAAATCATATCGGTCATTATCCCGTTAAGGAGGCGGAGCGGACTGTAAATCCGCTGTTATCATAACACGAGTGGGTTCGATTCCCTCATGGCCGAGTATACTCCCTGTAGCTCAGCTGGATAGAGCACGCGTCTACGAAGCGCGGTGTCGAGAGTTCGAATCTCCCTAGGAGTGCTTCCAATGGCAGATGTCTTGGAATAAAGTGAATCAGGTAAGGAAATGGTGTAAAGGAAGAAAGCTGTCTGTGACTGGACAGTTTTTTATTGAGCTTCAACCTCTGGACTTTAAAGATGTGCTATTTGCGATAAATTTGTTACAATTTACGTTAAAAACAGGTACAGAAATTGCAGGGTGTTATAATAAATCCATGATATGAAACATGTAAAATAATCAATGGAGGATAAATGGTATGAAAACAAAGCAGGCTGTAAATCCGTACCTGCCAAGCTGGGAATACGTGCCGGATGCGGAGCCGCATATTGTGGACGGACGTGTATACATATATGGTTCTCATGATCTTTTTAACGGTTTGAATTTCTGTCTTGGAGACTATGTATGCTGGTCAGCACCGGTAAACGATCTTGGCAACTGGCGTTATGAGGGTGTTATTTTCAAAAGAGAACAGGATCCGGCAGCGCCGAAGATCCGTCTTACAAATGGTCTGGCAGCACCGGATATGATCCAGGGACCGGACGGAAGATTTTATCTTTATTATTTCATGGGCGGCACCAAGATGATCTCTGTGGCTGTCTGTGACAAGCCGGCAGGCAAATATGAATTCTATGGTTATGTAAAATATGCAGACGGCACTCCTATTGAAAGAAAGAGGAGCCGCTGCAGTTTGA
>VOFI01002057.1_pt1 | contig 11633 bp, 15 predicted proteins | sample 5384131 | NCBI WGS metagenome assembly VOFI01 (sample SAMN12384728, study PRJNA508395) | human gut metagenome | isolation source: healthy gut H | host: Homo sapiens
GACCTTGGCCCAGGTGGAGCAGGCGGAGGCAGGGCTGGATATCGAGGCCCTCATTGCCCGGGCGCTGGAACGGACGGAGAAGGTGATGGTGCGTTATGACGAATCGGAAACAGACCCTGGCTTCTGAGGTCCTGGCGGCCCTGGAAGCGCGGAACTGGAGCCTGGCCACGGCGGAGAGCGCACCGGTGGCGGCGTGGGACAGGCTCTCACAGCGGTGCCAGGCAGTTCTAAAACTTATCGGGGTGGAATCATCAGCTATACGAATTCGGTGAAATCCAGGCTTCTGGGGTCCCAGAGACCCTGCTCCGGGAGTTGGGCGCCGTCTCGGGGCCGGTGGCGGAGGCCATGGCCCGGGGAGCCCGGGAGGCGGTTTCAGCGGATGTGGCAGTGTCTACCACTGGCCTCGCCGGCCCCGGCGGGATGAATTTGGCAACCCGGTGGGGACGGTTTGGATCCTGGCTGCGCCTGGCCCGGCGGGGTGAAGAGCGTCCTGCTGCCGGGAAACCGGGGCCTGTTGTGACCCAGGGGTAAATCACGGCGACCTTGGATGAAAGTCCTCGGCTTCTTACAACAGGCCCTGTTGTGAGAAGTTTCTTCTTACAACAGGCCCCGTTGGTGAAACTGTTAAGTTGGGTTATAGCTCACAATGACGTTCATATCCAGCAGGGCGGAGGCGTCGGAGACATTGGTCTGGAAGACGCCCACTTGGATGAGATTGATGCAGCTGGACAGGACATTGATATCTGAGATGTTGTTGTAATCCAGGTAGACATAATTCAAAGTGTTGAGACCGGCCAGGCCGCTGACATCTTCAAAGTAATTGTGGCAGCCGTTGAATATCACGAGGTCAGCGTCTGCAGGGAAGTCTGGAATGGTGAGGATGTCATTATAGGAGACGTTCATGTCGGTGACATGAACCAAAGTGGCCAGCTCATCCATGGCGGTGAGGGCGTTGTTGGCCAGGCTTAGCTTTTTGAGCGTGGTGCAGCTGCCCAATCCGGTGACTTCAGTCAGCTGGTTGTAGGAGGCGTCCAGCTCCGCTAAAGCGATCAGACTGCCGATGCCGGAGAGGTTGGGCAGGACGTTGTTGGAAACATTCAGAGATTGCAGAGCGACACAGGTGGCAACCGGGGTGAAGTCTGCCAGTGCGTTATAAGATAGGTCCAGGTTGGTGAGGTCTGCCAGATTGGCCAGGGGGCAAAGCTGGCGATGGCATTGCGCTGAAGGTTCAGGGGTGGTGAGTCCCTTGCAGCCGGCCAGGGGAGACAGGTCTGAGACGCTGTTATTGGACAGGTCCAGGCTGGTGAGGGTGGTGAGAGACTCCAAGCCAGACAGGGTGGACAGGCTGCATCCCGACAGGTTCAGGGAAGTGAGCTTCCCGAGTCCCCCAATGAGAGGCAGGTCCTGGGCCGAGACGGTGCCGGACAGGTCCAGCGTTGTGAGCTCTGTCATCTGGGGAGAGGAAGCTGAGATTCAAACTGGCCTGGCCCTGGATGACCAGGGTGGTGAGACCGGTGAAATGCTGCAGATCCTCCAGATTGGAGGCCTCCGAGGGGACGGTCAGCGTTTCCACACCCCACAAGTCGGCTGTGGTGAGGGGACTGTCGGCGCCCCGGCCGAGAATTTCACGAACGCAGGCGTCCAGTGCAGGATCAGTCAGCTCCACCGGCTCCACCACGCCGGAAATGGTATAGCCAAAAATGGCCAGGGGCTGACCAAGCCGTTTTCCCCCCGGCCACAGCCCGAATGGAGGTTTCGCCCAGCTCCAGGGGAATGGGATCCTGATAGGGGGGAGGCAGTGGAGGGGAACCCATCTCCGATGCTCACATAGAGGCTCCCCTGACCGGATAAGGTGACGTTCATATATTGGCTGTAAAAGCCGGGTTCTACGCTGGAGGTGGGAACGGCGGGACGCTGGGCGTCCAGCTGCGCCTTGATGGCGGGATCGGCCACCTGATCCAGCATCGACACGGCGTCCAGGAGCTTGTCCTGCTCTACATAAGTCTGGCACAGGGCTTCGTATACAGGCAGCTGGCCACCGGCGGCAATGGCGTTGGCCAGGGTGTACTCCCGCTTTGGTATAGTTCCCGCTTGCTTTGTAAGCATCGGCCAGAGTGACGGCAAGCGCCGGGTCCCGATCCGAGAGGCGGTAGGCCCAAGTATAGTACCGAATGGCGCTGGAATAGCGGCCGGACTCCAGTGCGTGATCGGCCCAGCTGGTGAGCCAGCCGGTGGTGATCTCAGGTTGATAGCGAAGGAAAAACCAGGCTGCGCCCAACAGCAGGACCAGCACAAGGAAGAGGGAAAGAATCCATTTTAACGCCCGTTTCATACAGACACTCCGATCTGAAAAATTGAGTTTATTATACTTCTGCCTGCTGCCAATGTCAAGTTTGGCCGAAAAATGGGCTGAGCAAGCACATCAAGTCCATTTTGATACGGTGATTGCCGGCGAAATGACCCAGAGGGGGTGTTGCCTCCAAGCTGGGGTCACATAGGCGTTAGTCAGCGACCCCTTTGATGCAGCGGCAGGCGTCTTGAAGCGCTGGGGGATGTCTGCTTCTGTCAGAGTTTCGTGAATGGCGCAGGTACCGGCTTTTGAGCGGTTTCGTAATACCAGTGCTTGTAATCCAGAATGTGGAGGGTTGCCTGGAGCTGCTCAATCTGCTCCAACACACGCTGGCGCTGCTGATCGATGAGCCCCAGACGTTGGGGAATGGTGGCGTCGCCTTCGATGCACCAGTCGATGAAGGCTTTGATGTCTTTGATGGGCATGCCCGTTTGCTTCAGACAGGAGATGATGGACAGCCATTCAAAATCGGAATCCTGAAAAATCCGAATTCCGCCACTGGGCGCTCCAGAAAGGGGGCAGCCCTTCTTTGTCATAATACCGCAAGGTTGAGGGCGCGACATGAAGCCGCTTGGCCATTTCTCCGACTGTGTACTGCATCGTATCCTCCGAATTTTGTGGATTTTTGGGGTATTTTTGGGTCTTAAAGTGCGGATTTGAGAACATCATACTGTACCGGGGACCCCCTGTCAAGGGTTTGAACCTTTCTCATGGTCCTTTGTCCAGATGTGTTGCAAAATGTTGAAATTTTTGGTACGATATAGCGGCCTATTGTATTTTGTGAACATCATTTCTGTATGGTTCAGATGAAAAGTGCGCAGGAGGAGAGAGCGATGGGGGAAAGCATGTGACTTTGGAACAGATGCTGGCCGCCAAAGAGCGCCGGGTTTTTGCAGCGGCAGGCAGCTGCTGGAGCAGTACGGCAGAGCTTGGTGTGCCTGACCATGAACATTGCCGGTCCGGTGAAGAACAACCGGCTCATCCGGCGAGGCTTTTTTGGAGGGGGAGCGGCGGCTGCTGGGGCAGCTGGCAAGCGGCGGTTTCGGTGCCTGCACCAGGAGCGGCACATGGAGGTCACCGGCAACGAAGGCTTTTATGTGGTGGAGGGGTGGCCTCTGCTCTCAAAAAGCTGACGGTGGAGCTGGAGGATCGCTGCAAAATTGGCCGTCTGCTGGATCTGGATGTGCTGGATTCCAGGGGTGAAAAGGCGGAGCGGCAGGCCATGGGACTTTCTGCCAGGCGCGCCTGGTCTGCGGCGACCCGGCGTGGGCCTGCGCCCGGAGCCGGAGACATGGGATTCCGGAGCTGTGGCAACGCACAGAAGCCATCCTGCGGGAGGCCTTTGCCCGGCAAGATGGGCAGACTGTGGCGCAGCTGGCCTGCCGGAGTCTGCTGTATGAGGTCTGTGTCACCCCAAAGCCGGGGCTGGTGGACCGGCAAAACAGCGGCAGCCACCGGGATATGGATCTTTTCACCTTCCTGAACAGCGCGCCGGCTCTGTTTCCCTATTTTGAGCGATGCGTCCGGCGGGATGGAAGGAGAGACGGAGCCGGAGGCGCTCTTTCCTCCCCTGCGGTGGGAGGGGAAGCTGGCGGAACAGGCCATGCTGGCGGCTACCGGAGGAGTCAATACCCACAAGGGCGCCATCTTTCCATGGGTCTGTGCTGTGCCGCCTAGGCCAGCTGCCCCCGGGAGACCTGGGGAGACCCGGAGGCGGTTCTGGACCAGTGCGCGGCCCTGGCAAGGGGCTGGTGCGCCGGGATTACCAGCATTTGACGCCGGAGACGGCCCGTACCGCCGGAGAGGTCCTATACCTGCGCCATGGCGTCACCGGGGTCCGTGGGCAGGCGGAGGCGGGCTTTCCCGCCGTCCGGGAGGTGGGGCTGCCGGTGCTGGAGGAGAGCTTGCGTCAGGGCCTGTCCTGGAACGACGCCGGCGCCGGACCCTCTTGGCCCTGATGGGAACCACGGAGGATACCAATTTGATGGCCCGGGGAGGCATAGACGCCCAAAAACAAACGGCTGCGGAGGCGGAAGCGCTGTTTCGGAGGTTCCCGGATTGGGAGGGAGTGAACCAGCTGGACCGGGCGCTCATTGCGCGACATCTCTCCGGGGGCAGCGCAGATTTGCTGGCCCCTGTGCTACCTGCTTCATTTCCTAAAGGAGGCTACCGAGGCGGAATTTTCACAAAAAAAGCCCCAAATCTGCAAAAATAATGTTTGACAAACGCCCCCAAATCTTCTATAATATCTCCTGCATGACTGCAAGGAAGGGGGTTACTATGCTGCTCGGTCTGTCTAACATCATTGATTGTCCCGGCGCTTCGGTTTCTTTTTCTACCAGTCTGGATTTTCGTGATCTTTGCTTCGGCTCCTCTTATCCGGTGCAAGAGCCGGTCTTGGCTTCCGGTGTGGTGCGCAACACCGCCGGAGTCCTGGTGCTGGAGGGAAAGCTGACAACGCGGCTCCATGGCGTCTGTGACCGCTGTGCCAAGGAGTTTCAGCGGGAGGTGGAGTTCCCCATCTCTGCCGTCCTGGTGACGGAGCTGGCCGATGAAGAGAACGAAGATGAGTGGGTTTTCCAGCTGGAAGGCGACAGCGCAGATCTGGATGACATTGTGACCACGGCGTTTGTCCTGAACATGGATTCCAAGCTTCTGTGCAAACCGGATTGCAAAGGCCTGTCTGCCGGTGCGGCGCGAACCTGAACGACGGCCCCTGTGGCTGTGAGCCGGAACCGGACCCCCGTTTTGCTGCTTTAAAGCAGCTTCTCAAAGATATGTAAATTTTGACGCTGTGAAAAGCAGTTCGAACTAAGGAGGTGTCACGCATGGCTGTTCCAAAGTGTAAAGTTTCCAAGGCAAGACGCGACAAGCGCCGCGGCTCCAACTGGAAGCTGGCCGCCCCCGGCGTGGTTGCTTGCCCCAAGTGCGGCGAGTTCTGCCTGCCCCACAGAGCTTGCAAGGCCTGCGGCTACTACAATGGCCGTCAGGTTGTTGCTGTGGAGTCCAAGTAAGAGGCGAAGAAAGCAAAGGAAGGCACATTTCCGCCTTCCTCTTTTTCTTTTGCCTTCTGCTTTTCATTTGACGCCCAGGGAGGTTCTGTATGGTTTTACTATGATGATGGCAAAATATTAATACGAAATATGCAGCAGAGACGTGCCGGTGATTACCCAGGGAGAAAGACCAGGGGTGGCACGCCGACGGGGAAAAGTACCGGATGAGATTGCGAAAAGCATCAGGTAGAGGGCCGGTCCATTTCTCTGGTGGCGGAGTATCAGGGCCAGGTTGCAGGCTATGTGAACGTCTATCCGGATTCCCAGTGGGGGAGCGTTTGCAAACCGGGGATATCCCGAAATTGTCGACTTTGGTGTGCTGGAACCATACCGGCGACAGGGGGTGGGCAGTAAGCTCATGGATCTTGCCGAGGGAGATTGCGGCGCAGTATGCGGAGGTGGTTTACCTTGGCGTGGGCCTGCACAGGGGCTACGGCAGCGCCCAGCGGATGTATGTGAAGCAGGGGCTATCTTCCGACGGCACTGGCGTCTGGTATGGCGATGAGGTATGTGAGCAAAATGGAGTGTACTGCAATGACGACTCTCTGGCGCTGTATCTCCAAGAAGTTGAGATAGGAGGCAGTTGGATTCCCCTGACTGCGTGGTGCTTTTCCCTTGACCAATTCCTGTCTGTGTGTCATAATATGTGGTAGAATTTACAAGGCCAACGATGGATATAGGAGGAATTCCGTATGCCGAAACCTTTGGTGGCCATAGTGGGCCGCCCCAATGTGGGCAAATCCATGCTCTTTTAATAAACTGACCGGCCAGCGGGCCGCCATCGTGGAGGATACCCCGGGGGTGACCCGGGACCGGATCTACGGTTCCTGCGAGTGGCGGGGCCGCACCTTTGACCTGATGGACACCGGCGGCATTGAGCCGGGGACCGACAGTGAGATTCTCCAGTTCATGCGCCGTCAGGCGGAGATTGCCATTGAACTGGCCGACGCCATTATCATGGTCACCGACGTCAAAGTGGGCCTGACGGCTGCGGATGCCGCTGTGGCGACGATTTTGCAGCGGTCCCGGAAGCCGGTGATTCTGGCGGTCAACAAATGCGACGCCGTGGGTGGCGTCAACCCGGATGTTTATGAATTTTATGCCTTGGGTCTGGGAGATCCCCTGGAGTCTCTGCCGTCCACGGCCACGGGACCGGCGACCTGCTGGACTGGTGTGTCGATCATTTCCACGGAGGCGCGCCCCAGGAGGAAGACGAGACGCTCACCCGGGTGGCCATAGTCGGCCGTCCCAATGTGGGCAAAATCCAGCCTCCCTGAACCGGATCCTGGGAGAGGAACGGGTCATTGTCTCCGACGTGGCCGGCACCACCCGGGACGCCATTGACAGCTATTTTGAAAACGACTTCGGAAAATACTGCTTCATTGATACCGCCGGCATGCGCCGGAAATCCCGGGTGGATGACGCCATTGAACGCTATAGCAATCTGCGCTCCGTCAGCGCCATTGAGCGGGCGGACGTGTGCATTGTGATGATTGACGCCACCCAGGGCGTCACGGAGCAGGACACCAAGATTGCCGGTCTGGTCCATGAGGCCGGTAAGGCGGTGCTCATTGCCGTCAACAAGTGGGATCTGGTGGAGAAGGAGACCAATACCATGCGGGACATGGAGGTCCAGGTCCGACAGGATCTCAGCTTCATGCCCTATGCGCCGGTGGTATTTCTCTCTGCGCTTACAGGACAGCGGGTGGACAAGCTCTACGAGGTGATCAACCAGGTGGCCCAGAGCAATGCCATGCGGGTGACCACCGGCGCGCTCAATAGCGTCCTGGCGGATGCCACCGCCCGGGTGCAGCCGCCCTCGGACAAAGGCCGCCGCTTAAAGATCTACTATATGACCCAGGCCGGGGTGAAGCCGCCCCATTTCGTGATCTTCTGCAACGATGCCCGGCTGTTCCATTTTTTCTTATCAGCGGTATTTGGAGAACCAGATTCGGGGCGTGTTTGGCTTGGTCGGGACGCCTGTCCGCATGACCATTCGTCAGAAAGGTGATAAGGAGGAGTAGGCCATGGAGGGATTACTTTCACGCATTCTGACTGCGGCGTTGGCAGCGTATCTCCTGGGGAATCTAAACGGCGCGGTGACGGTATCCAGTTTGCTGGACCGGGACGACGTCCGTACACACGGCAGTGGAAATGCCGGTATGACCAATTATATCCGGAACTACGGACTGAGTAAAACCGGGCTGGTGATTCTCCTGGATCTGGGGAAGGCGCTTTTGGCATCCTATTTGGGCGCGTTGCTGCTGGAACCCTATGGATACTGGATGGAGGGCGCGATGCTGGCCGGTGTGTTTGTCTCTCTGGGTCATGATTATCCGGTGACCCTGGGCTTCCGGGGGGAAGGGAATCCTCTGCGGCCTAGGGGTGGCATTTGTGGCGGACTGGCGGATTGCGCTGTTGATTTTGGGTGTGTTTGGTATTACGGTCTTTGCTGTCGCGGTATGTGTCCTTGGGTTCCTGTCTGGCGGCGGTGGCTTTGGGTGTCAGCTTCTGGGTGCTCCACGGGGAGCGACCCTGGGTGGTGGCGGCGGCTGGTGGTGATTGGACTTCTGGCTGTGTTTATGCACCGGGGAAATCTCCAGCGACTGTGCCATGGGACAGAGCGAGGTTTCCTTTCGCCGGAAAGGGGAACGTACATGAAAATTGCAGTTGTGGGAAGCGGCGCCTGGGGGACAGCCCTGGCGGTCCATCTGTGTAAAACGGTCACGAGGTCACACTTTGGTCCCATAATCCAGAGAAGGCGGCGGCGATGACCAGCAGCCGGATGAATCCCACGCTCCCCTGGGACGGTCCTGCCGCCAGAGATGACTTGTTCCGGGGACCCGGCGTGTGTCCAGGGACAGGCGCTGGTGGTTTTGGCATCTCCTTCCTTTCCCTTCCGGACGGTGTGCCAGACGGTGGCGCCATATCTGGACCGGCAGAGTCTCTTGGTGTCTGTCACCAAGGGCATTGAACCGGAGACTCTTTTGCGGATGTCCCAGGTGGCCGAGGAGGTCACGGGTCACGTTGTGGCGGTCCTGTCCGGTCCCAGCCATGCCGAGGAAGTGGCCCGGGGGATTCCCACCGGCTGTGTAGCCGCTTGTGGAGACCGGGCGGCTGCGGAGTTGGTTCAGGATGCGTTTATGTCTGACCGGTTCCGGGTGTATGTCAATCCAGACGTAGTGGGTGTGGAGCTGGGAGGCGCTCTCAAGAACGTCATCGCCCTGTGCGCCGGAATTTCCGACGGTTTGGGCTTTGGGGACAATACCAAAGCCATGCTGATGACCCGGGGCCTCACAGAAACGGCCCGTCTGGGGCCTGGCCTTGGGGCCCGGCGGAGACCTTTACCGGCCTTGCCGGGGGTGGGGGACCTGATCGTCACCTGCACCTCGATGCACTCCAGAAACCGCCGGGCCGGTATCCTCATTGGCCAGGGCAGGACCCCGGAGGAGGCGATGTCCGAAGTGGGAGCTGTGGTGGAGGGCTATTATGCCGCCCGCTCGGCCCACCTGCTGGCCAGCCGCTTGGGGGCGGAATTGCCTCATTACGGCCGCAGCCTATCAGGTTCTGTATAAAGGAGCAGATGAGCTCGCTGACGATGCCAGCCCTCAGGTTCCTATCACATTCATACGTTGCCGTAGAATGCGCCCCTTTTCCAACCAACAGGGGGCATTAAATGACAAAATGTGTGGGACGATTTCCGCTCATCTTCGTTATTCGCCGTGGGGCGGACCCTATGTGTCCGCCCGTAGTAGGCATTACGAATTTGCCGAAAGGGGCGGAAGACGTATAATGTTACTGCTGGGCGGACACATGGGTCCGCCCCCTACGGAGAATGGGGAAGATGGGCAGAGGTTATCTGACGTATTTTTGTCATTTTAATGCCCACCATTAGGCAGAAAATGGGTGTGTTTTTGCAGTAATGCTGAGGAATCTGTTTATGCACTGTGTTGGTATTTCATCGTAGGGGGCGGACTATGTGTCCGGCCCGTGGTAGGCATTACAAATTTACAGAAAATGCCTGGGAAGCGTACGGTGTTTTTGAAGGAAGGACACGTGGAACCGGTTGGATGGTTCAATCCGGGGCGGTTCCCTTTGCTGTGAAAAAATTTCTTAGTTCTCTCTCTTGACAGAGGATGCCGGAATATGGTACAATTCGCCTAATGGAAATTTTGAGTGTCAGGAGGGAATTCCCATGGTGATTCGTTTGAAAAACGCACACGTGATGGATGGGGAGAAGTGTTTGATTCAGGATTTGGAGATTCCCTGCATGGACCTCGTTCCACTGTGGCGGTAGTGTTTCTGTTTTGGAGCTGCAGAATTGTTTTTTTTGTTGCCGGGTCTTGTGGATGTGCATGTACATCTTCGGGAGCCGGGTTTTTTTTTTATAAAGAAACCATATTTACAGGCACCCGGGCGGCTGCCCGTGGGTACAGCGATGATGCGCTATGCCGAAGGAATCCGTCCATTATGCCGGCGCATTGGCGCCGGAGCTGGAGGCCATAAAGAGACGCCGTGGTTCGGGTCCATCCCTATGGCGCCCCCTCACAGTGGGGGGAGCAGGGGACCCTGGCGGGTTTGGCCCCCATGTGGTGGCCTTTTCCGGACGACGGCCGGGGGTGCAGTCGGGTCGATGATGAGGCCATGCTGGAGGCCCGGACTTGCGCCTGGTGGCAGAGACCGGTAACAACTTTCTGCGGGGGCGTGTGCCACGTCTCGGCAAAGGGAGACCGTGGCCCTCATCCGCTCAGGCCAAGGCGGGAGGGACTGTCACCTGTGAGACCGGCCCCCATTATCTACTGAAAAACGATGAAATGCTCCAGGAGGACGGCCGGTTTAAATGAACTGCCCATCCGGGGAGGAGGACTGGGCAGGCGCCGGAGGGTCTTCTTGACGGTACTGCGGATATGATTCGTCACGGACCACGCGCCCCACAGCGCCGAGGAAAGAGGGCAGGGGACTGGAGAAGAGCCTGATGGGGGTGGTGGACTGAGACGGCCTTTCCGGTCTTGTACACCGGATTGGTGAAGACTGGGGATCCTGCCCCTGGAGAATCTCTGGTGCAGGGAGCGGATTACAGCATTTGGGACCGGACGCCTCTTACTCCATTGATCCGGCAGAATTTCAAACCATGGGCCGGGCCACGCCCTTTGCGGGTGAGACGGTCTTTGCCGCTGCAAAGCCACCATCGTAGGAGGCGTGCTGGCATGGCTGGAACAAGGAACCAAGTTTGGATGCAATCCGGGTTCTGGGGAGATAGGAGGGAGAATGGTATGAAACCAGGGGAATTTCAAGTGGTGGAGAACTATGCGCTTACGGACGTAGTTTATGAAATGATTTTGGAGGGGGATACTTCTGAAATCAAAAGTCCAGGTCAGTTTGTGGAGATTCAGCTTCCTGGCCTGTTTTTGCGGCGGCCCATATCCGTCTGCTGGTGGGGGGCAAGACGTCTGGCGCTGGTCTACAAGGTGGTGGGCAGAGGCACCGGCGACATGGCGGAGGCGCCTGCCGGAACGGTACTGAATCTGCTCACCGGTCTGGGCAATGGCTATGACCTGGCGCCATCCGGCGGGCCAGCCTGCTTTTGGGTGGCGGGTGGGAGTGCCGCCGCTGTACGGCCTGTGCCGGGCGCTGGTGGCCCAGGGCAACCGTCGGTGGTGTTGGGCTTCAATACCGGAAGCGAGGTATTCTATGAAGACCGGTTCCGGGAGCTGGGAGCGGCTGTCACTGTGACCACAGCAGACGGCGCTATGGCCGCACCGGATTTTGTCATCGACGCCATGGACAGGCCCTATTCTTACTTTTACGCCTGCGGCCCCCTGCCCATGCTCCGGGCCATTGAGCAGGCGGCCCAGACTCCGGGCCAATACAGCATGGAAGAGCGGATGGGCTGCGGCTTTGGGGCCTGCATGGGTTGCACCATCCAGACCCAAAACGGCCCGCCGGGTGTGCAAGGACGGCCCGGTATTTGCCGGGGGAGGTGATTCTCTGTGAGTCTGAACGTAACCCTGTGCGGCCTGCCCCTGGATAACCCGGTCATCCTGGCTTCCGGGACCTTCGGCTATGGGGGCAGAGTTTGCCGCTTTTTATGATATCAATATTTGGGCACCTTTTGGCGGGCACCACCCGACAGCCCCTGGTTTGGCAACCCCACGCCCTGATTGCCGAGTGCCCCTCTGGGATGCTCAATGCTTGTGGGTCTGCAAAATCCGGGAATCGACCATGTGCTG
>VOFI01002724.1_pt1 | contig 11622 bp, 26 predicted proteins | sample 5384131 | NCBI WGS metagenome assembly VOFI01 (sample SAMN12384728, study PRJNA508395) | human gut metagenome | isolation source: healthy gut H | host: Homo sapiens
TACCAGCACGCATTCTACCGTGGTGCACTTCAGAAGCACGGAATCATTCAATCCATGTCCCGAAAGGGTAACTGCTATGACAATTGCATGATGGAAACCTTCTTCGGCAGACTGAAAAATGAAATGTTCTATGGATTTGAGAAGAATTATCACTCCTTTGAAGCCTTTTCAAAGGCCATTGCCGAGTATATTGACTATTATAATAACAGCAGAATCCAAGCTAAAACAAAATGGATGCCTCCCTCCAAGTTCAGGGAAGCATCCATGATGGAATCTTAATTATTCAATTTTGAACCGGTGTCCAGAAAACTGGGTATATATCATTCAGCGCTGCCTCGCCGTGGAGGGAGTTTTTTATTTTCGTCTCATAAGGCGACTCGTTTATCAGACAAGTCTTCTCAATCTCCGGGCAGAATTTCCGGTGGACCGCACCGCGCCGCAGGTGCACGTCCTTCTTCGCGCCGCGCTCGGGCTGAACGGTGGCCGTCGCGGCAGGCTGCTGTTCCACGCGCCCGCGCTCTGCTGAACCACTGCGCGGTTGGCCCGCCGCCCCTGCTGAGCCATGTTCATCCCCATGAAGCCGGTGAACGCGCCGCCTGATTCTTGGCCGCGTCCTGCATGGCGGCCTGCGCCTGCGCGCCGACCAGATGCGCCGCCGCCATGTTCGCGTTGCCAGGAAGACGGCGTTCTTTGCAGCTCCTTAATCATCGCCTCGTCTCTTGGCCTTGACGATTGACGCCAAAGGACACGATTTCCACGCCGCGCAGGTTCGCCCATTTTTCAGAAAGCACGTCGTTGAGCGCCTCGGCGATCTCCGCGGGTGCCCCGGCAGCGCCGAATAGCGGACGCCCATTTCGGAGATCTTGGCGAACGCGGGCTGGAGCGCCGTCAGCAGCTCGCTCTTGAGCTGGCTGTCGATCTGCTCGCGGGTGTAGTCGCCCTCCACGTTGCCGCAGACGTTGGTGTAAAAAGAGCATCGGGTTGGTCACGCGGTAGCTGTATTCGCCGAAGCAGCGAATGGAGATGTCCATCCGGGACCGATGTTGTTATCCACCACGCGGAAGGGCACCGGGCTGGGTGTTCCGTATTTGTTGCCCAGAATTTCCTTGGTGTTGAAGAAATAGACGCGCTGATCCTTTCCGGCCTGACCGCCGGAAAGGCGGTCAAAAGGTGGTCTTCAAAATGGCCTTGGCCTTTTTCGCCGTTCAGCGCGCCGTAGAAGATGCTCGGCTCGCCGTTCTGCTGGAAGACATACTCGCCCGGCTCGGCGCAGAAATCCATGATCTTACCCCTGATCCACAATCATCATGCACTGGCCGTCCGCCACCGCGATGACGCTGCCGTCGGAAATCACGTTGTCATCCTCGTGGCGGCTGCCGCCGAAGCGACCCTTTGACCTTTTTCTCCGCCTTCGTCGCCAGCACGTTGTCCGGCAGCGCGTCCACGTAAAAATATTCCTTCCACTGGCTGGCGAGTGTGCCGCCGCCGGCGGCGTTCAATGCTGCTGCAATCAATCCCATATGTCTTTGCCCTCCTCGTTAATTCTCCGTTATTTTTCGTTATTTCTTCTGCGTATCGTCTTCAATCTTCCGCCTCGTCGTGCTCTCATAGAGGAAATGATCGAAGTTCACGTCCAGGCGGAAGGAGCCTTCCCGAATATAACCGGCCGCCGCGCTCTGCTGCGCCGCCTGCCTGAGCTGACCCTTCAGCCCGCCGACGACCGCCAGCGCGATGATGGCCGCGATGACCGCGCCGATCAGCAGCGAGCCGCTGCCCATCTGATCCAGCAGCGCCAAAATCAGCGCCGCAATGCCGAACACACCGGCGAACACGCCGCCGCCCCCACAGCAGGGATTTCGCCTTGTCGGCGGGCACATCGCAGGTGAGCTTGCCCGTCTGGCCGTTGATGGCGAAGGTATAGGTTTTTCCTTCCTTCACGGTGGTCATCAGCCCACGGGCAGCAGCGCGGGCGTCGCCCGTCCGCCTTCCGTCTCATGCGCTTGCTGCGCTCGCTGACCTCGTCGGCCCGTCACCGTGTCGCGCAGGGTCTCCTCCACGCTGCGCTCCACGCGCTCCACGGCGCTTTTCGCAGGCGTCGCTCTCCGCGTCCGCGTGATCCGCCATCGCGCCGGCCAAAACGGCGCTCTGGAAGGGAATCGCGGCGCTCAGGTCGTAGGGCTCCAGCGACTCGGTGATCTTGTCGTCGAGCTTCACGCTGCCATCCACGGGGATGTTTTCAAAGCTCATCTGTCGGCGGCGCACCAGATAGTGCCTCGTGCGGGAAACCTCCCACTCGCCCTCCTGCTCCGTGGTCGTCGTCTGCGCGTCGTAGACGATATCGGCGCGCGCGTCGCAGTCAAACAGCCAGTAGGGCACATACAGCCGACGCATTTCCGCAATGCGGTTCCGGCTGTTCAGGAAGATATTCGGCAGCAGCCGCTTGCCCTTGAAATAATCTTCAAACTGCTTTTGCGCCTGTTCCTTCGTCACGACGAACGGAATCACCTTTTTCCGGCTTCACACCTCCTTCGAGGCGGTCGGGCAGGATGGTCGGGCTGCCGCAGTAGGGGCACTCGGCGGCGGTGGTGGTATCCTCGGTCATCAGCTCCGCGCCGCAGTTCTTGCAGTGATAGATCTGCACGCCTTCCTCGCCCGCCTGAAACCCTTCCTTCGGCCGCTCGAACACGATCTGCTCGCCGCTCTCCGCCGTGTTCAGCATTTCCAGCGCTTCCGGCTCAAAGCTGTTCCCGCAGGAGACACATTCCAGCTTAGCCGCTTTTGCCCGCTGAAGGTCAGCGGCCCGCCGCAGCAGGGGCAGTTGTAACTGGCTGTACTCATACATGCATCCTTCTTTCATGTTGCACATGTTGTAATCGAGGCTATTTCCCCGTAAGCTCGTATTTGGGCGCTGGGGCAGGCCATTTGGCTCGCTTACTTCGCGCGCGGCTGATCGCAGTATTTGCAGCGCATCGCGCCGCCCTTTCGTTCGCGGTTCTTCGCGCCGCAGCCCGAACAAACCCACTGCATACTCGTATTCCGGCGTATACAGCTTCACCGTCCCGCTCATCCGCGTTGATTTGCAGGTTTGCAGGTAACCGCCGCTGACGAGCGCTCTGAGCTTTGGGGCGCTTTGGCGGGAGGAAAGCGTGGTTTGAAGCGATCGAAGGTCAGGCTTTCCTCCGGCGTGGCGAGCAGCGTCCCCCGCGATGCGCCGGGCGCCGGCACTCCGCCGGTAGTGCGCGAAGGTGCGCACGACCGGCGTGAACAGCGCGGCCAGCAGCAACACCGCCATCACCCCGGAGAGCGTCTTGCCTTCCCTGAACAGGTCAATGCCCGCGGAGGCCGCGCCCAGCCCGAAGATCGTGCAGACCGGCCACAACGGGGATCGACAGCCGCCTTTTTCTCCTGTGCCTTTTTCGTCAGATACGGATTCGTCGTGTTTCCGGCCATTATTCGTTCACCGCCGCCTGACACGCTTCAAACGCCTCGTAGGGATCTCCGCCGCCGATGACCGCATGGATGCCGTCGCCGTATTCTTCCATGTAGCGCATCGGCTCGTTAATCAGATAATACAGCTCGTTTTCGCCGGGGACGACGTCCTCCACCAGATTGCAGGCGCGGCAGGCGACATAGAGCTTTGTCGTTGGAGTGATCAATGCGGAACTGCGCGTAGAAGATTTCGCTGTTAATCAGCGTGGTCAGCACCGCCAGCGGCTCAAAGGCCGCTTCTTCCCCCTGAATCGGCGCATCCACGACCACGGACAGCATATCGTCGTCCACAAAGACCATCACATTCACATATTCCAGCGCGTTTTCAAGGGCAAAGCTCATCGAAAACGATGTAGTCGTCGTATTCGTATTCGTATCCGTTCTCATCCAGAAAGCCCTGAACCATGTTCTTCATCTGGTCTTCCTTGCTCATCGAGGCGGATTCGGCGAGCGCCGCGCCCGTCAGGGTCAGCATCATCACCAGCGCCAGCGCCAGCATCATCATTTTTCTTCATCAAATACATCCTCCTTTTGATTGGTTTTTCGTCCAGTTAGATTCCTTCGGGCGCGAAGTGCATCATCATGGAACCGAAATAATCCATGTCGAAGCCCTGCGCCGTGGGCACGAGGTTCAGCGCCTGCGTGTAAATCCATCACCACGCCGTCCGCCTCGCCCGCGTCCGTGGGCACCTTGCCGTATGCCCACGTCAGGCCGGGGATATTCGCGCCCGCCATGACGAAGGTCACCGTGCCGTCCTCGTTGAGCAGCACGGAATATTCGTATCCGCCCAGCTGCGCGGCGGACATGTTGTAGCCGTTCACATCCGCGTCGGTCATCACGTATTTCTTCCCGATCTCGATGCCCGCACCGCCCTGCGCCGCAGGCGCTTCGGGCACGGCGGGTTCGGGCATGGGTTCCGCGGTGGGCTCAGCCGTCGGTTCTGCGACTGGCGCTTCGGGCGCGTCGCCGGTGCGCTCGCACCAAAGCGTCGCGTCGCTCATTTCGATGGCGAGCGTTCCGTCCTCGCGCAGGGTAGCGGCAAATTCGCCGTCCAGAACGGGCACGATCAGCGCGAAGTCGTTCATGCTGCAAGGCAGACCGTCCAGCGTCATGCCCTGCAAGGTCAAATCGCAGGTATCGCCGTAGACGACCAGCGTATCGCCTGCCATCCGCCGTCTCCGCCGGGAGCGTCAGGCCGTCCATCGTGACGCGAACGACCGTCCAAACGCCCTTGATCTCCTCAAGCGTGGCGCTCTCGTCGATGACCGGGATGGACGCGCCCGCCGCCTCCGGCTTCTCGCGGCTCAGCGTCATCATCGCACCGTCCTCGGAGAGCGAAAGCACGCCGTCCCTGAGCGTGAAGACCATCGTGCCCGCCACAAGCGCGCCGTCCTGCATCGCGCATTGAGGTGATCCACATCGCCGCCCATGTTCATCTCGGCCGCGCCGTCCGCGCCGATGGTCACGGTCGACATCGAGGCCGAGGTCGGCCAGCGGGTAGGCCTCGCCGTCCAGCTCCATGCTCAGGCCGTACCACGTTCCCCTGATATTCCTCGGGGATGTCGGCGCTCTGCGCGGCGGGGCTCGGGCGCCGCTTCGGGCTCGGCAGTCGCTTCCGGTGCAGCAGTCGCTTCCGGTTCGGGGGGTCATTTCGGGCTTGGCCGGTTCGCCGTTCGCCTGCGCAGGCGCGGCGATTTCAGCGCCCGCTTCCAGCTTCAATTCCGGCAGCAGCGCGGACAGATCCGGCGCTTCGGGCCGCGTGTGCGCGCAAGCGCCCGTCACCACGGTCACTTCCACCGGCGAGCTGTTCCAGCTCACGCACTTCTGCGCCCGTTTCAGGTTCTCCTCGCTCATGCCCTCGGGCACATGCACGGTCAGCTTCGGCGCGACGTTCATCATCAGCCCATTGACGACGCGGTCAAATCGCAGCCGTCGAAGCAGACCTCGGCGAGTTCGGGCAGTTGACGATGCAGTTCTCGCCAAAACATCTTCACCTTTGTCGGTGAAATGCAGGCTGGTCAGGCTCTGGCACTCGGCAAACGCGCCGTATTCCACGCTCTCCGCATCGGCGACGAAGGTCTTCAGCCCGGAGAAGCCTGAACGCCTGCTGGCTGATGCTAATGAGATGCTCGCCGAAGTACAGGTTGCCCAGCGGGCCCGCGCTGTCAAAGGCGTAGTTGTCGATTCTGCGCACGCCGTTGACAAAGATCACGTTGTTCAGGCCCGGCAGAGCATGAACTGGCTCGGAGCCGGTGCTCTCCAGCGGCGCGTAGCAGACGAAGGTTTTCCAGCTGCTGGCAGTAGCCGAGCATCATGTCGGGCAGCTCCCGAATGGTTTCCGGCAGCACCAGCGTGCGCAGGTGCACCCATTCGGTGCGGTTGGTTTCCACGGAGGAATCGGTGTAATCGTGGCAGGAATCGAAGGCGTTGTAGTTGGCGAAGCCCACCACGGTCACGCCGTCGATTTCGCGCGGCACCACCACGTCCACGTCGGTTCCCGTATAGGCGGAAATCAGGCCGGTCTCGGATCGAATTCGAAATTCTCCGCGGCGGTTGGCTCGAAGGGCATCTTCGCGAACTTCGTCGCCTCGCCCTCGCGCAGGATGGGGTCATACCACGGGCGGGCAAGGGTCTCGTTCCACGCGGCCACCTGCTCGTCGGTCGCGTCGGCGGACAGGCGGAGCTCCACATTCGTGCCCTCCACGGCGGAGAGCGGGAAGCTGCCCTTTTCGGGATGACCAGATGCGCCAGCTTCGTATCCGCAAAGGCGCGCTCGCCCACGTTGACGTCGCTGCGCAGGGTTACGCGCTCCAGCGCCGCGCCCTCGAACGCGCCCGTGCCGATGACGGCCACGTTTTGGAGATCGACCGTGTTCAGCATCGTGCCCGCGAACGCGCCCGCACCGATGACGGCCGCGTTTTGGAGATCGGCCGTGCTCAGCTTCGTGCCCGCGAACGCGCTGTCCCCCGATTTCGGTCACGCCCGCGCCCAGCGTTAGCGCGGTCACGCCGCTGCCCTCGAACATGCGCGCCGGAATCGCGCCGGTTTCAACCGTCACATCGGCCAATTCGGGCAGGTTGGCGAATACGCCCGCGGGGATGAGCGCCGGGTCGCACTTGATGACCAGCTTTTTTCAGCCCCGTCAACCCGTCCAGCGCGCCCTCGCCGATCTCGGTCACGGATTCGGGCAGCGTCAGCGTCTCCAGCTGCGCGCAGCCCGCAAACGCCCGCGCTCCGATGGTGGTCACGGAATCGAAACAGATCCACGGGCGTTTTGCAGGGGCGCTGTCCATGAACGCCTCCGCGCCGATGGTCGTAAACGCATCGTTGTGCGAAACGGAGAAATATTCGATGGTCTGGCTGCCCTTGAACACGCCGTCGCCCAGCCCGACGACCGGCTCCTTGGAAACCGTGAGGTGGGGATGGATGCGCGTCTTTGTGCCGGTAATACTGGGTCAGCATGCGGTTTTCGTACTGATACGATCCCTTTTCGGGGGACGAGGGGCCGTCGGGTCCTGCGCGCGCCAGACGCGGCATGTCAGCCCCAGCGCGTCCACATACGCCTGCCATTCCTGCATCTGCTGCCTGGTGCCGCGGTCGCTCAGGTCGATATCCGCCAGATAATCGCAGCCCTCAAAGACGTTTTCGCCCAGTGCAGGCGGGGTCTCGCTGTTCAAAACGACGTACTGAATGTTGTAATCGCCCTTGAACGCATTGGAACCAATCGCTTGCGAGCGTCGAGGGCAGATAGAGGTCGCCCATGTTTCTGCAGTTTTCAAACGCGCTGTCGCCCGATGGTCTTCAATCCCTCGGGCAGCTCCAGCGCGTCGGTCACGCCGATGGCATAGAAGGCGTAAGCGCCGATATGCTCCACGCTCGGCAATTCCAGCACGTTGCTGCCGTAGGCGTTGTAGAACGCATAATCCCCGATGCTCTTCAGCGTGGAGGGGAACACGACGCGCGCCAGCGTTTCGCAGTTGTAAAATGCGTTGTCGCCGATGGTTTCCAGCCCCTCGGGCAGCTCCGCCAGCGCGATATAGGTGTGCTGCGCAAATGCCTTGGGGCCGATGGCCTTCACCGCCGCGCCGCCGATGGTCTGGGGATGGCGAGGTAGGTGGCGAAGCCGTTGTAGCTGGTGATGGTGCCGGTCGCGGATCAAATTCGAAATCCTCCTCCGCGAAGCCGTTGTTTTCCACGACCACGGCGTTTTTGCCGCTGGGCGGACGGGCACCTCAATCCCTGCGCGTTCAAACGCCTCCGTGTACGCCTCCAGCTCGTCATCCGGAACATAGGCCACCGCATCCTCCGCGATGAGGCTGAAACATCCCTTGTCGATCAGCGGGCAGACGCCCTCGAAGGTGATCTTCCGCAGCGTCACAGAAGGAACGAGTTCTCGCCGATATAGCGCACGCCCGCGGGAATGGTGACTTCCTCAAGCGATGTGCAGCTGAAAAAAGTTCATTCGGTTGATGACGACCAGGCTCTGAGGCAGAGTAACGCTCGTCATGTTTTCGCACCCCGCGACGGCGTTGCTCCTCAGCTCAAGCACCGTTTCCGGCAGCGTCAGCGAGGTGATTGCCTCCGAGCTGAACACGCTGACGCCGATCACGTCCACCGATGTAGCCGTCGATCTCGGCGGGCACCACGGCCACGTCGCCGCCCGCGCCGTTTGGTAGCCGCGGGAGTATGGCGTAATTCAGGTCGTAATTCCAATCGGTGGATTGCCGCCGCCCAGACGCAGGCCGTCAGCGTCAGCAGCGCGAGAGCCAGACACAGCCATTTTTTCATGGATTGATTCCTCCGTTTTCTGTTTTTATGTTTCACCAATATCCAATTTTGTCCGCGACGATTTCATATTCACGCATCAGCGCTTCAAAAAATCGCTTGAATAGCGCCCTTCTTTTCATAATAGCCGCGTCGGGAAAGCTGTTTACAGTGCCGACAGCGTCGATCCCGCTCCGTCTTCAAACGCAACATTCAGCGAGAAGCTTTCGCCGTCCAGCTACGGTGCTGTCTTCCTGCCGATAGCCGTCCCCGCCGCCAGATCAATTCGTCCCCAGCAGCGCGGAAAAACGCCGCCAACTCTGCATCGGTCACGGAGCGCTGAAAGGTATAAAACCAGATACAGCTCGATGGCAGCGGGCGGCGCTTCGTTTCCCCGATCTGATAGCTGCGCATCTGATCGACGGACATGCCCGAGCGGAAGAAACGCGGTTTACCGTCGGCATATGCTTCGCGCAGCTCCGGCAAAGCGCGGGCACAGGAGCACAGCACTCCAACGCGGCAGAAAGCCATGGCGTCTTCCGCCAATCTTTTCATGGCCGCACAACACAGCGCGTCCATGCGGCGACCGAATAGCAGGGTTGCGGGAAGCGCGAGGCGTCGTGCGGCAGATCCTGCCGGGCGCAGACGACCTGACGCGCCAGCTCCGGGTCGCTGTTTTCGTCGCAGAGCAGCGCGAACAATGCCCGGAATCGCGCCCAGGCGGTCGATCAGGCTCAGGCGGCTTTCCAGCGTATACGCGCTCAGGCGGCTGACCTCCATCAGCGGATATCCGCCGGCATGGCGGCGCACAGGGAGAGCGCGTCGCCCGTCCGTCGGGCAGAATCTGCTCCACCCGAAACTCCCGCGTTTCCGTCAGCGCGTGGGCAATCGCCTCCGACAGAAGCGTATTCTGCATGCTGACCACGATGTTCTTCATGTTACTTCCCCCTTGCATACTCAGTGTAGCAGAAAAACGCGCATCGCGCATCAACCGTTGGCTATTTTTTAACATCAAAAAGCTGTCAAGCTCAATCCCAATCGTTCAAAATTAAAAACGAAGCATTTTTTCAGAATATGGGGCTTTGCCCATCGCCCCAAAAAAGGGCTTTCCGGTCGCCCTTTGAAACCTTCAGGCAAAAAATACTTGGTTTTCTTGAACTATCGGTTTTTGTTAGCTCGACAGCTCCTTTTCTCAAAAGAATCAGCCTGATTCAGTTTCTTCGGTTCAAAATGACCAGCCCGCTTTCCCGCGCGCGGATCGGCCAGCTCGGTGCGGTTGCGGAAGCCGTCTTCTCCAGCATATTCAGGATATGCGTCTTGACGGTGGCCACGGACATGTTCAGCCGGTTGGCGATCTCCCTGCTTGGTGTCGCCGCTGGTGATTTCGCGAAGGATATCCAGCTCGCGCTCCGGTGAACTGATAGCTGCTGGCCATCCAGCGTCAGCTCCGGCGAAGCGCCGGGATAGACGGATTCGCCGTTCATCGTGCGTTCCATCACGTCCAGCAGGCTTTTTCGCGCTGCTCTTCCTTGTACCAGAAGCTCTCCCGCCGATTTCCTTCGCCCTTTTCAGGTAAGAACATTCCGGCATGGAGGTCACGATGATGATTTTGATTTGCGGAAAGGCGCGCTTGATCCGCGCTGCCGCGTCCAGTCCCGTTTTCGCGTCCCGCGTAATCCGTCCATCAGGATGAGATCCACCGGGAAGCGCAGACAGTAAACGTCCGCCAGCGCGGCGTTGTCAATCGAAAGCGCCAGCTCGAACCGCTCGGAGGCCTGCACCCGCAGTTCAAAACAGCTCGCGGGGCATGGTCTGATCCTCGACGATCATCACCTTGTATTTCATTCCATCGCCTGCCTTTCCTCGCTGCAAAATCAGCGTCAGTTGAAAGCGCGCGAAGAACGGCAATCTCCATCGCGCCGCCCGCGGCTTCCGTCCGCGTGCTCGATAACACCGGCAGTAGGCAGGTACAGCGCCATCGTTCAGATAGCGAACCTTCCTGCGTGGACGCGGTCTCGCCGAAAATCTCAAGGCGCGTCCCGCCGCATGGCGCTGTGGGTTCTCCCCGGCACTCGTGCGCGGCGGCCTCCACCAGCTGCGTTTTCCGTGCCCTCCTCGGGGAACGATCCGCTGCCGCGATGGTCACGCCAATCGCCTTCGCCGCGCGGGAGAGCTGTTCAAAGGTGTCCGGCCGCTGTTCCTCGACGGATTTCCCCAGCAGAAGCCGGGTGTTCTGCCGCCACGCGGCGCGGACGGCCTCCGCGTCGCCCTGCGTTCCGGAAAGAAAACTGCCGGGTTTGCAGCAGCGCGCGGCCGATGCGGTCGTGGATGCGGGGTTTTGGCGCACAGAATCTCCTTTCGCGGTCGCCTCTGCATCGTCCTGCCCGTATTGCCGAAGCCGTCGGTTATGGCTTTTCAGGCGCAGGTCCTTCTCCAGCGCATGGCGAAGCCGCGCTCTTCGGTGATGTTCGTGCCGATGATCTGGTAGACGATCCGCCCGGCCATCTCCATCCGCCTGCGCTCAAAGCTCCACGTCTGCCCGTTTTCCAGCGAAACGATGGGCTGGGCTTCAACCGCGCGCCAGAAGGCGTTCGCGTTGAGCAGCGCCTCCCCCGTGAGCTGATGGCTCAGCTCGTCCATTTTCAGGTTTTTCAGGCAGGGCTGGCCGTTTTCCCACGCAAAGCACAGCGCGGAGGGCAGGTAATCGCAGCTCTCCTTGATGGAGAACGGCGAAAGCTGCCGCCTGCTCCCCGCGGGCATCAGGCACAGCGCCAAAGGCTGAGCGCCGTCGATATCAGCGCGGCGGCCATCCAGAGCGGCGCATGCGCAAGCGTTTCACAATCCGGCAGGCGAGCCAGCAGCACGGACAGCAGCGCAAAATCCGGCGCGGCAACGGCAAGACAGAGCGCAAAGGACGCCCGCCGACGGCGCGCCGCGCTCATGCCGCCAAGCAGCGCGGCGACAGGTTCCAATCAGCAGCAGTGTGCAGAGCAATCCGGCGTCAAGCGCGTTCATCCGCCGTCACCTCCCCGGTCAAAAGGAGAGCGTCGCGCACGGCGCGCCGTCCGCATCGTCAATCGTCAGCCGCCCTTTTGCGCGTAAGGCTTTCATCCGGCAGGCCCGCCGCATCCTCGAGCATCAGCCGAACGGAAAAGCGCGCGCCGCACTCCACCCGAACCATCATCGCGCTGAGCGAGGCAGCGCGGCTTCCAGACAATCCTCGAAGAAATCATAGGGCCGTCTGCGCGTCCCGGCTGCCGACGCTGCCGCTTCCCTCCTGATGCAGCGCGCAGGCGACGCCGTATTGCGTCAGATAGGTCAGCGATTCCCGGATGCAGTGCGTCAACTCCTCCGCCGGCACGGTCTCC
>VOFI01002306.1_pt1 | contig 11612 bp, 7 predicted proteins | sample 5384131 | NCBI WGS metagenome assembly VOFI01 (sample SAMN12384728, study PRJNA508395) | human gut metagenome | isolation source: healthy gut H | host: Homo sapiens
CATTCGATATGGAGGAAGAAGAAATTGGTCATTATTTTCCTGAAATATTCAAAGTTTCCTCCGAGTGCAAATATGGCAACTGCACGCATCGTCGAACCGGGATGTGCTGTGCACAAAGCGGTAGAGGAGCATTTAATCAGCGAATCCCGCTATACTTCTTATCTGAATATGCTGGAGGATAAAGAAGAAGGAAAGTACCGGGCTGCTTTACTAGCACTCTTTTTTTCTTTCGATTGATTAACTTTTTACTATTTTCTCTCATTAAACCTTTCCTTTCAGAGAGTGTCTAAGTTTGTGAAGATATTATATAACATGCTATACATACGATACTAAACCATGAATAAGAAAACTAAATGGGCATCATTATCCTCGTTGGATTTGCCGGAATTATCGGAGGAGGAATCTACTCACAATTACCAAAGAAAACGACGAACTGGCAGCCCCCGCCGACAAAAGTATGGGTGGTAATCAAAAAAAGGAAAACAAATCTTAAACGTAAATGCCAAAGCTCATGAAAACCAGTACTCGATGACGGATGAATTTACGACCAATGGGTGTATTTCTACCAGATGAAGAAGTAGATTTGTCTTTTTCGAAACTTCCGGAAAAAATGGTCGAAAAACTTTGGAAGAAGGTACGTCTGTCAAGAAAGGCCAGTTACTAGCCAGCGTAAACGACCGACAGTTACAGGCACAACTACAACGACTGGTTTCACAACTGAAACTGGCAGAAGACCGTGTTTTCCGTCAGGACGCCCTGCTGAACGGATGCAGTCAGCAGGAAGCCTACGAACAAGAGTTAAGACAGATTTAGCAACGCTGAATGCCGATATTGAAATAATTGAAAGAAATATCATCGAATTGACCGGGACTCCGTGCCGTTTTGACGGGATTATCGGACTCCGACAGGTCAGTGTCGCGCACGTACCTCTCCGACCACCGGTCGTTTGCGGGAAGCTGACTAAAATCGCCCCGCTGAAAGTAGAGTTCTCCGTACCGGAACGTTATGCCAAGCAGATTAAAGGAACCAACCTGAATTTCAGCGTTGAAGGTAAACTAGATGCCTGGCGCACTGAAAGTATATGCAGTAGAATCGGCAATCGACCCGAATCTGCGCAATTCACAGCCCGCGCACTTTATCGAATGTAAACCATCCTGCCGGGGACGCTATACCAGTGTTTTATTGAAAAGGAAGAGATTCTCGATGCAATCGCTATCCTTTACGGAAGCTATTGTGCCGGAAATGGGGGGAAAGATAAAGTCTACTGTATAAATCGGGAAAGAAAGCCGAACCGGTGGATATTATTACCGGTATCCGTACAGCATCGAAGATTACGAAATGATAAAGAGGACTACACATGGGAGATACAATCATTACTTCAAGGAACACTGCAGCTCCGCACCCGGACTGGCTGTGAAACTTGCGCCTTATGAATATATCCGAATTAAGTATACGACGGCCAGTACTCAACGGTACTGACCATCATCATTTTGCTCTTTGGACTGATCGGGTACAACTACCTGGGTGTCCGGGAGTATCCATCCGTAGATAACCCTATTATTTCGGTGTCCTGCTCCTATCCGGGTGCAAACGCCGATGTCATCGAGAATCAGATAACGGAGCCTCTGGAGCAGAACATCAACGGTATTCCGGGCATCCGCTCCCTCTCCAGTGTCAGCCAGCAGGGACAAAGCCGTATCACGGTAGAGTTTGAGCTTTCCGTCGACCTGGAAACAGCTGCCAATGACGTGCGTGACAAGGTATCACGCGCCCAACGTTATCTCCCGCGCGACTGTGACCCTCCTACCGTATCGAAAGCCGACGCCGATGCCACCCCTATCCTTATGGTGGCTTTGCAAAGCGACAAACGTTCTTTGCTGGAACTCAGTGAAATTGCCGACCTGACTGTAAAAGAACAGTTGCAAACGATCTCTGACGTAAGTAGTGTCTCCATTTGGGGAGAGAAACGATACTCCATGCGTTTATGGCTCGACCCCATCAAGATGTCCGGTTACGGGATCACTCCCATCGATGTGAAGAATGCGGTAGACAAAGAGAACGTGGAACTCCCTTCAGGTAGTATCGAAGGAAATACAACAGAACTTACCATCCGTACTTTGGGACTGATGCACACTGCAGAAGAGTTCAACAACCTGATCGTCAAAGAAGAGAACGACCGCATCATCCGTTTCAGTGATATCGGACGAGCCGAACTGGGCCCTGCCGACATCAAAAGCTACATGAAGATGAATGGTGTACCCATGGTGGGAATCGTTGTAATCCCCCAGCCGGGTGCCAACCATATAAAGATAGCCGATGCGGTATATGAACGCATGGAGAAGATGCAGAAGGACCTCCCGGAAGACGTGAAGTATTCTTACGGATTCGATAACACCAAATTCATCCGTGCCTCTATCAGCGAAGTGAAAGAAACCGTTTACGTAGCTTTCATCCTGGTTATCATTATTATCTTCCTTTTTCTGCGCGACTGGCGTGTTACGCTGGTTCCCTGCATCGTGATTCCGGTATCGTTGATCGGTGCTTTCTTCGTTATGTATCTGGCGGACTTCTCCATCAACGTGCTCTCCATGCTGGCTGTTGTGCTGGCAGTGGGTCTGGTGGTGGACGACGCTATCGTAATGACGGAAAACATCTATGTCCGCATTGAGAAAGGTATGCCTCCGAAAGAGGCCGGCATCGAAGGGGCTAAAGAGATTTTCTTCGCTGTCATCTCTACCACCATTACGCTGGTTGCCGTATTCTTCCCCATCGTCTTTATGGAGGGGATGACAGGACGACTGTTCCGTGAATTTAGTATTGTTATTTCCGGTTCGGTTATCATCTCCTCTTTTGCGGCTCTGACCTTTACTCCGATGCTAGCCACCAAGTTACTGGTAAAACGGGAGAAACAGAACTGGTTCTATCTGAAAACAGAACCTTTCTTCGAAGGAATGAACCGCCTCTACAGTCGTTCACTGGCTGTTTTCCTCCATAAACGTTGGATTGCCCTGCCCTTTGTAGCAATTACCATTGGCATCATTGCCTTCTTGTGGAATTACATCCCGGCAGAAATGGCTCCGTTGGAAGACCGTTCACAAATCAGTATCAATACCCGTGGAGCCGAAGGTGTGACCTATGAATACATCCGGGACTATACGGAAGACATCAATGACCTCGTAGACTCGATTGTACCGGATGCCGAATCGGTAACCGCCCGTGTATCGAGTGGTAGCGGTAATGTGCGCATCACGCTGAAAGACATGAAAGACCGTGACTACACCCAGATGGATGTGGCTGAAAAACTGTCGGCAGCAGTACAGAAAAAGACGATGGCGCGTTCATTCGTCCAGCAGTCATCTTCTTTTGGCGGACGGCGTGGCGGTATGCCCGTCCAATACGTATTGCAGGCCACTAATATCGAAAAGCTACAGGAAGTACTGCCCAAATTCATGGCGAAGGTTTACGAGAACCCGGTATTCCAGATGGCAGACGTAGACCTGAAGTTCAGCAAGCCGGAGGCACGTATCAATATCAATCGCGACAAAGCCAGCATCATGGGGGTAAGTACACGTAACATCGCACAGACCCTGCAATACGGTCTGAGCGGACAGCGAATGGGCTACTTCTATATGAACGGCAAGCAATATGAGATCTTAGGAGAAATCAACCGCCAGCAACGTAACACACCTGCCAATCTGAAATCGATCTACATTCGTAGTGACAAAGGAGATATGGTGCAATTGGACAACCTGATTGAACTGACCGGTGGCATCGCGCCTCCGAAACTGTATCGTTACAATCGTTTCGTTTCGGCCACTGTTTCCGCCGGATTGGCCGAAGGAAAAACCATCGGACAAGGATTGGACGAAATGGACAAGATAGCCAAAGAGACGCTGGACGGCACGTTCCGCACAGCATTGACCGGTGATTCGAAAGAATATCGCGAGAGTTCTTCAAGTCTGATGTTTGCTTTTATTCTGGCCATTGTACTGATTTACCTGATCCTGGCAGCACAGTTCGAGAGTTTTAAAGACCCGCTGATCATTATGCTGACCGTCCCCTGGCTATTGCAGGCGCATTGGTATTCATGTATTTTGGAGGTATCACAATGAACATCTTCAGCCAGATCGGCATTATTATGCTGATTGGACTGGTGGCTAAAAACGGTATCCTGATCGTAGAGTTTGCCAACCTGAAACAAGAAACGGGTGAGGATAAGATGACAGCCATCAAAGATGCGGCGTTACAACGCCTGCGTCCTATCCTGATGACAAGTGCTTCTACCATCCTGGGATTAATCCCGCTGGCTTTCGCCTCGGGTGAAGGTTGCAACCAACGTATCGCAATGGGTACGGCTGTAGTGGGAGGTATGTTGGTATCTACCCTGCTGACCATGTACATCGTACCTGCCATTTACAGTTATATTTCGACGAACCGAAGTAATAAATTAAAGCAAGAATGAAACAGATCGTCTTATCTATCATAGCATTGTGCTGTGCTCCTTTTGCCATGCAGGCACAGCAGCCACAAATATATACCCTGAAATCCTGCCTGGAGTATGGACTTCAGAATAACTACTCCCTGCAAATAGTCCGCAATGAAGAGCAAGTGAGCAGGAACAACGCCACCCCGGGCAACGCAGGCTATCTGCCGACACTCGATTTTACGGCAGGATACAGGGGACAGTGGACAACACTAATACCAAGGTCCGGGCCACCGGAGAATCAGTAAAAGAAAACGGTGTCTTCGACCAAACCTTGAATGTGGGTCTGAACTTGAACTGGACCATCTTCGATGGCTTTAACATTACAGCCAATTACCAGAAACTGAAAGAGCTGCAACTACAGGGAGAAACCAATACCCGTATCGCCATCGAGGACCTGATAGCCAATCTGGCAGCCGAATATTACAACTATGTTCAGCAAAAAATTCGCTTGCAAAATTTCCGTTATGCGGTATCTTTGTCGAAAGAGCGCCTGCGAATCGTAGAAGAACGTTACCACATCGGTAACTTCTCCCGTCTGGACTATCAACAGGCAAAAGTGGACTTCAACGCCGACAGCGCCAAATACATGAAGCAACAGGAATTGCTGCATACCTCGCGCATCCAGTTAAACGAACTGATGGCCAACGAAGATGTGGATCAACCGCTCGTGATAGAAGACAGCATTATAAAAGTGAATGCCGGGCTTCGATTCGAAGAGTTGTGGAATGCTACCTTACTGACGAACGCGTCACTGTTGAAAGCTGAACAAAACAACACGCTCGCCATGCTGGACTATAAGAAAGTAAACTCGCGCAACTACCCTTACCTGAAGATGAATACCGGATACGGATATACCTTCAATAAGTACGATATTGCCGCTAATAGCCAAAGAGGTAATCTGGGAGCCAATTTTGGAGTAACGGTAGGCTTCAACATCTTCGATGGAAATCGCCGACGCGAAAAAAACAATGCACGTATTGCCATAAAAAATGCCCGCCTTCAACGTGAACAACTGGAGCAAGGGCTGAAAGCAGACCTTAGCAATCTGTGGCAGGCCTACCAGAATAATCTGCAAATGCTGAAACTGGAACGACAGAATCTGGTAGCCGCCAAAGAGAATCACGAGATAGCTATGGAACGCTACATGCTAGGCAACCTTTCGGGTATCGAAATGCGGGAAGCGCAGAAAAGTTTGCTGGATGCCGAAGAACGCATACTTTCGGCTGAATACGATACCAAGTTATGTGAGATTTCACTTTTACAAATCAGTGGAAAGATCACGAAATACCTGGAATAGAATGGGAATATCCGAAGAATGGGTGGGATAAGCCACAAAAGTTTACACTCCTCCCCATACAAACATACGCCCCGTTGGTTTAAAGCCTAAGGTCTATCGGTTTAAAACCAAGACCCCTTTCCTTTGAAACCAACGGGACTTTGGTTTTAAAGGTATTTTCACGTTGGTACAATACTATCTATCAGCACATTGTGAGTGAGACATTCGTTAAAGCAGGCTCCTCGGTTCGCATCTTAATTACTGACAAGAAGAACTACAAACCCACTTCCGAGAGATGTGTCGAAACTCTTTTCACCACAGAGTAGCACAGAGTCTTTTTATGAATAATCAACAACTTAGAATCGGCTCAGTGTTACTCTGCGTCTTCTGTGGTGGGTTTTGACACCTCCTCAATCCCTAAAAAGTGAACATCCTATGACCGTATGTGTTATGAATTAATTATCTTTGCAACTTCAAATAAATAGCTAAGTCTGGAAAAGAATTACCTATTCCAAATACAACCATAACCAGTAAAGAAAAACAAGAAGATGGGATTATTCATAAAGAAACCCTTTGAAGCCCTATTGGCAGAGGCCAATGCGTCGGGCAGTAAATCATTAAAACGAGTATTAGGCCCCTGGAGTCTGGTAGCACTGGGCGTTGGTGTTATCATCGGAGCAGGACTCTTCTCAATCACCGGCACCGTAGCAGCGGGCTACACCGGACCGGCCATCACCCTTTCATTCGCCATAGCTGCACTCGGATGCTGCTTCGCAGGACTCTGCTACGCTGAGTTCGCTTCTATGATTCCGGTGGCAGGCAGTGCTTATACGTATTCATACGCCACCATGGGCGAACTGATAGCCTGGATCATCGGCTGGGATCTCGTTCTCGAATATACCGTAGCAGCCACTACCGTCAGTATCAGTTGGAGCCGATATCTCGTCGTCTTTCTTGAAGGACTCGATATACATCTGCCGCAAGCCCTGACCGCCTGCCCATGGGATGGGGGAATCGTCAATATCCCGGCGTTCCTGATCGTAGTGTTGATGAGCCTCTTCCTGATACGGGGCACGGAAGGCAGCTCCATCTTCAACGGCATCGTTGTATTTCTCAAAGTATCGGTGATCGCCATATTCGTTGTCCTGGGCTGGAAATATATCAATGCCGACAACTATACTCCATACATCCCCGCCAATACAGGTACACTTGGCGAATACGGTCTCTCAGGTGTCCTGCGTGGAGCCGCCATCGTTTTCTTTGCTTTCCTGGGATTCGATGCCGTAAGTACAGCCGCTCAGGAAACAAAAAATCCGAAACGGGATATGCCGATCGGTATCCTGGTATCACTCTTGGTATGTACCGTACTTTATATGCTGTTTGCCCACGTAATGACAGGAGTAGCCCATTATACCGAATTTAGCGGCCAGCAGGGCATCGCACCGGTAGCCATTGCCATCGAACACATGGGACATGCCGATGCAACAGGCATAATTCATCCGGATTATCCGTGGTTGAACCGTGCCATCGTTCTTGCCATCCTGTTCGGCTATTGTTCGGTCATTATGGTTACTTTATTGGGGCAAAGCCGTGTTTTCCTGAGCATGAGCCATGACGGACTACTTCCCCCCTTCTTTTCGCACATCAACGAGAAGTTCCGTACACCGGCGCGCAGCAACCTCCTGTTTATGCTGATAGTGGGCCTGCTCGCCGCATTTGTTCCGGCACGCCTGGCGGGAGAGATGACCAGCATCGGTACACTGATGGCTTTCACACTGGTATGCGCAGCCGTCCTCGTAGTGCGAAAGACCATGCCGAACGTACCTCGTTCATTTAAAACTCCGTTTGTACCTCTCGTCCCCATTCTGGGAATACTCACTTGTCTGTGCATGATGCTTTTCCTTCCGGCCGATACCTGGATACGATTAGTACTGTGGATGCTGATCGGACTGGACATCTATGTCGGCTACGGCATGAAACACAGTAAACTGGAACATGGTGTGAAAAATCGCCGGGGACAATCGGCATTGAACATGATCGGCATTGCACTGTCTCTGCTTTGTGTCATTACCGGCTTATGGCATCAGCAGACCGTAGGTTGGAATGAAAGTAAAGTATTGCTGATCATCTCGTTTGTTTTCGCATTTACGCATTGTGCATATTATATGATGCGGATATGGAAAGGGACAACAAAACAAACGAATGACAACGGTTAACTCTGAGGAAAGGAGGTATATAAAACTGTTTTCACAGATAACACAGATTATCAAAAACAATAACCTGTGTTATCTGTGGTAGAAAAGTATTATTCAACCGCTTGCATCACCTGCTTCGCTACTTCAATACAGTCTCCTTCCGCCTCGGTAGAATAGGGATTGGCAGCTTTCGTCCAAGGTTCCTCTATGGCATAGAAATCAATTTCCGCAGGGGTCTTTCCCTCTATCCGCTGAGAAAGAAAGTCGAAATATAGTTTCCAACGCATGTAATAGAAATCTTTCAGCAAGCCGTTCCACTCTTTGTGAGCATAGTCTCGGAGACCACCGTAATCGGCCGCGTTCCGGTTACCCCAGGTCGTAATCTGTACACGGGCATTCCATTCGTACAGTTCCTTTTCTTCGGGTGTATCACCCAACGCACGCGCCTCTTCAATCCACTTTCCTACTCGAAACTCCGGACGGGTTCCCAACAGTTTATCCTGCAACAAAATCAGGTCGAGGAACTTTCCCGATGCCAGTGCAAAGAGTTGTTTATCACCTGCACGATAAGCGGCAGTCACAGCTTTCTGCATCAGACGTCCCTTCTCTGCCAGTGCCTGGCGGACAATATCTACCAAATCGTATTCAAAATTATTGTTACCTTTAAAGCGATCGGCTACGGAAACCATCAGGCGGGCAGCTTCTATCACCTCCTGCGGACGGTAGTAATCTTTCATTTCCGACCAGCTGGACACCTGGTACACATCTTCCGCCGGACGGGCACAAAATACTGATTCGTGTGTCCCCTGCTGGGTCAGGTTCTTCGGCGAGTTATAAATAGAGTTCGCCAGATTGGTCCAGGCAGCCTGTACCACCGGATCATCAACGCCATAACGGGCTTTTACATACCCTTCAGCCACTCTTCCTTCGTGAACCGGTCGGGACGCCAAGGCAGCTCCATCACCAGCTCGTACATCACCGGATTGTTTTCAATCCCTTCAGGAGTCATTCCCACCCCTTTCAGCGTAGCGCTTGCATGCGGATCGGCTTTGGCAAGATAGAAGTTATCGATCACATTGTCCATCTTTCCGTGCAATCCCACATTGCCACCATAATTCAAAAGCATACAATAGATCCAATCGTGCTGCCCGTATCCGTTCTTGCGATACCACTCGGAAGTAGAATCTCCCCACTGCGGACGGCACTCACTGGTCAGGTCAAGTATCAGCAAATCTCCAGCTTTCAGGTTCTCAATCATCTTGGGACGCGGATTTGCCTGCCAGGCCTGAGCCACCCAGACAGCCTTCGGATTGGCCTTCTTCATAGCTTTCATCACTGCCTTACCGGCTGCATCGAGGTCGACACCTGCAGTGTTTCCCCCTTCGTGAAAGGGGTCCATAGAGTAAAAGTTAGCTTTGCCGTACAGTTTCTCAAGTTCTTTGTAGTAAAGAGAAGAAATCTCCTCGAAACGCGGATCACTCGGTTGCAGGAACGCCGGACGACGGTAGCCGCACCATGTTCCCGGGTCGGATACGTTCAGGCCGAGTTTCTCTTTCGCATTATGGGGTACCATACCGCAATAGCCCGGAAGCACCGGCTCTATACCGTATTCGCGCATACGCTTCAGGATCTTTTTTTGCAAAGCAATCTGCCGGGTATACCAGCTGTCGGGATTGGGACCACCCCAACCTTCCAAGTTATTCATCAGCCACCAGGCAAAAATCCCGGACCCGAAATGAATTCATTGATCTCTGTCTTGGTATATCCCAACTTATCAAGCACATTGTGCCACACAGCCTCAGCTCCGGTCACCGCCAAAGGAATATTGATGCCGTGTAGAGCCATCCAGTCAATCTCTTTCTCCCATCGGTTCCAATCCCAGAAAGCCATAGAGTAAGAGAAAGTACAATAATTCAGGTCGTAGCGGTAGGGCAATATTGTTTCCCTGCGTTCTTTCTTTGTCACCGGCGGAAGTACAGCCGGCAGTTTCGCCTGCATTCCGTTCCATGAGAGATGAATACCTGCGTAATACTTCAGATACCAATTCAGCCCGGTGGCAATGCTTACATAGTTATTTCCACGAATAACGACTTTATCACCTTTCTGGTCGAGTTCAAAGAAGTCGGCATCAGACTTCACCTGCTCGATAATAAACTTCTTCGAAGCTCCTTTGTCAATGCGCTCCAACAATCCGGTTACCGGAGAAGCCATTGCCCAAGAAGCGACACAAAGTAAAATTGTTAATAGTATTGATTTACGATTCATAAATAATATGCTTTAATTACAGTTTTATCCCATAATCCATTTCGCCTTCTTGCCCAGCACACGATAGACAGTCCACACAATCAGCCACGAAGCACCGAAGGCAAAAACAGACGCCACTGGTATCTGAATGCCCAGAGGTACACCTAACGCACGTACCAACAGTACGGAAGGGGCCGGTAAAAAGAAATAGTGTATCATATAGATGCCGAAACCACACAAAGTGAGGTTGGCAAGTGCCTTCCTGATCCCCTCCGAACGGAAATTCACCTTCTTGCAAAGCATAAACACGGGAATGGTCATCATCACTACATTCAGGGAACAATAAGTGAAGAAGAGTTCGAGCATCTCGTCGCTAAACTCCGGCAAAGCCGTGACGTAGCGGAAGCCGAAGAAGGTAACGGCATATCCTATTACAAACATCGGCAGACCGATTGCCAGGATCTTACCCAAAGACCAGTCAAGGTTGCGCAGATAGTGTCCCAACAACAGATAGCCATTGAAACCGGCAAAGTAATAAAGCATGCCGAACGCATTCCATGAACAGGTTCCCCAAAGGTATTGTGCCACAAACTGGTTGTAGTATGGCAACAACAGAGTGACAGCCCATGCACCGAGAAACCACAGCTTCGCCTTATCGGATGCTTTCTCCACCCAGGCAGAAAAAGACGGGGAGGTAAAGATACAGACCGATCAGCAGGTAAATATACCACATGTGTACATCTACTATGGAGAAATTAAAAGGAATCTGAGCAATGTAGTCCAAAGACAGGCAGCGACTGGCGCATCACTTCCTCGCCCGAATAAGGGAAAAAGTCGAGAATGACTTCCGGTTTGATGCCCAACACTCCGGTGATCCAGGGAAACAGATTGTAGATAACGGACCAGACCAAGAAACGGCCACAGGACGCGCGGAATGCGTTTCTTATAAAAAGACAGAGATCTCGCCGCGCACCGGAAAAGCAGTGCTCCGGTAATCATCACGAACAGGGGGGACGCAAGGACGAAGCAAGGCTCCGTAGATGGCACCCCAGAGTTTTATTTCGCCAATATTGGGCGGTGTGCCCGGATAAAAGTTAAAAGGGTCTGTGCAGTGACAACAGACAACGGTAAACATGGCTACGAAGCGGACAACGTCCAGCCAGACAATGTGTTGAGGATTCTTTTCGTAGTTCCATCGGTGGTTCGTTTTACTGATAATGATCAAGGTATTTATAATGAGAAAGGCATCTGTATAACACAGCATACAGACGCCTCTCACTCGAGGTTAAAATGATAAACAACTATTATTAATAGTCACTTACCCATTTCTTATTTGTTGCTGCAAGAACCGCAACGGGGTTTTTATCTGCTTAAAAAAAGAAGTCGTTACCCCTTGTCATCTACAAGAATA
>VOFI01000994.1_pt1 | contig 11579 bp, 20 predicted proteins | sample 5384131 | NCBI WGS metagenome assembly VOFI01 (sample SAMN12384728, study PRJNA508395) | human gut metagenome | isolation source: healthy gut H | host: Homo sapiens
AACGCTCATCAGCGAACGGACTATCTCGCTGAACTGATATCCGATGATACTGCGGCATCTCTGACCCAGTGTTGAGTCGATAACGGGTGAAAGCATGGAGTCAAATTTCTCCATGATTGAAAAAATTCCTCCAAAAGGTGTGAGTTTCTCAGATTTTATTTGTACCTTTACCATGCCTTGTTACGATTTTCGCTTGTTTTCTAATTGCATTATTAGGAAGATTAGGGGCTTCCAAAGCATGTATTACTAATAACAAGTTCATTTTTATAATGGGACCCAGTTTAGCCGTTTCAGGAATACTTCCTCCAAATGGATTTTGAAAATATTCGTAGTTTGCTGTGCAATAATGGGGCTTTCGGTGCCATTTTATGGCAGTGTGCAAACAGCTCTTTTCAGGAGAAAATTAAGCCTGAATATTTAGGACGTGTATTTTCTTTTAACTTCCAGATATCATGTCTCTTGCTATGCCAATTGGGTTAATTCTTTCTGGATTCTTTGCTGATAGAATCGGTGTAAATCATTGGTTTTTACTATCAGGTGTTTTAATTATTGGCATTGCCATAGTTTGCCCCATGATAACTGAGGTTAGAAAATTAGATTTAAAACAAAATTCATAGGAGGACCATATTTATGTATTTAATTTTCATGTAATTCTTCCTGCTAAAATCGCAGGGTTTTCCCTGCGTACAAGCAAAAAGAAAACATGCGATTATAGACAGGAGGAAATGTTATGGAATTGATATTAAAAGCAAAAGATATTCGTGTGGAATTCAAAGGACGCGATGTTTTAGATATAAATGAATTAGAAGTATATGATTATGACCGTATTGGTTTAGTATGGGAGCAAATGGTGCTGGAAAAAGCACTTTACTCAGGGTACTTTTAGGAGAATTAACTCCCCCAGGATGTAAAATGAATCGTCTGGGTGAACTTGCCTATATTCCCCAGTTATTCTGCAGTTGGAAAAAGATTTTAACTCTAGGCAAGCTAGGTGTTGAGCAATTAAATAACAGACTATGAGCGGTGGTTTAAAATAGCACAGGCCTTATCGGCACAGGTTCATGGTATTTTTAGCGGATGAACCTACGAGCCATTTAGACCGTGAAGGAATTGATTTTCTAATAGGAGCTAAAATATTTTACAGGTACTGTTATATTAGCCAGACCATGATGAAATAGTAGATAAAATATGGGAACTGAAAGATGGCTTAAAATCACTGAGTATTGGGAAACTATTCTGATTATCTTCGTCAGAAAGAGGAAGAACGTAAGAGTTCAGAATGAAAAGCGAAAACAGGCTCGTAAAATAGAACAGAAGGCAAAAGGTTCTTCAAAAAAAAAAAAGTACTGAAGACGGAGGGCGTTTAGCTCATCAAAAATCAATAGGAAGTAAGGAAAAAAAGATGTATAATGCTGCTAAAACCCTAGAGCACAGGATTGCGGCCTTAGGAAAAGTAGCTTCGAAGGCATTCGCAGAATTCGTTTCAGGCAAAGTAAAGCATTGAGCTCCATAATCCATACCCTATAGTCGGCAGAAATTAATAAAGTATTTGGGGATAAGGCTCTGTTTGAAAATGCATCTTTTCAAATTCCGTTAGAGCAAAAGTGGCGTTAACTGGTGGTAATGGAATCGGAAAACAACTTTAATCCAAATGATCTTAAACCATGAAGAAGGAATTTCTATTTCGCCTAAGGCAAAAATAGGTTACTTTGCACAGAATGGTTACAAGTACAACAGTAATCAGAATGTTATGGAGTTTATGCAGAAGGATTGTGACTACAATATATCAGAAATTCGTTCAGTGCTAGCATCTATGGGGTTCAAACAGAACGATATTGGAAAAAAAGTTTATCTGTTTTAAGCGGTGGAGAAATTATAAAATTGTTGCTTGCTAAAATGCTCATGGGTAGATATAACATCCTAATAATGGATGAACCCAGTAACTTCCTTGACATACCAAGTTTAGAGGCTTTGGAAATACTAATGAAGGAGTACACCGGAACTATCGTGTTTATCACCCACGATAAACGATTACTCGAAAATGTAGCAGATGTAGTTTATGAAATTAGAGATAAGAAAATAAATCTGAAACATTAAATTTAAGGTAGTCGCTGGTCAGTATAGTCTGTTCTGGTTGGCGACTCCATTGTTAAAGAGTATAAAGACTTTAGATTTTATGAATATTAAAAATAGGAACAGTCAATTGAACTGCTCCTATTTTTCTGCTAAATATATTGTAGTTTTCTTATATGTATAATGATAGATTAGCGGATTCTCATCTACGGTACTTACTTCAAATATGAAGAAGTGATCGCGGTTATCTCTGGACTTTTCCTTATTGAGGACAAAGTAATTCTTACGTGAAGTCGCCATTGTTTTTAGGATATCATCAGTTAGGAAGGTCAATGGAATATTCATGTTAGAGTAGCGGTAGAAGTCACGTTCAAAATCTTGGTAGCTCTCGCTATAATAGTCCATTTGTAGGTGATTACGCTGAAACTCAAGCTGATTCATAGAGCACCTCCTCGACAAGTTCAATACTAATAATGTCTTTTAATTTCAAATTGATGTGACCTGTTGTAGTTTTTATCAAAATGAAATCTTTGGTCAGACTTGGTATTGTTCCAGTGTAGGAAACACGCTTGTTTTTTTTCAATCACTTGAATGCGTGTGCGTAGCTGCCCGGCGTATACTTGACTGAGGAGTAATAATTTCTTCTCTAGTGATAAGTCAGACATGTACGTTACTTTGTTTGTATCATCAGAGAGTGCTGATGCATGTTCAGATAGGAAAAGCCCATCCATTTTTGCATCTTTGTATCCTGGTACTCTCTTGCTGATTGAAATGGTAAATATGAACGGTCAATCATATCAAATCCTTTCTATGCAGAGGCAAGGGTATTTTTATCAAATTGAATCGTAAAACCTTGAATTCCCCACCTGTGTAACATTCTTTAAAGCGATTGATTACCTCAGTATAGATTATCACAGATGAGCTTGTTGGCTTAATGCTAAATGTAAATTCAATGGTAATCGGTTTTCAGATTTAGCATGTACTAGTCGTATCGATATTTCAGTTGTTTTTGAGTTTTCTCTGACGAAGTTTTGAAGTTGCTGTTTCAACGATTCCATGTAAAAATCTTTCAAAGCATTTCAATATCATTACATCCTTTGCTACGGATTTCTGAAAATTGTACTGTATTTTTTTTTCTTGTTTCATTTTAATCCCTCAATCCACCCGCGGAATGACCACCGATAAGTTTACTGCGTTTAATATTTCTGGAACCTTCAGTTAGGACGGTTCTTTTTTGTATGGCTAAAAACCAAACTGTTCTCTGACAACATCAATAGCTGTCTGAAGTCTATTATCTTTTTCAATTTGTTCTACATCATCAAAAGTGATAGTAGAGTATAGCTTTCATCTACGAAGCCACTATAAGATACACCAATTTGTCTCACTGCACCAGAGGTGTATTTTTTCGGAATAATACAAGTACATGACTCACCATTGTTTTGGGGAGATTTGCGGGTTCAATTTTATTCTGAGCATTTATAGATTTTTTCATCTCAGTCCTAGAATAGCCAATATGAATAGAAACGACAGTAGTCAATACTAGGGCTACTGTTCCGTTCCACAGTATCATTTAAAAATCATTTTCACACCCTTTCGTCTATTAGTATAGAAGAAAGCTCTCAGCACATGAGGAGAAATCATGAGGGATATTCTCAGTTGAATAAGTAAGTATAATCTACATCTCCAAAGTAGGAGTGGCCAGTTCCAGCAGAAAGACCTTCATAGGTTTTATAACTGAATAGATCGACTACTTTGTTGTCGAATTTTTCCTGTTCTTCAAGTAATTCTGAGGAATAGACGACAACTTTAAAATCAAATAAGCTAAAAACGCTCTAAAATCATTAAATTGATATTAAAATGTTTTTATTGTCAAAATATACAATTAAAAAAAATTTCCAGCTTTTTTAAAATCACTATCTCAGATGACAATTTAATCAAAATATGATATAATACAGAAAAAGTAAAAATAACAAAAGTAACTTACAAAAGTAAAAGAAAAAAAGTAAATAGATAGCCACGGCGGATATTCCTTTCATTGTTTAGAAGGAGTTGCTGTGGTTATCGTTGTTGCTGAGCTAATTAATTGCTCTTATTACTTAGATGAAGTTACTTTTGTTATTGAATTAATTCAAATAATAATAACGATCAATGAAAGTACTCATCGATATTCCCTTTATGCAGTTTAGAGCACAAAGGAAAATGGTACTGATTTGATCGTTTTTTTTGTGTATTGACATCATAAAAACACAGTCGGAACCTTCAGTCATAATAAACAAGGAGATAACATGAGATTTGTTGTATATAAACATTCACTAGTTTTAGGTGATAACAACATCGTGACAAAAGCAATTTATCGTTCTGAAGCACGATGACGGCAACTTACAATTTACTGATTTTCATCGTTATGTTAAATCTACTTCAAGAATCAAGTCTATTTCAGATGATGGGAATAAACGCTTTTCTTACGTTGTTAAGTTTCTAAATTTTATATTTGGTACTTCTGGACTTAAAAGTATAGATCAACTTACACTTGAAATGGTTAGAGAATTTTTTACGCTTTATGGATTATCTCAGTTACTCAGGAGATAGAGAAAAAGAAAGAAAAGCACCGTTGAAAAATGCGTAAATGCAGTTCTTGACTTCTTAACTCTTTATTTAAGTGAGCGAGAGGGAAAGGCTAAGTTAAAAGCAGAAGAATTGTATTCTACGACAACTTTTACGAATAGTAGAGGACGGGTTATAAAGCGTAAAGAACCAAATTTTGAAATATACGTAAATGATAGCAACACTGAGAAAGCTATTTTTTCGTGATATGCCAAATAGTGCTTTTGAGATGTTATTTTCTCACATAGCACACTATCATAAAGATCTACTCATGGTTGTGGCCTTGGGAGCCTTTGTTGGCTTAAGACCATCAGAAGCATGCAATGTAAGACGTGAAGATAGTCCTCTAGGGTAAGGTATTTTGTTTCACCAAAGTGATGGGCAAGTATTTAAGATTGAGATCGATCTACGAAAAGAAATACCTCTCGAAGCGATTTAAAGCCAACTGGACGGATTAAAAGGAAAGACTTCAAGCAGTACCTTATATCTTTCTGGAGGTCTTTTTAGACACTTATAATGACTATATGACTTATCTGGAAGGTAAGAAGTATGAGAAGGATTATGGACCTTTAAATCTTAACAGACGAGGAAAAGCATTATCATACGATGTATACTATCAACGATTTCGTAAGATTATTCGCGACGAAATGATCCCAATCTTCTTAAAATCTGATGATGCAGAGGTTGTCTTTTTTGGGCAGCTTTTTGCAGGAGCATAATATTTCCCCACATATTTTCAGACACTGGTACACGACACAGTTAGTATTATCTGGGGTTTCTGAAATAAGTGAGCTTATGTCAGCAAGAGGTGATAAATCGCCTGAGAGTGCTTGGGTTTATCTACAAAACAAAGGAGAAATCGCAAAAACAATATGGTCAAGTTAATAATGGTGTTTTTGACTATATGAATTGGCGAGCAAATGAACTTTTTGGTGATAAGTTAGAAAGGTAATGTATGACTTATTCAATTAAATCTTTAATCGAAAATCTGTTAAGTGAACTCGGAAAAACGATATACAGTATAAAGGCAAAATTAGTAAGTTTTTAGTTGATAACAATTGGTTTAACATAGAAATTGATTTGGATAACTATTCTATCTCAGATAAAGAGGCTCAATTATTAATAGAAAAAATAACCAATTATCTTCTTGGACCAACTGGTTTAGCAGGAATTCAGCCTATATTTAAACAAAATTCCCATTAACTTACAAATATTTTCAGCAATACTCAGAAGATAGCAACTTATCTAAAGAAAACATCTTTTATGTTCAAGATTTTCTTGCTTATTATCTAAAAAAGAGATTTATTCCTCTGTAATGATAATGAAATTGAATTGTTGGTTGAAGAAGCAGTATATGCACTTGAAAAGCAAAAAAGGCGAAGTTTTTATTGATTTTTTAAAAGTGGTTAATGAATAAAACGAGATGTAACTATCACAAAAGATATGAATTTACACCTCGATACACATTAGAACAGGAGACTAACGCTTATGAGTTAGACGAATATTTAGAATTACTGTATTTTCTTTTTAATGACGATTACATTAGAAAAGAAGATATGCTTTATAAAGCAAACAATCTCAAAAGACTACGCAGATACATGGCTATTTCTAGCACTTCATTTTATATGTGCGCTACGTGGAACAGATTTAGAACAACTTGGGCATCCACAACTTCCTAGAACACCAAAAGAAGTTCTAAAATCAGTTAGAAGTGGGGATTGGAGTAGCAGTGAGGCAAGAAGAACTCTTTTAAGTATTACAACTCGTTTAACTTATTTAAATATTACTCCAAACAAAACAAAGGGAACTAAAAATATTAGTCAGATTAAATTTCAGGTCCCTGAGAGCTGTCAAGTATTGATTGGAACGTTGTTGGCTATCTGTGAAGCTCATTATCAGTTGAATAAAGATAATAATAATGAACCTTTAATTCGACAAATAAAAAGAATATAAACGAATTAGCCGATATATGGGGAAAGAAATTGGAGACTTATTTCTTGAAAGGAATTTTAGTTCTAGATCTGCAAATAAATCCTATCTTCAAACTGTTGCCATGTTAGCAGATGATGTTTTGCAAGAAAATCTGAGTTAAATATTAAAGGCTATTTTTTAGTCGCATTAGCCCGTAGCCATAAAGGTTCATTCGATGAATTTGCTCAAACCACAACAACGTACCTAAAAGATGCCCAACTAAGTCAGCTTAAACCAGAAATGGTTGCGAGAGAACTATTTGAACGAGGTGTTTTATCTATGATTCCATCAATGCTCCTGACGATTGTTACCAGATGAAAGTATAAAGAATTAAGTCCTAGTCAACAAACTCAGATGATTAAACAGTTAGATTTGACACCAAATGAGATCGAAAAAAACATTGGCTTTAAGTATTCAGGCAGAAGTGAAATCGCAAAAAGGCATTAAAGATTTTGGTAGAAGAAGAAGCAGAGCCTAATCAACCTTTACTATTTGTCATCGTATAGGAAACGGTGAAGCCTTCTCAAAACAAGGTGAAAGCATGTGTCTTTTGTCTGCACTTGGAAAGATTTGTCCATATGACGATAGACAACATTGCATCGGTTGTCATTATGAACTACAAACTAAATCTACTTTATTGTTATTAGTAGGGAGAATTCAATCGTTTGAACAAACAATACTCTAGAGTTCGAACTGATTTAGAAAAAGGTAAAATTCGAGTATTTTAGAAGAACAAATAAAACCTTGTTTAACTGAAATGTTGCAAGCTTTATGCGAGCAATATGGGGATGACGTGTTGCATGATTACGAAGAAATAATAAAGGAGTTAATAAATTGAACAATCAAGCTAAACTTTTTAAAACTGAAAATTATTTTGAACCATTTAACTGTGATTGTGTTCTGCGAGCAAAAAGAAGTTTTCGATGATGATTATTTTGAAAAAGTAATTATTCTAAGTTACGATTCTGATCATAAGAAATGGAAACTACAAAATGAATATGCCAATATTAGCCTGTTTTTAACATTCCCGAGTTTCAATATAGGAGATTTTATCAATCAATTTTTCAGTTGCCTTATAAGGAATTTATCGATTACTTAAAAGTTTTATTGTTTTCTCAATGAAACAACATGTTTTAAAAACTTTTACAGCTATTTCTAATGGATATTAAACAAATTATTAAAAATACAAACCAAAGATACGTTTTTAGATTTAGAAAATATCTCTGTAATATTTCCCTGGTTTATGTATTGACTTTCTCAAATCTTCCCTGTTCAGATGATATTCAACTAAATCAACTATTGGAGCAATTAGATAATAAATTAACTATCAACCTTCAAAAAAAAAGGCAGAAGTCAAAACAGCAAAGACAATTAGCGCAATTTCAATCCTATTTTACTTTTTAATGACATTTTTAAATGATTATTGGTCTCAAACATTATCTAAGAAAGAACGTCTATTTTATTATCCATTGTATCTCTGGTGGCAGATTACAGCGATTTTACCCTTTAAGGCCAAGAGAATTTCTTTTTAATACAAAGAAACTGTTTGACCGAGAATGATGGGAAATATTTTCTTACATTAAGGAGAAATATAATCAAAGGAAGGGATCGACTTGTTGAACATAAAATTTCTGAAGATTATATTTTGAATACTTATGAAATTACTAATTCATTAGCTTTGAAATAAAGACTTACCTCAAACTTACGGAAAATAATAATTCTACTAAATTAGATACATTATTTGTGACTGATCCTCATTATAATCGTTGGGGTCGTCGAACAGGTGTTAATAACCGATTTTTAACTTACACTAATCTCAATACTATTTTGAGGTATTTTTTTAATGAGATAATTTCTCAAAAATACGGTTATCAAGTTAATTATTTTAGTTTTCCAGTTAGATTAGATGAAAACGAGATTAATTTGATTCATATTGGGGATACGAGACATATTGCAATGATCAATTTAATTGCAGAAGGGGCTAGTCCCCTGTTACAGCTTATGCTTTAGCTGGTCATGAAATGTGACAACTTCATCTCACTATTTTTCAAATTTAAGCCAATTTATTGAATGTCGTAGTTATCAAATGTATCGTAAACTAACGAGTAAAAACACGAATTACGCCATAAGTAAGAGGCAGCCATTTTATACAGCACAAGGACAATACATCACTTTAGAAAATAAAGGACGGTGTTACTCACCCCTGCTTTGCGAAAGGTGATTATTCAGATTGTCTGAAAGTTATTAGTGAGCATGCAGAACTAGGTGCTTGTACGAGCTGTCCTTTTTACCGTAAAGCAGGTAAAGATTATTTTTCAATGGATAAATCATTTAAAAAGTCAGTTGATGAAAAAGCTATGGTTGTAAATGAAGCGATTAGAAAAGTTAGACAAGGGAAGGGTCATATTGAAGATATTGGAGAAGCTTTGTTGAAATTAAAAACAGTTAGCAATACCTATCAAGATTACTTAAATGCTAAACAACTATCTTTTAGAGGAGAATAAGTCTAATGGCTAGAAAGAAATCAATTTCTGATGATGAATTGATTCATTTGTTTGAACAGTATTTAATTTCCCAGTGTTCCTGTGGATTTAAGCTTGGTAAAATTCCTCGGTTCGGTGACTATGTGAGGAATCATGGCTATCAAAAATGTTGCGGATACAACCATTAGACGTAATAAAAGATTCAGGGATTTTTTAAAAGAAAGTGAAATTAAATATCAAGATGAAAATTATGAGACTGTGATTACTTTACAAGACCATAGATCCTGACAATTTTATAGCAAAAAATCGTACTCCAGGTTCTATGAAAAGAGCATTGGTGGAAATTAGCCAATACTATAAGAAAATAGCAAATATTGCATTAGCTATAAACAAGAAGCAGATAAATTACGTGCTTTAAATTCTGAACTACAGTCAACTAATGAAGATTTAAAACAGAAGCTACAAAGAGAAAATGAGTTAAGTGATGAGAATCAAAAACTATTACAAATAATCAAAACAAGTGTCTATCCAGAAATTGGTGAATGAGCTTTTTAAAAGAAGAGGGATTGCTAAAATATTCTCAAAAAAGGTTATCAGTGAGGATTTCCTAGTAGACAATATCATTACTGCTGAATCAGAAATAGATTTTCATTCTGGTGGTTTTATTGAACAAGAAAAATCCTCAAAAAAATCAACTAAAGTGGTTTCTATTAAAAACTTACTGACAAAAAACTAATTATAAATGAGGAAAGAAATGAACAAGAAAGTTAAAAGATAATCCAGCTTATTTACATGTACTGGGATCAAAAAACGAAATGTTCTTGACCCCAAAAAAAAATTGTCGTCAAATAGTTTAAAATATGCCTATTGGTCTTGCCCTTATTGTCAACACCATTGGGAAGCGAAAATCATTGATGTGCAGCTTGACAGTTATGAATATCTTAGGTGTTGCCCCCCATTGTGATTAGGTGAACGTTCCATTGATGAAAAATGAGAGTGTTCTTCAGGTTTATCCCGATTTCAGAAATTATATAAACTACAGCATTGAGCAAGATGAAGAATTAGATGAGAAACTTTTACTTTTGCCGTTCAATAGTAAAAGAAAAGTTCAATTTTAAATGTCCGACTTGTCAATTAAGTTGGAAAGATTCTGCGACAAATAAAAGGTTATTCCAACTAACAAGTGGGGATTTATTTCATTTTGGTTGCAATGAAACTACCTATCATTGCGATTACAAATCTGTCTATCCAAATTTAGCTAAAATCTATAGCGATCATTTAAACAAATTTAAATTTAACGAACTGAAGCTGAGTTACAATATAACAGTACCTATTCATTGGGAATGTGATAAGTGTCATTGCAAATTTGAATTATCTATTGATAGATTATTGAACCGAATTAAAAGAAGCGGTCATTACTGTTCGGAGGTCATTCTTCATTTGAAGAGTTATTGGATAAAGATTTTGATGTTTCTCCTCTATCTTTTTTAAATTCTTCCATGCTCAAGGAGTGGTCTAAAGGAACAATATTACACCTAATCAAGTTGATGTATTATCTAATGTTCATGTGTTATGGGAATGTACGAATTGTCACGGAGAGTATTCATGTTCTCTATTTGAAAAACAGATAGGTCTTGTCCATTTTGTTCAAATAGAGAAAAAACTTCAGGATTTTAATACACTAAACGAAACACATCCCTATTTGAGGGAATTTTGGGACCTCAGTAATGAAAGGGATTTTTCCGAATATTGGTTTAAGTCAAATAATGTAGTTAGTTGGGTTTGTCCTTGTTGTAAAATCAACTTTCAATGTAGCCCAGCCGAAATGATCAGTCGAACTGATTTAGAAAATCAAACTTTCAAACATGTCCTAATCAATGTGACTGGAGGACTGAAGGTATTTAAAAATAATATTTTCCTTAAAGAGCCAAAGCTGATTAAAGAATGGGTGATAAAAATAATATTCCTATTCATTTAGCTCAGACAACAATTGAGACCAAAAAATATTGGTGGGATTGTTCAAAGTGTCATGGGACATATTTATGTTCTATCCCAATTCGAAGAGAAGTTTCTCAGTGTTGTCCTTACTGTAACAATGATAAGCCCTCTGAATGGGTATATATTACATTTGATTATTTGTACCTGAACTAGCAAAATTGTGGGCACCAAAAATAATAAAGTCTCAATAGATAGTTTTGTTCCATTATTAACTGAAAAAAGGTTCTATTTATGGCGCTGCAAAGAATGTAACTTTGAATTTCATGAGCGCTTCAGCATTATATTAAATAGTATTTAAGTTCCGAGACAAAAGATCTTAAAGAAATGTGTGTCCATTTTTGTGCAGAAAATTAAAAAGAAAGACAAGATAATATCTCTTTTGAAGAAGATTTGATGAACATTGGGACTATCTTAACAATCTTATTCTGAGGGATCCAGAAAAGAATCCCC
>VOFI01004207.1_pt1 | contig 11577 bp, 16 predicted proteins | sample 5384131 | NCBI WGS metagenome assembly VOFI01 (sample SAMN12384728, study PRJNA508395) | human gut metagenome | isolation source: healthy gut H | host: Homo sapiens
ATCTGTGCAGGAATACGTAGTCGGGATCGTCTTTGACGAAAATAATACAGCAGGAAGCCGATGGGCTCGCCGTCGCTGTAGACGACCTTTGTCCTGAAATCCTTCTCAAAGGCACATTCAGCAATCGAGAAAGGTTGCTCTATAAAGCATTTCTATTCTCATGAACCTCCAGGCTGAGGCGTATTGAAAGTTATCTTTATCCACATCTCTAAAAGTAATCATCAATCTCATCCTCGTTTATCTTTCTTACAGTTTACCATATAGTTGAGATGCAAAATCTTTGTAAGGACGCATTTTAAAATTTTGAATTTGATGGAAATACGGCCTTTAATTGCAATCGTTTTGTTGTCCTTGATTTTTGTTGTGTTTGACGAAGCCAGACATAATAATTTGAAAGAAAAAGTTACAGGGAGACTAGGCGGTAACTCTTTAATGGTTGGAAATAACGTTTTAGAGATTTTAGCTGGAGAGGGCGGACAAATAGAAGAAATAATTAAGATATATTATCAGATTTTAAAATCATGCGGCGATGCTATGTGCTTGACTGCTTAATGGAGGCGAGTACAAAATGCTTCCAAACATTTTGCCAGATATTGTTGAAGGCCACAAAGTTGCGATATCAATGGAACCATTGGAATCACCGGCTCTTTTGCTTTTTACACGTTGAACAGGAAGTTCAGCACGTCTCCGCCTTGACGACATACTCCTTGCCCTCAGGCGGAGCAGGCCTTTTCCTTTGCTGCACTGGAGACTGCCGCCGCATTCGATCAGCTTGTCACTTAGGCGATGGTCTCTGCCCTGATAAAGCCTCTCTCAAAATCGGTGTGGATGCGGCCCCAGCCTGAGGCGCCTTTGTTCCTCTTTTGATGGTCCAGGCGCGGCATTCGTCTTCACCGGCTGTGAGGAAGGGATCTGTGATTCAGCAGGTGGTGAAGCTTTGATCAGCTTGTCGAGGCCCGATTCACTGATGCCCAGCTCTTCCAGGAACATAGCTTTTTCTTCGTCCTCCAGTTCCAGAGATTTCCTGCTCGATTTCCACTGAATGACCACCACCTCGGCATCTTCTGTAGCAGCAAATTCATGGACAACTGACGTATTGGTTATCTGCACTGTCGCTGACATCCTCTTCGGAAACGTTGGCTACATAGATGATCGGCTTGTAAGACGAAGCAGATCCAGGCTCTTTACAAATTCGTCGTCTTCTTCAGTCAAATCCATGGCTCTGGCGGATTTACCTGCGGCCAGGAAATCATGATCTTGGTCAGAAGATCCAGTTCCTTTTGGAGGGATTTGTCGCCTTTGGGGTTCTTTGTGGTTTTGGCGATGCGTCGTTCCAAAACTTCCATGTCAGAGAATCAATTCGGTATTGTGGTTTCAATATCGGACAGCGGGTCGATTTTGCCGTCTACGTGAACGATGTTATCATTTCGAAACACCGGACTACGTGGACGATGGCGGCAGCACTCTCTGATGTGGCCGAGAATTTGTTCCCAGTCCTTCACCTTGGGAAGCGCGCCCTTTACCAGGCCGGCGATATCGCAGAGAATTCGATGGTGGTGTAGATGGTTTTCTTTGAGTTATATATCTCGTGGAGGGTTTTGATGCGTTCATCGGAACGGTGACCTCTACATTTGGTTCGATTGTGCAGAATGGATAGTTAGCGGCTTCTGCCGGCTTTTGTAATTGCATTGAATAGTGTACTGCCCACATTGAGGAAGGCCCACAATACCTAATTTCATATTTTGTTAACTCCTCTTTCTTTGTTTCTTAAATGATATATAGTGCAAGGCAGAGTACGAAGACGAAGAAAGCTCAGTGCCTGTGCCTGCTTGAATCGATCCGATCATCAGGCTGTCTGTGCGAAGCTGTTCTACCAGGCCTCTCCAGCGAGTAAAGCATGCCGTAAAGACAGGCGATCTGCCCGGGAAAGCTCTGCGTTTATCCAGCCACAATAGGAACCAGAACAGTGCAAAAGCACCAAAGTGATTCATATAAAAGGTAGGATGGACGTACTGTCCATCAGCCCAAACCATAAGGCAGTCCAGTCGGTCCTCGTGGGCTTCTGAGATTGAAAAAATTGCCCCATCTTCCGATGGCCTGTGCCAGAGCAACTGTGGGAAATACCAGGTCGGCTAACTCGAGAATGTCGATCTTGTGATATTTACAGACCAAAAGTCCGACGATAAATCCGGCGATGATGCCGCCGTGAATTGCCAGTCCGCCGTTTCTGATATTGAGTATTTTCCAAAGATCGCCAGCGTAATTCTCCCAGCTGAATAGGACGTAAATAAGCCCGCGCCCCGATGATTGACGCCGGGATTAAAAGATGGCAAAATCGAGAATATGGTCGCTCTGAATGCCGTGTTTCGGCGCCCGCTTGTAACAAAGTATAATTGCCAGTACGAATCCTGTCCCAATCAGAACCCCGTACCACATGATGTCCATCCCAAATAAAGTAAAAGCTACCGGATCTGGTGCTCTCATAAAATCTCCCTTTCCCTTGAGACTTCTTACGGACTGCTGGACCGCTAATCCGCTTAGATGCTCAAAGTTAACTCTTTTTTTTTTTTGAAGATTGGTATAACTTATGGTGCCGATAATGGATTAAATTAACAAAATTGCTAATTATTATATGTGTTTTTTTTTTTTATCGCCTGGTTTCACTTTTTTTATTGAAAATATGTGAATCTGCTTATAACGGTTATCCTTAAATCCAGTAAAATCGGCTATAAAGGTTAACTTTTAGTTTCAAATGCAGCTTTTTATTATATCATGTGCAATCCATTAAAAAAGCAGTCGCAGCACATGATGCAATGGAAGCCACGTCTTATTTTCAAATGACCGCTTCCATTATATCGTGACACATCGATTGAAATTAGAATCGGAAGTCACGATGCAATAAAAGCATCCACTTAATTTTCAAATGTAGCTTTTTATTATATCATGTGCAATCCATTAAAAAAAGCAGTCGTAGCACATGATGCAATGGAAGCCACGTCTTATTTTCAAATGACCGCTTCCATTATAATTGAATTTGATAAAATACAATGCATGAAATACGAAAACATATGTAAGGAAATTTTATCGCAAGGCCAAACCGTTTTATTGCGGAGGTTTTGACTGATGGAAAAAAAGAAAAGGCCCACGTTAAAATACGGGCAGGTGCAGAGAACTTTAATTCCCGGCGCGGAAGTATATTTGGAAGATTTTTATGGGCGAATGGGAACTCGTAAGATGCGCTATTCTCTGATTGGAGTGAAGAAAGGGGATCTTTTGGTTAACATGGATTCGCAGGCGCCGAACAAAGTCTGTGAAGAGGCGCTCCTGGATGACAGTCTGCAGCTGCCGGGTATGGGAAAACTCCCCTTTGTTAAAAGAGAAAAACCTTTGGCGACTCTCGCTTTGATTTTTACGTGGAAGACGAGAATGGTGTAAAAGGCTGGCTGGAGGTCAAGGAGTGACTCTTGCAGAGGGCCATATAGCCAGGTTCCCCGATGCGCCGACGGAAGAGGCGTTAAACACGTTTATGAGCTTTGTCAGGCAGTGAAAGAAGGTTATAGGGGTTTTGTACTCTTTGTCATTCAAATGACGGGAATTCAGCAATTTGAGCCTAATGACAGAACTCACAGAGCGTTTGGAGATGCATTGCGTCAGGCAGTGAAAGAAGGTGTAGCGGTTTTGGCCTATGACTGTAATGTAACGGAAGACACTTTAGAGCTAAAAAATCAAATTCCAGTAATGTTGGATTAGGCAGAGCAGTCTTTAGACTGGCTGTCTTTTTCTTGTTTAACCCCAAAGGTGATGTAAATTTTTCCAGTTGAAAATGAGGAGAGCGGGTGCTATACTAACATCATAAAGAACATATGTTCTTTTAAGCGAAGGGAAGAGGTGAGCAGTGTGACTGTCATGCATGTAGACGCTAATTCGGCCTATCTCAGCTGGACGGCAGTAGACCTTTTAGAAAAGGGATATCCATTGGATATCAGAACAGTGCCTGCAGCTATTGCAGGGAATCCGGAAGACCGGCACGGCATTATTTTGGCAAAGTCCATTCCTGCAAAAAGTACAAAATAGGCACGGGAGAAAGTTTATACGAATCAAAACAACGCTGCCCGGAACTTTTGTTGTTTCCGCCCAATTACGATCTGTATCTGTCCTGCAGCAACGCAATGTATAGCATTCTGCAGGAATATTCGCCAGTGATTCAGAGATACAGCGTAGACGAATGTTTTGTGGATTTTGACCACTGCGAAAAGCGATTTGGCAGACCAGAGGCGGCGGCCTTTGAAATCAAAGAACGAATCAAAAGGGAATTGGGTTTACGGTAAACGTGGGTGTGGGCAACAATAAACTTCTGGCAAAGATGGCAGGGGAGCTAAAAAAGCCGGACCTGGTTCACACGATTCTCAGCCAAAAAGAGTTGGAAGAAAAGTTATGGCCTTTGAATGTGAGAGAACTGTTTATGGTAGGAAGAGCTTCTGCCAAAAAAAATTGAACAAAATCAATATTAATACCATCGGCGATCTAGCCTGCAGTGAACTGGTTTTGCTGCGCAGCCTCCTTAAAAGCCATGGACAACTAATCTGGGAATACGCCAATGGCATTGACCACGACCGGGTTACGCCCAATGATGAGGTGCTGCAAAAAGTCTCAGCAACAGCATGACGATCAAATACGATGTGACCGACAAACGGGAAGCAGAAAATTATCTTTTGTCACTGACTGACAGAGTCGCGGGACGGCTCAGACGCCATCAATGTAAAGCCTCTTTGATTGGAATCGGTGTGAAAACCAACGGCTTTGTCCGATATACTCACCAAATACAACTGCCGTTTTTCACAGACGATACGACTAAAATATACAGATATGTGTGCAGTTTATTTGAAGAGTGCTGGAAAGGGGAACCGGTGCGGCAGCTGGGTATCAGACTGTCTGAATTTACTAGAAAGGATGAATATCAATTATCGGTGTTTGATATTCGACAAATAGAGGGAGGATGAGGCTTTGAACAAGGTGGTGGATGAAATCAGAGATCGATTTGGACAGACTGCTATTTACCGGGGACTTTTGCCAATACCGATATGAAGCCTTTGGAAGGCGGGATTAATGATGGAAATTATCTTATGATGGGAGGATATAAGCAGTGAAGATTGTGGCAAAACCGATAGATGTAATTGCTACATTTAGCGATAATAAAAAACCAATACCATATAAATTTAAATTTTTTCGAGATTCGGGGGATAAAATAGAGGTGTATGTGGACAAAATAGTAACCGTTGAAGAAAGCAAGCTTGCAGGAATCGACACATTAATTTATACTTGTGAGTCAAAAGTACTTGACGAAAGCAGGCTTTATCAGTTAAAATATGTAATCGAGCAGTACCGATGGGAATTATATAAAAAATATAGACTGCAATTGCTGTATATATAGGATTCCGAAAATACGCTCTAAAAAATCCAATAAAGTTGGAAAAAAAGTTGTTGACAATCGTTGGATGATTTGGTTTCTTGCAGCGATTTGAAACAAACTCGCGTGGCGGTGTAGCTTAGTTGGCTAGAGCGTCCGGTTCATACCCGGAAGGTCGGAGGTTCGACTCCTCTCGCCGCTACCATTTTATTGCGGGCGTTTAGCTCAGCTGGGAGAGCATCTGCCTTACAAGCAGAGGGTCATAGGTTCGAGCCCTATAACGCCCACCATTGTTTCAAATCGAAGCAAACAAAATGTGCAGGGAATTTGTTTGAATTGCGAGCAGCAACACGGCAGTTCAGCAGATTAACAAGCATGGATGCGGCCTGGTAGTTCAGTTGGTTAGAATGCCAGCCTGTCACGCTGGAGGTCGACGGTTCGAGCCCGTTCCGGATCGCCAATTTTTCAAAAAAATTTACATGAATGTTTTGCATTCTGTAAAGAAGTGTGCTAAAATATTTATTGCAAATGTTGAGCACAATATGTATGTGACAATGAATTGCAAAATTTTAGCAACAAAAGCGTAGATTGCATACAATATGGTGGGTATCGTCAAGTGGTTAAGACACAGGGTTGTGGCTCCTGTATACGTGGGTTCGAATCCCACTATCCACCCCATAAACGTTGGGGTATCGCCAAGTGGTAAGGCAATGGATTCTGACTCCATCATGCGCAGTTTCGAATCCTACTACCCTAGCCAACAATTAGGATGCTGATTCAGCGTCCTATACATATGGCGACATAGCCAAGTGGTAAGGCAGAGGTCTGCAAAACCTTTATTCCCCAGTTCAAATCTGGGTGTCGCCTCCATAAAGCTCTTCATATCATGGAGTTCCTACTTTCTAGTCTGCACGGCAAAGTATGTTTGCGCAAGAGCGATAACCTTTTTTCGGGAATCGCCATTTTGGGCAATAATGTCATCTATCTCACGTGGCTATACCGGTAGTTACTATTTTGTTGATGCCAACAAAATAGTCATTTTCAACGTTTCCGGTATTTCTACAAGCAGCTTTTGCTTTATCAATTACTTTTACAAAATTTCTCCACTTTATACTGAAGCACTTCCTGCAGTTCTCTTGCAAGCCAGTATTCTTCACCATCTTCATCTGTGTGTTTGACATCTTCGAATAATTTTTTCTCTGTTATCAGTTTCGATGCCACTCTTTTTCATCATCAAAAAAAAAAGTTTCCCATTTCATTACTTCTTCTGCTTCCCTAACTAATAAACATTGTTGTACATGTTTTATAGGGGATAATTCCCCTCTATAGATTCACCTATGTTTATAAATCCTCAAGAACATCCCAAAAATCAATCTCATTTACAATTTTGATTTTACCTCCAGCTTTACGCAAATCTACAGCCTGCTCAATTTTACGCCCGTAACAGGAGTAAGCCCAACATGGGTTTCCGGCATTTCCAACAATGAGGTAATCAGTGTTTTTTGTAACTCGGTCATTATATGTACCACCGTTATTTTTGTTACGATTTCGGAAATTTTTTGTCTGGTAGCATTGAGAGACTTGCCGGTAAAGCAGAAGACCCTGTCAGCGAAATCAATTTCTTGGCATATCATGCACACACCTGAAATGGTATATTTCTCCTTGAGTTGATCAAGTTGAGGTTGATTGATATTATAGGACATAGACGTATCGATAAATTCGCCAATGAAGGCCATAAGCATTTCACGTTCTTCGGTGGTTATAACACCGTCCAGAAGAATTGCAGATACAAGACTTTCGATTTCGTCAAATGGATAGCATCCGGAAAGAAAAGAGTTGGCAGTCAACCATGTTTGCAGATGTTTTATCTCCTCATTTGTCAATTCTCCATCGGCCATAATACCATGTAAAAGGCCGAATAAAAATTGTATTGAAGAGGTTGTTAAATCATAGTACGATGCATCAGAAACAAAGTTGTTGCAGAGCCAGATAATATCGCTTGATTCTTCCAAGCTTATCACGCCATCTGCATAAGCAGATCGTATCATTGAATGAGTTCATTGAATGGATGCTTGTTAATTAAGTGTTCATGAAGCAAGCACCAATTTGATAGTTCTTGTATCTCGTCTTCACTAATCTTAGCATCCGTCGTGATACCTGCCACAATCCCACTTAGCGTATTAACCGCCTTGTGTAGTTCCGCAGGTCCAGTAAATCTTCTGTAATCGCTGATTTCTTGCAATTTTGTCATCATATATCCTCCTATTTTTATACCTAAATGTTACAATAACCTTGTTGCTATTTACGCCACATTTAATGCGTCAAATATTATTATCGTACATATGACATTTCCTTCATTTGGTTCTCCGTGCTCTCTTTAATTATAACAAAATGTGGAACGTTTTAACACCATGAAATTGTTTATAGCGCTTTCTCATAAAGCAGTAAATCTTCTATCAGTGATGGGGATGCCTACGGATATAAAAAAATTGCTTTCCCTGCTGACCGCGATGGATTCAGACAGTCTCAGGAAAACGGCAGAGAAGCTGGGTTACACACAGGTAGGGGGTTCCTTTGAAATCAATGAGTGGATATCTTGACGGAAGATTTATTTTTCGTAATCCTGCTTGCAGGAAAAGTAACCTTTATTGCAAACTTTGCATTTCACTGAAAGAGGAAAAACGGGATGAATGGCTGATCAGTAAATTTCTCAGGTGCCTGAAGGAGGCAGCCGGAAGCGACTGTCAGCATGGATACTATCAATTAAAAAGATAAACCATTTGTGTATTCTTATCCCCTTTTATAGGATTTGTGCTAAACTGTAAACAGCAAAAGATTAGAGAAGCGAAGGAGGAGATACCTATGAAATTAGCAACGATTCGTTATCAGGACAATGTCCATGCAGGGCTGGTCAAAAGACGGGAATTTCTGCAGTTTTCGGGGAATCGACGAGAGATTGCCTAACGACATGATAGAATTTATCGAGAAATATGAGGATTGCAGACCCCTTATTGAGGAAAAGCTGGAGCAGGCCACGCCGACATGCAGCGTCAATGAGGCAAAGTTTCTGTCGCCGCTTCCAAGACCGAGGACGTTCAGAGACTTTATGAGCTTCGAAGAGCACGTCATCAACAGCGGTGAGGCTGCCGGTTTTGACGATGCCACCATGAAAACATGCTCGCAGTCTGGCGCAGACTGCCGGCTTTCTACTTTTCTAACACCAACGTTTTCTTTGGCCCCTGATGAGCCGATCAAAATGCATCCGCATTCGCAGCGCTTTGATATGGAGTTCGAGATTGCAGTCGTCATCGGAAAAGAGGGCATCAACATCTCAAGGATGAGGCCTCGGATTACATCTTTGGCATGACGATTCTGAACGACTGGAGTGCCAGGGACATTCAGATGGAAGAGATGCAGATGCAGCTGGGACCGGCAAAGGGTAAGGATTACGCCAATTCCATGGGGCCTGTCATCGTCACCATGGACGGTTTTGCAAAAGTACGCACTGCCCGACGATCCATCAAAATACGATATGGCGACAAAGCTGTACCGCAACGGGGAGCTGATCAGAGAGAACAACACGAAGTCTATCTACCACACTTACTGTGACTTGATCGCCTATTCTTCGCGCGAAACCAAGATCTACCCGGGCGATGTGCTGGGCTCCGGAACCATTGGCGGCGGCGCTATGCTGGAATATATGGGCAAGCAGCCTTTTGTCCATGCAGGTGACAAAATCGACATGGAAGTAGAAGGCATCGGCACCTTGAAGATGTCCGTAATATGGGCGATCAAATTTTTGTTCCGCTGGCAGCCAATTTGTGCTAAACTAGAAACAGATTAAACAAGAGGAGAAATGCTTATGAAACAAGATATGATTGTAATATTAGATTTAGGAAGCAGTGAGAATACAGCACTGGCAAGAGAAATCCGTGCTCTCGGCGTATATAGTGAGATTTACCCTCACGATATTACAAAGCGAGGAGCTGCAGAAGCTGCCTAACGTAAAGGGCGTGATTTTTGTTCGGCGGTGAACATCGCAATGTGGACGGCAAAGACATCGATGTTCTGCCGGAAATTTATGATGCCGGATATTCTGTCATGGCCATCGACCATGCGCCAGCCCTTTGCGAATGAAGCTGGCCTCGATGCCGACAGAGGAGCAGCTGCGCGGATTCGTCTTCGACACCTGCAAAAAGCGGACACACCAACTGGAATATGAAGAATTTCGTAGCTGATCAGATTGAGCTGATTAAAGAGCAGGTAGGTGACCGCAAAGGTTTTTGCTGGCGCTGTCTGGCGGCGTGGACAGTTCTGTGGTAGCGGCGCTTTTGATCAAAGCCATCGGCAAGCGTTTCGTCTGCGTTCACGTCAACCACGGCCTTATGCGAAAAGGGGGAGTCAGAGAGCGTCATCGAGGTGTTCAAGAACCAGATGGACGCCAACCTGGTCTATGTTGACGCCAGCGAAAGGTTTCTCGGAAAACTGGCGGGCGTCGAGGATCCGAGCAGAAGCGCAAGATTATCGGGGCGGAGTTTATCCGCGTATTTGAAGAGGAAGCCCGCAAGCTTTCCGGTATCGACTTCCTGGCACAGGGAACCATCTATCCTGGATATCGTAGAGAGCGGGACCAAGACAGCAAAGGTGGTAAAACTCATCACAATGTAGGAGGTCTTCCGGAAGACCTGGCTTTTTGAACTGGTTGAGCCGCCCGTCAGTTGTTCAAGGATGAAGTGAGAGCCTGCGGCGTGGAATTGGGCCTGCCGTATGACATGCGGTTTACCGTCAGCCGTTCCCAGGACCTGACTGGGCGTTCGCTGCCTGGGCGCGATCACAAGGGACAGGCTGGAAGCTGTGCGCGAATCCGATGCGATCCTTCGTGAAGAGTTTGCAAAGGCCGGACTGGACAAGAAGGTATGGCAGTATTTTCACCATCGTTCCAGATTTCAAATCCGTAGGGGTGAAGAACAACGCCAGAAGTTTCGAATATCCAGCATCATCCGTGCCGTCAATACCATAGACGCCATGACTGCGACCATCGAGGACATCGACTGGCCGATCTTACATAAGATTACAGACCGCATCCTGGCAGAGGTCGAAGGGGTCAATAGAGTTTGTTACGATGACACCGAAACCGTGCGGGACTATTGAGTGGGGAATAACCGTCAAAACGGCGAAAACCTACATGAATACAGTGATTTTTTTGACCTGTCGATTTGCCGCTTGATACTGATTGATACTACTTTGTATGGCCCGGTATTAAGAGAATCGATTGCAGTGACAAGCAAAACCGCCCTGCTGAATGACAAATTCAGCAGGGCGGTTTTGTTTGTCACTATTCTGTTTTCCGCCATTGAATGTAGTAGTCAAATTTTTTGCTATCATCGCAGGTTTCCGGCCAGTTGAAAGCCCATTCAAGGTATTCCTCCCTGGTGATTTCCCCCGGAGTGCAGTTCGCTGGCGCAATAGCCATTCCCGCATGAACTCGTCCACAAGGCCGTACTGAAGTACATCCCCACGGGAGCGTGGGTGGGCCAATCGTCGTTGTCGTTGTATCGGACGGTGGGATCATCGCTGGCCCCCTGTCTTGCCCCTCGGTATGCGTCCTTTACTTAAGAGAACTGGACGGGGAAAAAAGAAAAGAAGATAAAGCGGGAGCTTCCCACCAAGCGGGAGGCCCCGGAATGGGGCGGACATTTGCAAACAGCGTGATCGACCCTGGATATGACCTTTGAGAACTTCGTGGCCCCTATGTGGCGGACATGAATGTTGGGCGACGAAAAAAGGCAAACCCTATTCCCCCGTGTACTTAAAAAAAACGCTTCACAATCAGTTGAGCGCCGTGTTCAACCATGCGGTGCGGCATTGCTAACCCAGTACAACCCTGCCGCCCAGGTGGGCAACATGGGCAAGGCAAAGGCCGGGGTCAAGCGGGATCAGAATACACGACCTGCGGCACTTTAGCCATTTCCCTGCTGGATAGACATGGGCTTTACGGCTCTGGCAATCGCTGACCGGGTGGGGCATGAGAGTATCGACATCACTTACCGCTACGCCCACCTGTTCCCCAATACAAGGCAGGCGGAGAAAGCCAGAGAACACCCTTTGGCGCACCCTTTGCTCGTGGTGGGCGGTAAAGAGTACCCGCCATCTGTATCTTTCTTAAAGAT